>Ga0065711_1037151_pt1 | contig 20130 bp, 25 predicted proteins | sample Hoacrofraction12_FD_59098 | JGI IMG/M metagenome (GOLD analysis project Ga0065711, IMG submission 59098) | Hoatzin crop microbial communities from Cojedes, Venezuela - Epithelial fraction 12 v2 (version 2) | ecosystem: Host-associated > Birds > Digestive system > Esophagus > Crop | place... | reverse complement strand
GCTGTGGAGTCTCCTTCTCTGGAGATATTCCAGCCCCGCCTGGCCGCGGTGCTGTGCAGCCTGCTGTGGGTGACCCTGCTTGGGCAGGGGGTTGGGCTGGGTGACCACAGAGGTCCCTGCCAACCCTGGCCATTCTGTGATCCCGTGATTCTGTGCTCCTCAGACCAGTGGTGCTCTCAGGCTGCCAGTCTGATCCAATCCAGCCTTGCCTTGGTTAACTCAGACTAGATTCACGCCGTTCGATTGCACCCGGACCCCCGCGGGCTCGTGACCCACCAGCTAGCGTGTCTCTGGCCCATGTCCCCTGGGTGCCCGGCTCTGCATCCCACACAGGCAGGGTGAACCGGTGACTCTGTCTGTACCAGCCAGTTTGGGATGGTTTTCTCTGTCGCTGTCCCACAAGGGCGCAGGAGGCATGGCACTGCAGCTGGCAACGCAGTGAGTGCCGAGCTGGCTGGAGCCCTGCTGCTGTACCCCAAAACCGCTCCCCACCCGCATCCTTACGGCTGTCCGTCCTTCTCCCCAGAGACTGACCAGCCTTTCCTTGTCTCGGGAGGCTGCGATACAGCCACCTCTGCTCAGAACCCCTCCCAGCAGGGATGCTGTCCTCGCACGCCCCAGCACCGAGCACCTCTGCAAGGAGGGGCTGAGCCCGGAGGAGAGGTCCCAGCACAGCAGCCCCCATAAACCGGGAAAGCCCCAGCAGCCACAGCAGCCTCTGCCTTCAGGGCTTCGCTACCTCCTTCCCCCTGCCAGTGACAAATGATGGCGTGGAAGAGGCCATTACCGGGCACCGACGGCATCTGTCCGTCTCCAGCTTGGGGCTGGGAATGATCTTGGCCGACAATGAGCCTCCTCGGCTCTGCTTTGGGGGCTGCCTGTTAATGGGAAAGCGAAAAAAAAAACAAACAACGCTGAGAGAAGCCCGAGAGCTCTGTGGGAGAACCAGCGGCAATCTGTTGTGCTATGGATCACGCCGTTCCCCCTCCGAACATAAAAACAAAAATTAAAACCATTTACGAGAAAAGTCGCTTCCTGGTAATTTATAGCCTTTGGCTGCAGAGCAGCCGGGCAGAGGAGCTCAGGGCTGCGGCACGGGGCGAGGTTGCTCTCTCCACCTTTCCTCCTCCTGGTGGCATTTTCATTTGGGAAAGGCGCTGCCGTTCAGCCCCCAAATTCCCGTCGCTCACGCTATTCAGAGGAAGCCTTCCCACCGAAAAGGTTCGCAAGGGTAGCAACGGTTGGACTTGATGATCTTAGAGGTCTTCTCTGACCTATGATTCTATGATTTAGAAGTCATTTGAACCTGCACGGCTGCAGCTTGTTGCAAGGGCTCTGCTTGCTTTGACAGCGGGGAAAGATGTGGATTAAATCCGCTCCCGGCTGCTCTGAGCAGTGCGTGAGTCTCGTTGCAGGCTGCCGGGGAGCTCCTTCAGTTGCTCAGGCTGGAGGAGCCAGCGAGAGCGAGAGGCTGCTGCGGATTTACTGGTGGGTCTCCAGTCTGGGGGTGGGGACACCTGGAGCAGAAAAGCAGATTTTAAGGAAAACAGCTTTACTCTGCCCCTCCTCAGAGTCCAGGGGGTCTTCTGGAAAACCGGAATCTGCTTTTTAACGTTGTTTGGCTAACTTGCCCAGCTCAAGGGTGGGGAAGAGGCACCAGATATCATCAGGACCTTCATGAGGAAGAACTTCTTCACTCTGAGGGTGACGGAGCCCTGGCCCAGGCTGCTCAGGGAGGCTGGGGAGTCTCCTTCTCTGGAGATATTCAAGACCCGCCTGGACGCGGTGCTGTGCAACCTGCTCTGGGTGACCCTGCTTCAGCAGGGGATTGGACTGGGTGGGCCCCAGAGGTCCCTTCCAACCCTGAACATTCTGTGATTCTGTGCTTCTTTTGCTGAGGTGTAGGGTAGTATTTCTCTTAGTTTCATGCAGAAAGCATTGGTCTGGGGCTTGGGACATTCGGCCTCAGCCGTGTGCCCGTCCCAAATCTCCTACATGAAGTTGCCTGTCCCCAAGCCCTGAGCGCCCGTGCTGTGGCACATGAGGAGTTGTGGTACCCTTGGTGGGGCTGCTCCGTGCCTCAGGACAGCTGGAGTCATGATAACGCTCCCTTCTGACCCCAAACCATCTGGGGGGGCTGGGGAGCACTGGTGGCTATGGACTTAATTCAAACAGCCCGGAGAGGAGCAAACCAGAAAGTTCAAAAGCAGCCACTGGAGCTTCAGACGCCTCTGTGGATTTTTTTTTTCTTTGTCTTTTTTTAAAGAAATGTGCAAATAATGTGTTTTCTCCTAGGAATTATTGCTGCCTGCCACGCTGAGTGCCGAAGCCGTCACCCCCAGCAGTGACGGGCGTCTCATGGGAGAGGCAGCAGAGCAGAAAACCCCGAGATGTCGCGGCGCGGAGGAAGGCGGCATGCCTCATGCATCACAGTCTGGGATGTCACCGCTGTCATTGAGATAAATGGGGAGGTGGCCCAAGGACAACGTGGGTGTCACTTCGATTTAGCAGCTTGCAGAAGCCGGCCTGAGATGGGTCAGCAGGAGATGAATCGCTCCGTGGTGGTGGCAGCTCAGCTCCTCCTGGCAGGGTGAACCTGTCCCACCCCGTAACCCAGCTGTGCGGGCAAGGAAGGGACTCAGGGTGTCCTCGTAGGTAGAAACGTGGGCCCAGGCAGCCCTGTGGTGCGTGTTCTTCAGGACAGTGCCGTGGGTCCCAAGAGTGAGGATGGGGATGTGTCATGAGCTGGAGATGACACATGTGTGAGCTGTGGCTTGCGGTGACAGAGCAGGGCATCTTTAGAGGGGTTTGCCAAGGGCATGGCAGGTAGAGGATGACCTGGTCTTGCTCAGCCCTGGGAAGACCCTCCTGATGTGCCCTCTGGACGCTTTATGGAGCTCTTGGGCTCCAAGGCATGGGAAATGTCTAAAGTTTCAACGCATCAGCATGAAAATCAAGACAGACTGGGGTGAAATGGCCAGGTGTGTGGTGCTCTGAATGGATGCTACGTCGATTGTTTCTCAGCAAAATAGTTATGCAAGGAGGGAGTGCAAATGTCAAGGCATAAAGGGAATGAAACGAAGAAGAATGAGGCTTTTAATTTAAAATGAAATGGCCAGGGAAACCTCTTGACAGAGAGATGTGTCAGGGCATGGAAGATTTCCCAGGGAAGCGCTGGAGATCCCGTGGGGGACTCCCAAAAGCAGATTAGAGAAACATGCCCTGGTCACAGTGAGGCATCCAGCACAGCCGGGAGCAGGGCTGAGCGAGGGAGCTTGGCCCCTGCCAGCCTCAGCCACTACTGGTTGTGTCCAGCTGGGCGCGAGGTTGCTATTTGAGCAGTTTTATCACTATTTTAGGTTGTGAGAGATGGGTCTCTTTCATCTTCGGACTGAGCTCAGAGATTCTGTACTTCACAGGGAAACTCATGGACTTCAGAGCTGCCATCCCCCATGGAGGTGGCTTCTTGAACATGAAGGCGAGAAGTCTAGCCTGGTGGAGCATCCCCAGGGAAAGGGAGATGTCACTTCCCCAACCCCCAGGGAACGGAGCCATCCAGATCCTGCCAACGTGTGGACCCAAGCTGCGTTTAAGGACTGCATTTCGATGTGCCTCCTTTGATTTGACTAATTGGCCAGCGAGCTGCAGGGAGACCCAAGTGCCGTGTTAAAAGGATGAGATGAAATAAGACCGCAGAATAAATCATGAGCCAATTTCCAGCATTTTCTTGGCTGAAATGGAATGGCTAATCATTTTGATGGCAGAATTAACATAATTACTCTACCCACCGGCCCAGGCCGGGCTGAGCAGTGAGAAAAACAGGCTGCTGTTTCAAAGGGAGATGTTTATGGAAGTGATTGAATGAGTCCTGGGACTCATATCTGGGAAGAGACTGGCTTGGTCACGGGGAGCCACGACATCTGTGCTGGCCCCGAGCGTCCCGTTAGCTCTGGGCAGCTGTTGCTTCTCAGACAGAGCCACACAAGCAGGATTTCCCGTTCAGTATTTCCACCTTTGATGCACAAGATTCAGTGAGTGATGGCTGAAACCGGGAGGAATTTGGAAAACAGAAGGAAAACACAGGAAAGTTGACAACGTTGTGTTACGCCTTTTGGTGTCCAAAGAGATCAAACCTAGAAAACTTTCTTGAAGGACCCAGTCTCACAGGCTGCTTTGCACATACATCTCCTGCTTGCGGTACTGTTTAACTTGATTTTACTGCAAGCAGGTGCTATCTTTATTTTCCTCTCTTTTCTGATGTCACGCTCATATTTTACTATACATTATGCAAAACCATCACAGATCCCATAAATACAATATAGCAACTATCATGGCTTTTTGCAGATATGGTGCTTGTAGGACTTTGACTTGTCTGAATTGGAAGGTTTGTATCGCACAAGGCTTCTGTTTTTAATTAGGCTCCATCTTGAGATCAGCGACTAAAAATTGACAGCAATAAATCTCACACTCCTTTTCACCCAGCTGTTTTGGCTTGGATGCTTTATAACGAAATCTTAGTCTGCGTCTTGCGTCTTTCCAGATCTCCCATGTGAGCATCTCTCTCCTGCAAGCAGCCGGACCAGGTAAGAGCTTTACAGAGCTGTAAACTCCTTTACCTCAGGCAGGAGAAGAACGTGTGAACAGATGCATGGACTCCTGGTTTTATCTCCCTTCCCAACAAGAAAAGTCAGGATAATTTTCATGAGAGTTTCAAGCCCTTCTGCCGCTTGTTTCCGTGCGACACTAAGACTTCCCAAGGTGGTGAAGCTATAGTCAACTTGGCTTCTTGACTCCACAGCCTTGGTGCCGAACTGTAGTCTTAGGGTTGAAAATGTGCCTACCCCATCAGGAGCGTTAGAGGGTTCTAGGGCAGCTTCTGAGATGCTAGGAATTGGCTCACTCAAGCCATGAGGTCCTGTGCAGCCATGTGTTTCTCTGATCCTAAAGTAATGTTTGAAAGCAATTCTCGTGTTTCTCAGGAAAAAAATCTGATCAGCAAAGCAGAAACCTTTTAATGACAATCTGAGTTAATGCCGTTACAGAACCTCCAGCCACCCGAGTTTCCTATGAGGTTATTGATTGTAGAACATCACTTGTATATTGTGTTAACATCGTTCAGAAGGAGGACAATCCTTGTTTACTTATTTTGTTAACATTGGAAGACTCCAGGGCCTTCCCACGCACATTCATTTGCATGTTTCTTCCAATGAAAAGTAATAAAATATTAATATCGTTAAGGGACGGGGGGAAAGAAAGAGGCCTTGGACTGCTCCTCTGATGGAATGAGTGGGTGAGCTGAAGAAGCGAAGACCCTCCAGCAGAAGAGCAAGGGAGGGTGGAGGGCAGAAGGTGCACCCAAATTTCATCCCGGTCACCTGGCCCTCACAAGTGTGGCTGCAGCAAAGACTCACACAGCATCCTGCAGCTTCTTGCCCGCTGTGCCACGTGCCTGTGCTCCAGCAGACCCGGGTAAAACAGGGCAATATTCTGCAAAGGTCCCCCTTCCCTGAGCCACGCATCAAGACTTTGGCTGTCAGAGGTGGAAGGAAACACCTGAAAGCGGCTCTTTGGGGCCTTTTTGGTCCCTCCTGATTTCTCCTCCTTCTTTTTCATTCCGTTTCTCACCCAGAATGAATGGACAAGACCTGTTTTGCACCCTGCAGCAAGGCATCAGCTCACGCCTGCGCCCACTGTGCCGTAGTTACCAGCCAGAAGCTCCATGGGCTCGTGATGCCTCCATGCCAATGTGCAGGGCCCTGGCTGGCCACACCGTCCACCGCCGTGGACCACCTGCTTTTATTTCCTTGGTGAGAAGGAGAAACACCCTGGACTCCAGGAGCTGAAGTCACAGGCTAATCAGGATGTATAGCCAGCCACTGAGGCCATCTATATTTAATGAGCCCTGTTAAAGGATTTTTAGAAGCGCTCTCCCCATGGACATGACGATGACTTCTTTGTTTATAATTTTTTCCCCCCTTTCCTGTTGCCACTAATCACTAACTCTCTGCTCCTTAATGGCACCTTTGGGGAGCTCTGGGGATGACTTATTTATTTATTTATTTGCTTGCTTCAGGCTGGAGAAAAGCACGCTCCCTCCCTTCCACCGACGCGGGTGGTCGCAGGTCTCAGGGCCCGTCTACGCAGCAGCCTTCTCCAGGGCAGTGACACCAGGCTGTGGCAGGCTGACAGAAGTAGGATCTGGATCCATCCCCTCCCTGGCTGACAGCTGAGGAAGGCTGAAGCGACGAGCAGAGAGGAAGAGGAAGGAAGAGCTCCTGTGCTGGAAGGTGGCTGTGTGAACACAGGCTCCTTTCTCTTGGGTGTGTGGGTTGGGAAGTGAGGGCTGTGGAGAGCTGCCTGAGAGCCCAGGTGATGGCCCCAAAACATGGGTAGATGTTTAAAATTGATGTTTGGTGCCTGTAAGATGGAACTGTAAATGCTAAGCACTGCAGAGTTGGTCCATCAGCCTCCTCTCCCCCTGCCCGTGCTTGCCCACCAGCTGGGGTACCCAGCCGCTGCCTGGCCCGGGGGAGGTGGTGCCTCCTAACCCCACTCTCCTGGGGCTTGGAAGCCTTCCTCTAGCACTCCGACAATGCCTCCTCCTCTTCCTGCCTCCCACTGCTGAAGGCAGCAAAGCCCCATCCCCTCTCACCGGCAGCACGCTCCATCTCCGGGAAATCCCCCCCTCTCTGCACAGCATGAGGGTTGGACTTTCTGCATCTCTTCCCAGGGCCTGTCTCCTTCTTCAGGGCTTTTCCAGTGAGAGGAAGGAGCAGCTAGGTCCGGGGGGAGTAAGGAGGAGGAGCGAGCGACTCATAATGTTAATGTAACACCAGAGCATCCCGTTTCGCCCAGCCGGCCTCTTGTTGATGTGACCTACTTTGCCAGAGACAGGCTCATGCACTTCGTGCTGTGTGCGTGTGAGCGTGTCGGCTCACGTCCTCTTTGACCACATCCTTCCCTCTTGCCAGGTTCTCTTCAAGCCCAGGGAACCATGCTCTGTCCATCGTCTTGGTGCAATCCACCTGGGTTACGCTTTGATGCTCTGAGCTTCAGGTTGACATAAACCCAACGGGGACCATCATCCTCAAGCCTCCCAGGAAGCTCCTAGGAAACTGCTGTCCATGTCCCAGTGCAGAGACCGTCGTAACCTGAGGTGGGGACACCATCAGTGCCACTGCTGGGAGGCTGGCAGACCTTGCTGCTGGGTATCCTAAGGCTCCTCCTCTGAGCTGAATGTCCCAGGGATAGTCTTCCTTAATCCTGAAACTGAAACTTTGGGGAAAAGCTGGAATGCAAAGGCTTCAAGCAAGGTTTTCCTTCAGGCCTAATGAGGATGGGGAGAGAGAGACCTGGGAGCATTCGAAGTTGTGCAGCTCTTGGGTAGCGCTGGTTATTCTTGGTTATTTCAGATGGGTGCTTTGTGTCATCTGAACTCACCTGCAGGCAGCAGGAGGAAGAAGGGAGGCTCTCTAGCTTTTGGGAGTCAATAGTTTTGAGCTGTCTCTGAGCATTTATCTTCCTCGTGGGCTCTTGGGCTTGTGTTCCTGTGCTACAGCTACCAGACCTGAGGACAAGGCATCTGGGAACCGGACGCAGGGGTGCATCCTCCACAGGATAGAGGAGCCGGGGCTTACCTCAATTCTTGGCCCAAAGATCCAGGTGACAGCCCTGATGCCCTTGGTGACCCCAGATGCATACTTGTTTGTGTTATTTAGCTTGCTGGGCTTTTTCTGAAGTGTCTGAAAGTATCTTCTGTCTCACACAACCTTGAGCATTGCCAGCTGGGCTTGGAAATTGGTTCTAGGAGAAAAAAAAATGCCTTTTTTTAATTTAGAATTTTTTTTTGAAGATGGAAGACAGAAAACTCTGTCTACTTTCAGAGGAGAGTGTTACATCTTTAATTTTATGAAGAAGAAAAAGAGCCAAGAGCTGAAACTTGCTGATGCAGGTTCCCAGGCTTCTACCACCGATCCAGTGCCCCAGCGTCACTCAAAACCTTTCTACTTGCAAGGTCACAGATGCCAATTTTCTCGGGAAGGCTGGGGGTCTGAAGGTCCCTCCGGCCCCCTGCTAAGGCTGCCCGGCTGATGGCAGCCTCCCCCGGTCTCATGTAATTTCATGCAATTAGAGAAAAGCGGAGCCGGTCCCAGCCCCACACGCTCCCCAGCTGAGGCTGCTGCACGTCGGGGCTGCACCGGCTGCTGAGCAGCAGAAAACTCTCCTTCCTCCCTGCATTAATTTGCACTTGGTTCTGTTGCTGGCTCTTCCTCCAAGCCAACTGGTAGTGCTTTTTAATTGACCAGAGGGAGCCAGCTGAGCTGATGAAGGGCTCTCCAGGGCCCGAGTTTTTCGCCTTCGTAGCCTTCTCAGCCACCGGCAGGTAGAGCAGCAGGAAGCAAGACGGGGAATTGAGCTGCCTTTTCTCTGTGAGTGCTCCCATGCCTCTGTGGTGGGAAACTGGTTTTCCAGACCCTATCTTCATCCCTCTGACTGGAAGGGAGTCCTCCTTCCCTGGTGCTGCTGCGAGAGCTGTTGTAAGGTGACCAGTTACTATTCCCAGATGTGCTACTCCTTCCTGGTATGCTGCACTTTGACAGGGAGCTGTGGTCAGCCCAGGACAACCTGTTACCATCAGCTGAGTCAGATCTTTTAGTACTCCTGGACTTGCACTGACCCTCCACATCTGTCTCTGGCCCCAAACTTGTCCCTGGCCAGGGACAGCTTCCCACAGAAGGCAGGAGATTTTGGTGCAGGGATCTGCCATGCACCCAGCCCTCAAGACCCCCAGGAGCCAGAGAGCTCACCCATGATCATCAATCCTTCGTTTAGCTTGTGGACCCCTTCCCTGTTCTTCCCCAGCCCCTGCCCTGGGGAGCTGAGGTGGTCCCACTGCCCGGAGGAGATGTCTGTGAGGGCTTCTTGTACAGGGGTCAAGACCAAGAGCATGGTGGCAGATGCCACGACACAGCCCGGGTGTTGTGCATTCAAATCCCGTTCTCTGTGTGAGCTGCCTCATCCAGTCTGGTTTCTGTGCGCTCGGGGCTGGAGCCAGATGCCAACCTATCCCAGGGTGAGAAACCATGTCTTGTTCCAGATGTGGCCCTGGTGGCACTGAAGCGGAGGACTGTGGAGGATTACCCCATCTTTCTCTGCTCCCAAACTAGCGCAAGGACATTGCATCCTGCAAAGAATAAAGGCAAGAAGCGTCCAAACCCTGGCCAGGATTTCTGTGTGTGTTTTGCCCTGCAGGCTGCATTCTCCACCCAAGGAGGCCAGAGGAACGGCTGCACCCGAGCCCCGACTCCCAGGGCCCTGCCTGCTTCTGAGTGCGCCTGCGTGCATGCCATGCATGGAAAGTTCTGCAGCAATGCTAATGGCGTGGAGAAAAGCCATTAAAGGAGGAAGAGTTGAGGTTACAATATTGTGCTGAAAAGTTTATTGCTGCCTGTAGAGACATCAGGTCTGTGCTTCCAGGATTACTCAGTGCTTAATGCCGAGCGCCTGCACATTAGTTTTGCCGGGAAGCCCATTTGGGGTTCTTCCAAAACGGAAAAATTAAAGGGCTTCCCTAATAAATGTGCTCTCCAAAAAAAAAAAAAAGGCTCCAAACCCAGCCCAGGAGCCCAAATCGAAGCAGTCAGTGTGGGAGAAAGGCAGCATGCTGGAGCCGGGGGGGACAGTCCTGCTGTCTGAGCTGGGGATGGAGCGGTGTTGGCAGCTGGCAGCTGTGGGAGGTAACATCTGTACCCACTCCTTGCCTCTGCTAGGGTCTCCCGAGACTCAGCTACTCAGGGATAAAATGCAAATGTGCACAAGAGTTTGGGTGCACAGCAGGTAGATTCGCTTGGGAAATTCTTCTCCCTGTTTTACTGACAAAAGGAGACTCGGCTCCAAAGGGACCTGCTCATAGCCTTGCTCTCCAACCATCCTCTGCACGCAAGAGGGAGAAGCCAGGTCTTCTGAGTCCCAGTCTTAGCTCCAGGCTGTTGGGCCACTCTTTTCCCAGCATTTAGCGCGCATCTGGGAACACAATTAGTGCCTGAAATAGATGCAGACTAGCTGGTGTGGCAGCAATGATCTGGGGAAGCGGTAGCGTTTCAGCCCTAGGTCAGGTGGTTCGGCTCAGTTCTTGCTCCTGTCCTGGCACCTAACTCCTATCTGAAATCAATGAGAGTAAGGTGCCAAGATGCAAGTTAGACTCTGTGTCTCGCTGCAACTAGTAGATACTATAACTTGACACAGGCACTGCCTGGAAACTGAGTGGAGTGCGGACCAGCAGTTTTGTGTGGTTCTCAGTAGGTCCTTAAACGGCCCATGTCATCAGAAAACCCTGGAGACTCCACCTTGTGCAGTTTGGGGGTGGTTTGTCTGCTCTTGCCTTCTCCCAGAGTGATGGGGTGGGAGAGTGCAAGGGGTACATGTGCTCCTAGGTGGGGGTTTGGTTCGGTTGACCGTGCCGGTGGGTGCTGGGGAAAGGCACTGTGGTTCAGCTCACTGCTCCCAGGGAGACTTATTCAGCAACGGCAGATCTTTCCCCAAGAAATGTCATCTGCACAGGGGAATTTTCTCTTCGTGGTGTCTTAAGCAAGGAGTTAATGGTTTGCCTCTTTTGGTGAGCCCCTGGCTGGGCCACGTGATGGAGCATCTCGTAAGACCTGACCTGGTGATCGGTGGGACTTGTTCTGCGCTGGGGTGTGCTGCCTGTAGCTGCAGGGCTGGGAGTGCAGCCGTTGCCCAGCTGTGCGCTGCACTGCAGCTGCTGTTGGCCTCCGTTAAGCAGTGCTGATGCCCAGGCTTAAGAAAGAAGCTCGAGGCTGTTCTTGTTTTGCAGTCAGGTCACGAGGTATCCAGAGAATTCTCTCTCTTGGATTCCATTCCATTTCAACGTCTGATTTTTTCCTCCAAGCAAACCCCATTGTCTTGTTCCTGCTTCAATCCCTATTTAGCAGGTTGATGCCAAGAAGTGGATTTGCACATAGGCCATCACCCGCTGTTGCCAACCTACCCTTCCAGAGCTCTGGAGAGCTATCGGAATATTTCTCCTGTGCCTGTGCTTGAGGAAGAGAAATCAGTGTCATGCACACTTATTGCCTGAGAGTGCTTTGGCCACACGTGTGCCGCACAGTGGCCTGTGCCCTCAGAGACATTCCTCAGACTCATTGCACTTGTTGGGTTTCCCTGGCAGAAGGCGTTTATCTCCCATGGTGCTTTCACTCCCTAGTGATGTCTCCTCTCCTTGCCCTCCTCTCTTACAAGGCAGCACACTCCCGGTGGGGATGGCACAGGAGGCTGAGGTCAGGCAGCTGTCGTGGTCTTCAGAGAGTGCCCGAAGAAACTGCTACTTCCTAGTCCTTCTGAAAGCTCTGTGTTCTCCCACTCCCAGCATGGCTCCTCCAAGGCTTGCTGGGTTTCAACTGTCGCTCTTCCAAACGGTATGTAGGGAGGAGCTGCTTGGTCATCCCTTCAGGCTGCTTGTTCCAGACATCTCCATCCATCCCAACAGACACAAGCAGAAATTGTTTTGGTGAGCAGTAGAAGCTGGAAGTGATCTATCTGAGGTCACGCACTCACTGATCTATATCCTTCAACCTGCCGTCCTGAGAAGTTGCTGGTCTCATACATTTATTGGGGATTATACACACTCTGAAAGGTTTTGTGGTGTCCAGAACCAGAGAACCAGATGTTGGAACCAGATGTCTGCTCTCCTTTCTCATAGCCATCTGTGCATTCCTGAGGCTAGATCCTCGTCCCATGCCTGGGGCATTCCAGCTGTCTGTAGCAAAGAGGAATCAGTCCTCCTGGTTCAGTTTTTGGCACAATTACTGTGCCGGGGATGTTGTCTGCAGTAGGCCTACAAAGATTACATGACAGATAAGTCAAGTGTGAGGATATTTTGGAAGAGCAAGGAAAAGCAAAGGAAGAAGAAGAGAGAGGAGAACAGGACAGGGAAGGAAAACCCAGCCAAGGGTGGATGTTCACCTGAAGCTGGGTCTGAATGTCTCTGTGAGCTGTATTCAGCATCATTAGATGAAATTAGAAGAGAGACAAACCTACTGTGCCCAAAGTTAGCAGAAAAGAGGTGGCAGTAGAAAATGGGTTGGTAAGGTTGTGGGTAGTGGGGAAGAAATGGAGCTTGGGGAGGGGGAAGAAGCTGTGTATTTCCTTGCAAAGACAGATGATTTTGGAAAGTCAGTACGTCCAAGTTTCACTCATCCAGAGTCTGGGTGCTCTGCCCACAGAGGGATCTCGAAACCCATCTGTGTCTCCCTCTTTAATGCCTGAGGCTGCATTATTCTCCATTTACAAATCCTGCTGGGGAGAGCCGGGAGAGCAGACACTCCACACTCCCCCCGGCAGAGGCTTGGCACACAGATCCATCTGCGTGGGGGCAATGCCAGCTTTTCTCCTCACCACAAATCCCTCTTCTGCTTCCCCAGGAGAGCGGCTCAGTTCACTCTTGGAGTCGCTTGGGCGGTAGCTTCATTAGTGCACATTAGACAGGTCCCGAGCTCACAGCCTGAGACGAGGGGTTGTGAGCTCTGGGGAATACATTCCGGTTTCTCCACTCGTTCCTTCTCTGCAGCTCCTTCCCTGGGCCTCAGTTTCCCAACCTGTGCAAAACAGAAGCAGTCTAACTTCAGTGCTCCTGGCTGCTGTTTAAATCCATGGCTTCTGGTCCCGTTGACCAAGGACTGTTGCCTCTCTCCTTGCAGGAACACCTTGGATATTTAAGCACATTCATGTGTCTCCTCTCTGGTCTTGCCCTTTTTGCCATTGTCATTTTTTTCTAGATCTTTTATCTTTACCTCTGGACCTTTTCCAGTTTATATTTCTTACTAGATATAATCCTGTTCCTGTGTCCTAGGGTGGTGGTTCACCAAGACTGGTGGCAGCTGAGGGACAGCTATAGGTGTAGCTAGACAGCAGGAAGGGAGGGAAGGTCGGTATCAGTTTATTAGGTGATACACTGCCTGGGGGGGGTTATCATGCTTTAGGTCCCTGTGACTGCTACGAGGAGTTATTGTGACGGAGCTTATGGGTCAGGAGATGGAGTTAAATTCAGCTTTGGGGAACGCGAGAGAACAGGGACCTGAAAGAGAAGCTCCAGCAGAAGTCTGGACTGGAAGCGCTGGGCAGTCAGGGGTGGGGAGACAGTGCACACGAGCTGTGGCACAGGGACCTCTTCTCCTTTTTTCCATCCAAGGGGAATCTTCTGAGAATTAGCGCCGAGCACTTTCTCCGCTTCTCAGGCAGGTGATGTGGTCTGTTAGTACCCGAGGAGTCAAGTTAGGGCTAGTTCAGAGACAACTGCCCATCTCAACCGAAGAGGGACTCTGCATCATTTCCCACTGTGCCTTGCTCCCTGGATTAGTTTTTCCTGTTTCTTCCTCAACCAAATTCTCCATGGGGAAAGGAGGAAGGTTCAAATTGTGGATGAGCTCAAGCCCGGAGCAGGAAGATGCAGTGGAGAACTCCTGTCTGTCCAAAGTCTCGACTCCATCCTTGCTCCCTTCCTCTCTGTACCCGGTGGCCCTGGAATAGAGCAGGGGCTGTGTCTGTCGGCAGCTCATAGCCCATCAGGAATTGTGTTGCGTGTTCTAAATTCCACGGAGGAAGATAATGTTGTCTTTCCCAACTCATGTGTCAGCTCTGCCTTCCCCATGAGTCTTCAAGCCAGTTCTCTGATGCAAATGAGCTTTTGGCGTTGACACAGAGCCTGAGGTTCAGGAGAAGGGGATGAAGTGTCTGGCACAATGCTAGAGAGCTGGACCGCTTACCGACCTCCTGACAGTCCTAGCACTGCCCTGAAAGAGTGAGGCAAGACTTGGGCTTGTCTTTTCTAGTGTTTCTCCATCATTTTTACTCGAAAAACTCCCTTGCTTTTGGGGAAGCAGGTCTGTTGCTCCTCTGCTGGCTGCTTTCTGTGTCCTGCTCTGCTGACCACGGCAGAGGGTCTGCAGGCTGCCAAGGCTGAGTAACTCCGACCTATTCACCCATGGCTACTTTCCAGTCTCCTGCTTTGGAACTGCTGTGGGACAAGTTCCTGGTGGGCTCGTGGAGGCTGACTTCTCGAAAACGAGTCTTTTCACCTGCAAACCAAGGGCCCCGTGATACAGAAGTCATCCGCAGAGGGGAAAAAGATGAGGAACGTCCAGTCTCTCGCCACTGCTCTTGTAACCAGAACTGCACTTTAAAACCAAGCATTTCCTTTCTTGAGTCCAACACCTGTTTCTGCTCAAAAGCCACCCACCACTAGTCTCTCCGACTTGAGAGGCTAGTATTTTATTTAGGCCTGATCCATTTTTCTTTTAATTCAGATCAATGCAGGTTAATTGAGAGCAGCTTATTTTTACTTCTGCTGGTATCTGCCTGCCAGGATCAATACCAGTCATTTCCACTTAAACCGTTGTACCTTTACTGGAACTACCCGAGCACCCAGCTCCCCGCGCTGCGGCGTGTTACGGACCAGCCCCCCGTGCTTGTGGTTCCTCGCGTTATAATTGAAGCCAGTCTCTCGTCAGTCTGGCTGCAGCGGCATCCTCGTAATGCTGGAAGGAAACGGAGGCATGCTCGGCCTCAACCAGGAGATATATATTACGGCACGAAGCATTTGCACGCTAAAAATACTCGGCGAGGGGCAACCATTCATTGATCTTTGCTGCGTTAATGGGGCGGCAGAGATCCCTCCGGCCACCCTTGCCACTAGATGGGGCGATGCATCAGCGGCTGCCTTCCCCTTCCCCGGCACCCACCCGAGGGGTGGCTTTGCTCCTCACCCCGGGACAACAAGGACCTCTGTCTTCCCGGACCCGCGGCTGCTTTTTGGGAGGGTGGAAAAATCCCCGCGGTGTCCCTGGGGAGCATGGGTCATGGGGCATCTTGCTGCGGAGGTCGGAGGTGGCGTGGGTGCTCTGCTGCTGTCCGTGTTTCGGTGTCTCCGGAGGCAAATCCTCACGGATGGGGAGTGGGTTTGGGACCCATTTGCCGAATCCCAGAGTTTGGGCTTGCCCAGAGGCAGAAGTCTTCATCAGTGGAGATCGCTGGGGAAGGAGAATCATAGAATCATTAAGGTTGGAAAAGACCTCTAAGATCATCAAGTCCAACTGTCATTCCATCACCACCATGGCTGCTAAACCGTGTCCTGAAGTGTCACATCTAGACAGTTTTTGAACCCCTCCAGGGATGGGGACTCCCAGCTTTCCCAGCAGAGCGAGGGGCTGTAGTTGGGGTGGGAAATGCTGAGCTGTGCGACAGGGGAGGGACAGCACGGGGGGGAGTGCAATGTTCTGCATCCCGCCATTGCTGCAAAGCGGGACGGGTCGGACGGCAGCGTTGGTGGGACGGAGCATGCCGGCAGGGTTTGCCTCGTGTCTCCGGCTGCGCAGGGATGGTGGCAGCAGGATGCGTGGTCACAGCCAGGTGACACGGGGAGGACCTGGCCCAGAGCGCGGCTGCGCTTGGCTTTGGCTGAGGGTCACACAACGATGCAGAGAACTCGGAGCAAACATCTAGGGGACAAACCAGACAAAAAATAGTTCAGATGGGAGCTCTGGAAACTGTGTCCAGCCTGAACTCAGGCCAAGCCACTCTCCCCTCTCTCTGTATCATCGTAGCATCTCTGTTCCCGCCCCATGCTACTGCACAGGGATGCAGAGCAATGAAGGTTACCTCATCCTGAGAAAGCTGGATGTGGGGAATGTTGCTGGAGGATGGTGGGACAGGAGCGTACCTCATCTACTTGGAGCCAAACCCAGGCAGGCTGGAGGATTTTGTGGGACACAAGTTACATATTTAGACCAAGCTGCATAGCTTATGGTTCGCATCGAACCCTATGGGCAGCGTGGTCACCCAAACGCGGCGGTCCCCACATTTTCCTGCTGCTGTCCCCCCAGTCTGCCTGCTCCCACCTTCCTTCTCGCCCTGCCTGCCCACCAGCCCTGTGTTACCAGCTCCCCGCTCGCTCTCGGCTCTCGCAGCGGCTGAGCACCTGGTCCTCTTGCATCAACTGCTCTGGAGGAGTCCGTTGAAGAGTTTTAAGAATTATTTTTGGCATTTCATTAGCTGATACATTAATGGAGAGCATAATCAGATGGACACAGGGGAGGGAGAGGATCCTCCCTGATGCATCAGTTCAGTGTTTAAAGAACCTTTTCCTCGCAATCTGGCTGTTGGGCAGAGGATTGCTTTAGTCGGTGCTTTGCTGGAGCAGACGAGGGCCAGCTCTGGAGGCTGCTGGGTCTTGTCCATGTGGGGTGGAGGCAGGTGAAGCAAAGGGAGAAGGAACCATCAAAGAGATGGGAAAACCATCCTCTCCATCTCCTTCGCTTGCAGCGGTCCCTGCCGTTTGCCGCTCTTTCCAGACCAGGCGGGTTGAGCTCTCCCAGCCCAACCATAGTGGCTGATGTTTGGGGAAGAGAAGAATTACCAGCTTCCTGATGGGTAAAACCAACGGGCTTGCAGAAGCTGTAGTGACAGAGCAGTCAGCGAGTCCTGGTCATAAATGTCAGAGGATAAAGGCTTTGGCCCGTACCCCTCAAGCAGAACTGATTTAAAGGGTCATTAAAAACTGTTGGTGTCCATAAGGGTGGGACACAGGGGCTCCAGCCCAGGTCTTATATTCCCTCTGGCTGTATCAGTCAAGGCGATGGACTCGGAGAAGCCATATGTCAGCTAAATGTGTCTCTAATTGATTTGTGGATCTGCATGGAGTGTAAACATTTTACCAGTCAGAGAGCAGCTGATCAGGAGAGGAGCAAAGAGAGTGGTGGGAGGGGAAAGGACGTGAGAAAGTCTGGTGTGAAGTGGCGGGGGAGTCTTGGAAAATGACTTTCATCCAGAGCCATCAAACCCCGATTTACCCCTGCCCCTCCGCGGGGTTCCCTGGTAATGGAGTCACTCCCAGGGCAAAAGTTAACTCCAATTAGAGGGTCTGAAGGGAGGGTTTTCAATTCCACGTCTGCCCACAGGAGCCGTGTCAGCTCACGTTATGGAGACGGGCTTGTGGCGGGCAGGGGAGCAGCTGGCAGCAGCGTGTGGACAATGTGGGGTGTCCTGGGAATCATCCCCGTGTGAGGACGCAGCCCTGTCACCCCTCCTCCTCCTCTTCCTCCTCCTCCTCCTCCTCTCTCCCAGCAGTGGACATCTGGCCACGGACTTGCTCGCACTGGACTCCTCGCTTCTCACCTTCGGGGAGCCCTGTGGCAGCGGAGACCCAGGGCACATGATGTGCACCCAACCCATGGACCACCCCCGCCACCGAATTGTACTTTCAGCCCAAATTTTGTGTTCTCAGACTGGCTGGCCACCATAAACAATGTCTGTTTACTCATCCCTCTCCACAGCCCCTCTTTTTAACCCCTTCTTTTCCATCTCTCCTGCTTGCTCTCAGGGCAACCCCACTTTCCAGCCCTGTGTGTGACTGGGCACCCTGGTGACACCGGATGAACCCCGATGGGACCAAAGAGGTAAATCCGTGAAAAGGCTGAAGCTGCCCTGCAAAGCTGGTGGTCAAGAACCAGAAAATGGGTAGCGGCAGTCAGGGGCAGCACGTGGGAGCAGCGTTATCCCATTGGGTCACTGGGATTTTCCTGGAGAGGTGGCCAAGAGGCAAGGAGGACACAAGCCGCGGTGTGACCCCATGTGAGAGGCTTGGTGGCATCTGAGGCCCCCAGGAAAATCTCCCACCAATACCACCAACACCGGCAGGGTGGTCCCCGGGATGCTGCTCTGTGGGTAGTTCCTTTCTCACCTCACCCCTCAGCTGCCAGCCGCCCCAGGACGGGTTGTTCAGGTGGCAAACAGAGATGGAAAACCAGAGATCTTTAATCCCTGAGAGTCCCCAGATTCAACTTTCAAGACTTCACGTCAGAGCCACAAAGAGAAGGGAGGTTTTGGGGTTTATCTTTCTGAGCACGAAAAATAAGGTCCGCAAGAAACCTTCTACTTCAGCTCAAGAAATAATCAGCTCTAACGAGCCTTTTGATAAAAGCGCAAACCCGATCAGATCTACTTCTCTTGCAGAATATTGTGGGACTTTTTATTGGAATAAAACACCATGAATCATGCTCCAAACCGTGTTTTTCCTTCTTTTTCCACGCCAAGGCTGTGTTATGCAAAGCTTCCACTTGACTTGGATTTTATGAACGTGTTCACCTGAACAGAACTGAAGCCGTTCGTGAAACCCAAGTCAAGTTCAAATAGAAGAAAAAAGTGGGGAAAACATTAGAAAAAGTTAAACAGCGTTGATTTAGGGGAGAGTTGGGTTGGTGTTTTTTTTGCTTCGTAATGGTGGTCTGGCTCTTAAATAGTCCTAAACTGGGAAATGACAAGCTGAAAACAGGTTGAAGGTGAAGCCCGAATAACTGCCAGATATAGTACAATGTTTTGTTCAGAAATAGGGTAAAGCATTTTTTCACAGGACCATCATATTTTCCCCCAGGTGGGGGCCAAAAAAAAAAAATCCAGCCTTCCTGTGTCTCCAAACTGAATATTTTCCCGATGTGACTCAGTGGGTTTCATGGTACCTGTTCCCACAGGCTGGGGCAGGAGCTGCATCTTCAGCGTGCGCACCAGCCGGGCGATGCCTCCCCGCCGAAAAACCCGAGCTCCAGCTACGCTCTCACCCCGTCGCATTCCCCCAGCCCCGTCGCAGCCGGGGTGGGTGACTGCGGCGGGGGGCTCTGCCTGACAGCTGCCGCTGGCTCCGGTGACCCCACGACGGTCTCTGCGCCGCGTCCCGTCCCACGTCTGGTGCCGGACCGCGTCGCCTGCCGCCGGGGATGGGACGAGCGTTGCGTGCGGGCTGGGAGTGGCACCCGCCTGCAGAAAACCTGCCCGGCCAAAGCTTTTCAAGCCCGGGCTGAGGCGCGCAAGCTGCCGGCTGTCGGGCTTGGGGATGGGAGAATAGCTCTACAGGGCGATTACCCCGAGCTGGAAGCTGCTGGCAATATGGTGAGCGTGGCAGGCAGCGGAGCGGCCCCCAAGCGAGGCGGCAGATGGGAATCCGTGCGGTTGAAGCGGGCAGGAGCATACGTCTCCAGCCATAGCTTTCCCTGCAACGGGCTTGCAACAGGCTCCCGGGTTCCAGTGCTGGCAGGGAGGATTCGGGGCTGGGTTGGGATTTAGCGAGAGAAACCGCAGGCAGGAGCAGTGACCGCTGTTGTGGAACCCCCTTCCCGTCTCTCCCCTCTTCTCCTGGGGGAGACGACCCCTTTCTTCCCCTCCCAGCCACCGGCACTGATTTTTATGCCATTCTTACCGAACCACCCTCACTCCGGGTTTGGAGGCGAGCGTCTCCCGCTCCAGGAGCCGTTCCTGCAGCAGCTGCCGGCTGTGAGCAGCATGCAGCGCGCAGCCGTCACCGCCCCGTCACCCCGCTGCCCCCGGCAAGGTCATGGCTGCGGCCGGGGCAGGACAGCATCCCACGCCGCGGCGGGTCGCTCCGTCTGTCCTCGCTGTGCTGACGTGACTCCCATCGCCGCTGCGTTTCAGAGCTCACGTGGACCCCTTGCAGCTCCTGATGCATTTTGCAGGGTGTGCGATGGCCGGAGCCCACCCGGAGTCACACCGTGACCGTGCGGTGGTGATGCAGATCCACAGGGACAGCAAGAGGTCTGCAACGAGGGGAGAGGCAAAGCGGGAGCTGGCAGTGCTGGGAAGTGCCTGCACCGAGGGTGAGATTTCCAGAGAAATAGAAACTCCAAGACTTTTTTGCCCCCTCGCCCCGGGATCTGCAGCCTGGCAGAGTCCCTCATGGGTTATGCAAGGCTGTAAGCTCTCCTGCGAGCCGTTTCTCTTCCCGTTGGTGGATGTGAACTGGCTGTATTGGGGCAGGAGAGGGATGTTCAGCCCCGTGACCCGAGGAGCTCGTGGGACAGCAGGTACCAGGAGGACTGGGACAGGTCGCCCCTTCCCCTGCGTGCTCAGCTGGGTTCTTTCACCCTCCGGCAGCTGGGACCGTCTGAGCATGAGGAAGAACTTCTTCCCTCCGAGGGTGACGGAGCCCTGGAACAGGCTGCCCGGGGAGGCTGTGGAGTCTCCTTCTCTGGAGATATTCCAGACCTGCCTGGACGCGGTCCTGTGCAGCCTGCTCTGGGTGACCCTGCTTGGGCAGGGGGTTGGGCTGGG
>Ga0065711_1037150_pt1 | contig 20133 bp, 14 predicted proteins | sample Hoacrofraction12_FD_59098 | JGI IMG/M metagenome (GOLD analysis project Ga0065711, IMG submission 59098) | Hoatzin crop microbial communities from Cojedes, Venezuela - Epithelial fraction 12 v2 (version 2) | ecosystem: Host-associated > Birds > Digestive system > Esophagus > Crop | place... | reverse complement strand
AGAAGGAGACTCCACAACCTCCCTGGGCAGCCTGTTCCAGTGCTCCGTCACCCTCAGAGAGAAGAAGTTCCTCCTCATGTTCAGACGGAACTTCCTGTGCCTCAGTTTGTGCCCATTGCCCCTTGTCCTGAAACACATGCGTGTATAGGCGTATACAGGTGCTGCAGGGAATATTCGGGACTGCCTTTTCTCCACGTCCATGGCATGACCCTCACCACCTGTAGTTTCTTCCAGAATTCACTGAAGAGCTGAGATACCCGCAGTAAACTTGTATCTGGATGGGCTTGGTATAGGAGTAGTGACTTTGGCTATTTTTCTTTCTAAGTGAAAGCTATTAGCTGAATCAGTGTACTGGACAGACTGCTGCACTGCTTGGGTGTGCTCCCTCTCTTTCCCTTGGTCTGTGTGTCCGTGTGTTGTTTAGCTGCCTGGCGTGTTTTTTGGAAAGTGCACAAAGGAGTTGTGGTGGGGGGAGGGGTGTGAATCTAAAAAAATTCCTATTTCATCAAATGAAAAATGCATTTGAGATCATCAGGCTTGAAACACGGAGAACATTTCAAAACACTGCGATTTCTGCCATGCAGTCTGTGGGATGCTATCAACAGCAGAGCCTTCATCCTCCAAAGGCTCATCTTCTTCATGATTTGGCAAAGCAAGTCTCTGGGCTGACTTGTAGTGGTGCAGAACTGCTCACACACAGCTGAGCAGTTCTTGTCACAGATTTATGCTGACTGGTTCATTCACTTCTGGGAGGCAGAAAAACAGTCGTTTGAGAGTCGCTATGTCGCTTGGAGTTTGTGCCCAAGAACCATAAACAGCCTAAAGCTATAACAGCAGACTTCATGACCAAAATATTTCCTCTTTCTAACCCCTTAGGACTCTGCTACTGCTGTCCGTTTCCTCTTCCACAGTTATAATCCTATTTGTGGTGCCACATCTTTGTTTGGAAGAGCTATGTAGAAGTAAACGTTAGTTTGAGGGGATACCATATACAGACACAATTTTCTTGTGATCAGAGCTGATTCTTATCAATAAAAATAAAATAAAGCTCAAGGAGGACAAATGCAGACAGGAGTAATACACACAAGGACTCAAAGTTAAGGAAGGATCGTAAATTCCGCCCCCAGTTCTGTTCTGCTGGAATGGATTTGGAGTTGCCATATGTATGGCTCATTCATCTGTCCTCCTCACCAGTTTCTCTGTTTGTCACCAATAGAATAAATGCTTATTTATCCAACAGGGCAAAGATGCATCCATCAGTATTTGCAAAATACATGTTACTGAGAACACAAAATACATTGTATATTTAAGACCCTTGGTTCGTTAAGATGCCTCTGAGTGGAAGAATTAGTTCTCTGCCAAGCTCGTTCCAGAGGCTTTGAAAGGAAAAACAGGACAGTTTTCCTGCAGTTACCATTTGGGCCTGGTCCTGCCATGTCTAGTAGTGATAGCATCCCTGTTGCAGCCAGCAGCAGGGGATTCAGTGCTCCCTGTGGATAAGGCAGAGCTGCCCTTGGTGCAATGCCTGGGGAGGGCCGAGGAATTTGGTCCAGCAGTGCAGAGTTCAGCATTTCCTTCTGCTCACAGGTTCTGCAGAAAGGCAAAAGCTGCAAGATCTCGATGAGACTGAAATATTAATTCTCTGTTATTGCATCAAGTTTGACTAACAAGCCGCATGAATAAATCTGCAGTCTTAGTTTCTGCCAGTGCTAAGTTTCTATGGCAACAACCACCCATCTCATCTTTAGGAATTTCATTAGCAAGCGAGGGAAATGAAACAAAAAAAAAATCCCACCCCAAATCAAAAAAGATTTGTCAAATCAAATGCAGCATCTCCTTTCCCCACCTCACTTTTTCGCAAAAATCCACTTGGATTTTTTCTCATTTGTAAAGGTGTTTTGTAAAATTCACATCATTGTCTTAGACAAAAAAAAAAACCCCAGCAAATGCTTTTCTACACCCGAATCAAAGAGGGAGGGATCATAAACATGCAGACTGGAGATGCACTGGAGGAGTGAACACGGCTGTTGCAGTGCATTCAGCATTCAGATGAGCCCGTTTGCGTACACACGCAGAGCTGAGCGCTGTCTCCTTTCCCAACACTGGAAGTGGGAGAGAGAGCTGGGAGTGGGAGACCTTTTATAAACGCTAATGGAGGAGCAGGTGACATTTGGGAAGTTATAACAGAGCTTTATGCTTTTGTGTATACGTCTACTTCTGCTCACAGGGCCTCAGTGTTCGATATTCCTGACATGGGAATTGAGTTTGTTGGGTTTAGAAAGCGTGGCTGTGCTTTCTCCTCCTGTCACCTTGGGCTGCCCTACACCCTTGTGACAGATAAAACAAATGCAATTTAAAAAGTCAATTGAATCAAATTGTTTTAGAAAAAAAAAAAAGACACATGCACAGATAAAAAAGGAGGAAGCGATGCACAGTCTCTGCTGTGTAAAATAGGTTGGTGCTTACATTGTCCTACCACCCTCTCCTCTGAGCGGTTTTGTTGCCACCTTTAAGCGGGGACTGCAGAGCTGTTGCACTGCTCAATTTGGGGAATTTGGCTTTGGCTTCACTTAAGAGGTTAAAAGGTGTTACCCTTAACACAGCGAGCATCAGGGTCTCAGCTCTTGCCCTGGACCCTCTGGTGCCATGGTGCAGGGAGACGTAGAGAGCCCGCAGCCCTGCGTGCAGCGTAGGAGAGATGTTGGTCCCTGTTATTTCTGGTTGCCTGGCCTGAGGCTGCAGAGGCAGCACCATAGCCGTGCTGGAAGGACGTGGAAGGAAATCGAGGGGCTGGAGAAGTCTCAGTTAACAGCGGAGAGGTGGGGGCACGGGCAAAGGAGCCCAGGGTGTGCACTTGAGGAAGGATTTTGGGGCAGGAAGGATGTGGTTTAATCCAATGTTTGTTCTTCCAGTTCACCTGGAGTTAACGCTGCAGTTGGAACAAAACGCTCTGTTACAGCCAATACCACTATAAAGCAAATAGCAGCTAGAGAAGGCTTTTATGAATCCTTTCTGTTGGCCCATGAATACACAAGTACACCAGGTTGACTGGGAAAAATCCCATATAAATGATACAAAACAATGGTTAAAAGAGTGTTCTGCTTCTGCTGTCATTTTTATCTGCAACCAGATGCCAGCTAGGAAGCCCCCAGAGACTGTATTATTTCAGAAATACTGACTGTAATACCTTTTTCACTTCAGTTTTACAGTCAGCATTTCTGCTGACATCAGTGAAGAAATCTCCCAATTATGTCAGTGTAAGTGGATGGAGAAACATACCTGCCGCTAACAAACATCAACATTCAGATTATTTTCCCCACTTTGCCTAGAAATGGCCAATCAAGACTTTTACAATCACAATTCATTCCATACTCCCTGGTGAGCTATATAATTCATCCAGCGAGAGACAGTATCACAAAACATAGCTAACATATCAAATCACAACATGAATTTTGTATAGTGAATTACAACTATTCACAAAAGGCTGTTAGTGAACAATCTTCAGCCCAATTTCATTATTCATGGAAGAAATTTATAAGCAATTCTGAATAACAAATAAATCTGAGAACTTTGTGAACCATCCAGAACCAATTCAGGAGCTGGGAAGGGAAGCAATATTTGTGGAATAAATTATTTGCTGTGAAATTGGTTGGTTGGTTTTTTCCAGCACACCCTTGGGGGCTACAGGCCTGATACTTAAAAATCAACTAATGCGTATTCCAAAAAGGGAATAACATTATTTATTCAGCTGTATCCATGAAGAATGCAAAGTGACGGAGGTAAACCAATTCTTTGTTCAGAATTTGCCCACCAGTAGAGACATAAGTTCTGGGGAAAGGTATTAACATTTTCTTTTGGATTTGTCTCTTAGCTGTCCCTCTGGATGATTTATGTTTTCTCCTGTCCACAACAAAATCCAGATAGCTTTGAACAGAATGTCTGGCTTCCAGTTTTTGTCGTAACTATAAATTGCCACACCCTTTTTCTCCTCTTCCAAGAGTCTGCAGGAAGGCATTCAGCAGTGCAAGCTCCTGGTAGGGGCAAATGCTACCAGGGAAAGAGGGGACAAAGCAGTAGAGTCACGGACATTGTCTCTCCAAGATTCTGGCTGTAAGCCTGGCCTTAGCATCGATTGTGTTGCATGAATGCAGTGCAAAGGTAGATTCAGGATATGTGCTTAGACTAGTGATCTGTCCTGATCATCTGCCAAATGAAGAAGTGCTGGACGTCATGCTGAAGCATGATTTCATTGGGCACTATTGCATGATCCTGTCTGTAGAGCCCCAAAACTCGAGCTATACACACCTCTTAGCATAGACACAGTGGTTTATCATCACCACTAGAGTCCGGTCTGCAAAGGGGACTTGAATCCACACTTCCCTGATAGTATTAATATGCCCTAATAGCTGCAAACAGGCTTTGGATTCAGGACTAAAGGTGGGCTTTGGGTTCTCAGACAAATCTACCAGAAGGGAATAAGCATTGAAAGGGCCTTACTTGTCCAGTCAAACTCTAACATACTGAACTGAGAACATCCCCTTTTGTAGTGATAAGGGTACTTACTGTCATTTGCCTTGAATAGAAGTTGCTGGTGAAAAATTGGTGTTACACCGTTTGGATGTTCAGACTGTGTTATTTCATGAGCCCTTCTAAGAACACTTATGCATGGCTCTATTACCGAAACTAAGAAAGGCTTCCATGGCCATAGCTACAGTGTTGGGCCAAAGAACATAAAAGTACCGTATTGCAATGTATTCTGGCCAAACAATTCCAGCTCTGAAAGGGCTGCGGTGGGTGGTTTTAGTTTTAGATTTTTATTGAGCAGCCAGATCCCCTTTGTACCCTTGATTCATCCTTGTTACGTGATTCATCCTAATTGTATTCGTTAGTATTGTTGCAGATACTGTACAGAATGTTCAAAGCGAGCCAGCTGGGGAGCTGGAGTGGCTGGCATCCTTAATGCACGAAGACTAGTGCTTCTTTTCTCTTGGTGTCGTAAGACAGAATTCTAGTGCTATTTTAATGTTGCTTTTCATTATACAAGTTTCCTGTGCCCACCAAGGAGAAAAACACTAGCAGCAATTAGATAACTCGGACCAGCTGCACTCAGGGTCTTGGATCCACCCTACATTTCACCACCCGAAGAACCACACAGTGCAAGGCCATGGTATGAATAATGAGGATGTTGAGGATGTTTCCCATTAGGGAAAGTGCTTTCCATTGTCATTGCAGACACTCCCCTATTGTCTACATGTCCACCAGGCATTCTGCAAAATTTTCTTCTCAAACCAGTCTTGCATCCATGTGATTACCATAAAACCACCCGTGCTTGCACCAGCTTTCTGTGGGGAAGCTCATGCTGTAGGATTTTCATGCATTTTTCAAGGATCTGATACTCATGTTGGTGACCCTGTTTGAACACCTTTCTTTGGAAATAGGCTGAGACATCAGGTGGACAAAAAAACTCCAAAGCAGGTAATTTCACTTGCTTTGGCATTTTCTTTTACAAACCAGTTTTTAAAATGTCAGTAAAGACATTATTTCATAGGCTTTTTCTGTTAAAGCTGAGTTACAACATGGCATTTTCTCCCACACTGCCAGTATTTCACCATGTAGCTCTCAACCAAAACATCTTCTCTTCTTTCTTGTCCGTGGATGTCTGCTTGTCCCCTTCCCCTATTCCTTGTGTTCACTTCACTTGGCTGTATATGTTTGCAGTGTTCAGCATCCCTAATCAACACCTCAGTATTTGCTTTTTGATGTAATTATATATTTGAGACCCAGTTAAGAATAGTCTTTGTGTACTACGCGCCTAATAATGGTGAGAAATACTATATGTCTCAAAGACTCTGTAAGCTAAATAGACCAGACAGATGGAGACTGAGAAAAAGGGTATATCATCCCCATTTCACAGATGAGAAATGGAGTCACTGAATGAAAAGGTGACATGATCAGGGACGAGATTTAGCTGATCTCTGAACAGTATTAAACTAAACACCATTTTATAACTCTCTTTAAAATATTATAAGGCAACTAAGGAAAAAAAACTAGACAAAGAAATGACAATGCATAGATGCTGCAGGATAAACCTTGCCCTTGTTCACTTCATTCTCTCCGCTCCCCCACGAATTTCAAACATCACTCAAGAGCAAGCTTCTATTATTAGGCAAAACTCTCTCTGATACTTCAGAAGGCAGTTTCCCCTCTTTCTGTAAGAAGAGAGGGAATATGATGGTAGGAACCTAATTATGAGCGCTCTCAAAAAAACCTGGACTAGCTGATTTGCACTTAGCCCGTTTGACAGAAAGAAACTGAACAGTATACTTGAGCTGTAATTATTATTGTCAGTCACTCTTCACGGTGACAACAAATAATTATTTTTAAAAAGCATGAAAACAGAATTAACCCTTTCCTCAGATATTGTCTCTCTAAAGTGACACCGTCAGTTGTCATTGCAGTTCAGAATACCGGTCGCAGAGATGCTGATTTTGGTTAGTTTTTCTCCCATTAAAATACCCTGTACTGAATTGAGAGTGCAGTTTTCGGCAATGCCTAGTAGTTTGGAGTCCTGTAGCTCCTGCAGGTTAGCTTAGCAGAGTCTGGGTTTCAGAACGAGGTCGCTCAAGTGGGGTTTTTTTAGCAATCAGGCCTTTTTCAGATACTTCAGAAATGGGTGCCAAATTCTGGTGAGACCCTTGCCTTCAGAATGAAATGACTTATTCAAATTTCGACACAGAAGTGTGTTTCAGGCATCAACCATGTCTCAGATTCACCCAGTCTCACGTTAGGTAAGAGCTGTTGTGGCAGTGACATCAGGAGCATGGTCACTTTGGGCTTTCTGTAGGGCCAGAGATTCAGCATTGCTGCACCACCAGCCCAGGACTGCACTTGTCTCCTCTGTACCCCGTGAGACTGAGTCCCACCCTGACCTGCAATATCTTGTTGTCCCCCAGCCCTGGAAGGTCACCATCCACCAGTGGATGGAGCCTGGGCAGGTGCTTCTCGCTCTGCTGGGATATTGATCCAGCTGCAGGACACTGAAAACACAAAAAGGTAGCAGGAAAAGGCCAGCTGTAGGAAACCACTCTCCTCTGGTACGCAACTTTCATTACTGTAGACAGCGAGAAAGAGTGGAGGGTGAATATTAAAGCATGGTCTAGAACACTTTGATTTACAGCTTTGTTTGTACATCTGTTCATGTTTTAAGACAGGCACAGATTTAGCTAGATGGTAGGGGGGGCTGTAGCCCCTCTTTTGGGACTTCTCAGTGCTGCCTTCAGCTCCAACTCATCCTCTGCAAGGTTGGGGCTCCCCAGCAGCCCTTTTACCCTGTGTTGGTGAGGTGTATCTCCACCCTGTTAACCCAGACTTAACCATATCAGTATTTCTTTAGAAGCAAAAATAAAGATGCAGGATCAGAAGCACATATTTCTTTCAGCCTAACAGATCTCACAGCCTTTAATATAAGGGAAAAATGTACCGAGGCCACTTGAACAGAGAAGGCAACTGAGTATGGAGGAATCAACTGAGGCATCTGCATCCCTCCAGCCAGGCAACTAGAAGCTGTAAACCCTGATTCCTTTATTCTGCTCAGCCCATGGACCAACCCTCCTGGGAGAGCAGTGCAGCCTGGCAGGTATCCCCAGTTGCTGTCTGTGGCTGTGTGCTGGCATGAAGCATCGCCCTCGGTAATGCACTGGGAGTGTGGGGATGCCGTGGCCAAACTTCCCCAGCGGGGACAAAGCGCGCCAGACAGGGGAAAGAATGCAACCATCAATAAGCACACGATTTTTAATCAGTTCAATATGTGGCCAGTGTCTGTAGGAAATCTGTTTGCAATCGTTCCTTATTAAAGACAGATGACAAGCTGTTTTCCAGGCGTAAACTTCTGCCTTTCTTCTCCAGAATGCCAAGACAATTACGTGTGGCATTATTATTTTTTCCCCTCACTTTCTTTCCTTTTCTGAAAGGGTTCTCCCACACACATGGAAACTCCTCATTCCCAATGCATTTACAGTGGCAGGAGTTGATAAATAGAGTGTTGCACTATTAAATCACAACAAGCTCAAACGCGGGGAGGAGAGGAGGCCTCCCCACTGCTCAGTAATGCTTTGATTCAAACCAAAGCAAAAGAAGACAAGGCAGAGAAATGTGCAGTTTCAATGCAGACCTGTCTGTTGTTATCTTGCCCCATTTCCCTGAGTGTTATGGCGAAGTGCATTGTACATCCGTAGAATTTCCCAGTCCCTGCACATGGTGCAAGGTGCTGACTAGAGGTGACATGTTTTGCACCAAAAGACAAGCAAGAAAAAAACCAAAACAGGCATTTCGTTCTCTGAAGTGATTACTCTTAAGCTGGCTCTATATACTTCTGAGAAGTAGCAGACTTGCTTGCCCCATTGCCGAGTGCCAAGGTTAGATCAGTGTCAACAGTCCCTGCCTCCTGTGGAGACCTTCCACACTCAGATCTGTGAATTCCACTTCCATTTGCTGCTCCTGGAGGATCCTCACACTGATTAGGAAAGTCCTCCTGTTCACTATTCTCTATTCAAGCTCTTTGTGAAAATCTGCAAATCCAGAAATTTAAATGCCGAAAAAGGTCCAGATGCTCCCTCTCAGTCCCAAAAGCTATCACAGGCAGAGGCAGCCATAGCCATCTCCTGCTATGTTTCAAAGAAAAAGAGGTAAAGAGATGGGTCGTGTTATTCCAGTGCTGATCAGCTGGGTCTCAGCTGTACCAAGGCTTTAGCACGCTGGCTCAAGGGATGGACAGAAGGACCCTCACACCTCTGTTTTTCACACCCTTTCTGTCTCTGCCAGTCTACAGCAGCTCTGACCCTCCTAAGGGGGTTGCTTTTAAAATCCATGATTCCTAGGGAATGATCTAGACATCTGCATGAGCCAGGACACACCAGTCTCTTGAAAGCTCAGGAGAGACCTGTTACGGCCAGCTCTGGTGGTGCCCTTTTGGGCAATTTCAGTGATGATGGCACTGGTGGAAACCTCTCCCCAGCAACTGTCGCAGGAGGATCCCTATGGAGATGCCATCCTTTGTGCTTCAGTCTTCTCATTATTTTTTCCATGGAATAGAGTTATCTAGACCACAGTACAGGTGTCCTTGGTCTTGTACCAGGGAATGGGTGACTGTTAGTCACCAAGAGCTTCATGACAAGGAGTGCAGGACACCAGAGAAGGAGTTAAGAGAATGCCACATAGACGGCATTTCTTGTGGATGTGAGATAGACTACTCACAATTGTCAAGCAAAGGCCAGATCCTGCTCTTTCCACCTTGGGGGAGAAAAAGACATCCCCAAGGCTCCTGTTATAGACACAGAAACAGTTAAAAGCAAATCTCTACCACCATGTCCCAAACTGCACTGTTGGCACTAACCTAAGCTGCATTGGCCACTGTATAATTGGACAGAACAAGAGCTTTGCTGGGGAACAAACACTTGTTTGCTTAATTCTAATTCTTCGGCTCCAAGGACCTTCCTGGTGGGTGCTTAAGAGGCTATTGTTGGAGCTGAATAGAGCCATCAGGACCCGGCCCTAGAAGAAACAATCTAGGTAATCACACCTGGCATTGCAGAGTAGATTTGATACTGAAATGAAGCATGATTGCATAAGTAATTGAGAAATGGGCAGGTAGACTTTTGATAGGAGGTATTATTTTTCTCTTGTGAGAAGGGAAGGACACATTATTTCAATTGGATTATACTTATGTCCTAAGAAGCTCGCATACGTAATCACACTACAGCCATTACTGATTCATTCTACCTCCAGCGATTTCATTTTAGTCTTGGGTTTTCTAGTTTGGGTAATTGTTCCCTTTGTTTTACTCTCCTGGCCATCAAATGGTGCTCTGGAGACTATTTCATAACTGCTAGAGATTTCTCAGTGTGTGGAGGGGTGGTGCACATACAGAGACACATACAGCAACCAGCAAACTTGGACCTTCTGCAAATTAGTGCAGAAGGGAAGACCAGCTGGAGTGCAGCAGTCTCTAATTTAGTCTCTGATAAAAGTGTCCAGGAGAAATGAGGTTCTGGGGGGAATACTAGCAGTATTGTTCTACCTCCACAGAGGGATAACCTCGCTTAGGCACGTCCATCGTTCTGTTACATTTTTTAAGAGCTGAAACCTGCAGCTGAACCTCTGAGGGGTGAAAGAAGAAGGCAGGAGCGGCAGGACTGATGCGAACTGACCTTCCAGATACCCATGAGTGACACGCATCAGTGAGACTTGGCCAAAAGGGAGAGGGAACACCCAACCCAGGGCTAGATGAAGAATGAGTGTTCTTGTAGACATTTCAGAGAGGCTGCTGAAAGCAGGCAGCAGCCATTTCTTGCCTGTGCAGTCTCTTCCCTGCCCCTGATATGTCCACACCCACTCACGCAGGGCTGGGAAAGTAAATCAAAAAACTGAAGCGATGCAACAGGTCTGTATCTGCAGGGTTAGTGATTTTTCTATGAACAGTGCTATATATAAGGGCTCAGATTAAAGACAGTTATAGTAATTGCATCATTCACTTTCTGCCTTATTTTTAGCGCTAGATGTTCATTTAAACATATATGGAGAGGGTGTGCATACAGGAAGACAAAAGCTTTTAACCTATAATATCCTGATAGTGAGAATTATCAACACTGCTCAGGAATAAATACATGGAAATGCTACACCTGACAACACAGTCGTGAGCTGTGAAAGCAGCCCTCAAATGATGGGACATGAATAGTCAAGTAAAATACAGCAGATGGATGGAGGGATAGACACACAGATAAACAGATAAACGAGGTTCTGTATCTCCAGATGCAGTTAGGCAATTATCTCTCAAAGAAACCAAAAGGGGTAATTCAAATTAATACCTTGGAGAATCTAAGTTTATATCAATATAAAAGAACTATGGTGCGTTTTGGCATTAATTCCTCGCCTTAATACGAATACCAAGGTCCAGGTCCCTCCCGGAGCCATCGTTTTGTTGATCGTTCCGAGACGCCTATCTCGGTACTTGCTGGGCATTAAAGGCTTTTGCAAAATTGATTGGCATTGACCATCTGGGCCAGATTTTCAAAGGAATTTTGTCTCCTTTGAGACAGGGGGCAGATTGCATGTCACAGTGCTCCTGGAGGGTAATGAGATGGTTTGAAATTCTGGCCGCAAGTGACACAAGAGAAGCAGCTGGTTGCTGAGCACTTACAAATGTGATTCTAAGCCCTTGCAAAAACCAGGATCAGGTGATTGGGGGTGCATGCAATCAACATCACCTTTTGATTTTGAATTTTGTCCAAACATAGCTGTCACCACAGAGAAATGCCTTTCCTGCATGGAGTTTTTGACATCAATGCCTGAATGCCTACCTCTCTGGCTGTCCAGCCACTGGCCTACTCTCTGATTACAGTGCAAGGGCTTTTTCTTCCAAGATCACCCTCTGCTTTCATTTCTCATCTTCATCCCAGTGAAAATAATAGGACTAGTTGCAATAGAAGCCTTTGAACTAAGTGATTTCACCCATTTACAATTCAGGCAACCTACAGGTATCTTAGATGAAGGCCTAACCCCAAATAAATTGGGTAACATGTTGGATTATTTCTTTCTCCAAATTACTGATTTACAGAGAAGGAGGAAAATTTACATGCAGAAGGAAAGCAGGAGAAGGTTATTGGGGGTGGGAGGGAGAAAGGAAGGCAAGCTAGGCACAGAACAGACCAGATATTTTTCCTCTTTTATTTCAAAAAAAAATCCCTGCCAATATGCTAGCTGTGCCATCTGGCATCCATGATAAATTTGACTATGTGTAATTGCAAGCTGCAGAGAATTTTAGAGAGGCTGGAAATTTCTCTGTCTAGGTTCTTATGTAGCCATTATCACTGTAATCGTTGAATACAGGAAAGCAAAATTTTCTTTTTTGATACTCTCCCGGAATGAAAAGCTCTTCAGTCACTTACTGTCTTTTTCACTTGGGCTTGTTTCATTTGAACAGCAAAGCAAAGGTGATGTTAGTTTCCTCCCCATCCTTCATGAATATTTCATGTAATTTTAAAACTGTAATTTTAGAGAGACAGAGAACATAAAATTAACCTATTTCTAAACAAATTCCCCACCATAGATTTGTAAATCAGGGAAGAATTTTAAACTTTGAATTTACATTTCAACTTTTCTCCATTTCTTTCGCTTCATGTTTTCTTTACACATTTCACTTTGAGTGATTAACCTCTGTCAGTTAGTTTCACTCCTATATCTAACTATTTAGGATACTTTCTGCTTTTCATGTATTATTTTTACATTTCTGGAGTATGAGAATTTCTTTCACCAGTCAAGCAACACAGAAGCAGGGAACGAGTATTCAAAGCAGGCCTCGCCAAATTCTTTTCCATATGTATGGCTGCTGCTATTTTATTCTTTCCTAGAATTTACATTTATCCAGAGAAAAAATAAAGACTTTATCAACCATTAGGTCAGGTGAAAGAGGCCTATGAGATACCGTTTAGGAATTCCTGTGCCCTAGAGAAAAGCTGGACCCCCCAGAGCTCTTGCACCCTTTACAGCTGCCTGGAGATGCTCTCATTTGCACTGTTTGGCCATGACCCCTATTGGCTCATCCACCAGCTCTGCGCACTTAGAGCACGCTGGGGTCAGGTCACGCCTCCCCCCATCCCAGCACACCTCTCTGCGCTGAGTTAAGTGGATAGTGGTGAGCATATTAGTTCTGCACCACCTGCCACTCTCTGCCATGCCACAATAAAGATCACTGAGCTGGCTCTGGATGCTTTCCAGATCTTGTGGGCAAAAGGGCAGGACACCAGGGAGACTGTGGCATCCCAGGACACAACACACAGACAAACCAGGGCATGCTGCTTTACAAGCACCGAGAAATATTTTTATATTGTTCCAGTGACCCCATTCCCTTTGCAATTCCCTCCACAAATTACAGAAGCACGAGGAGGCGGCGGTGCTTTCGTGTCACGCAGTCCATTTGCTTCTTGCTGTACGTGGAACAAGACTACCTGTGGTCTCAGACCTGTGAGTGCATTTGCTCACGTGTTCGCACTGACCTCGGTGTAGTGCAGTAACACGTGTGTGTGACTGCTAGGCTGGGGCCAGGTCATGAAGCGGAGCAACTGAAACGGGGAAACTTCAACCTGAACATGCAAAGAGACACCCATGAGTGGCATGAAGAGCATGTGGGGCAAAAGCTGTGTGTAGACTGTCTAACATAGCAGGGGGAAAAGAAAAAGTAAACATACATAGTGCAAATAATAAGCTATCCAGGGAGGAGGGATGCATTAGGAACAGGTCTATAACCGCCTGGCTGCTGCTGTGCCAGAAATGCTACAGCACCATCAGATCACAAACAACCTCTGACCTCTGCCTGCCAAGTGCTCCTCTGGTTGCTTTTTAGCTTATTTCAGGGAACGGAGCTGAGCTACTTTAAATAGTAGATCACTGCTAGCTTAATTTGTTTTGATTGAAGGTCATGAAGGAGTGACCACACCAGAAGCTCAATCACAGCTGAGGGGCAGTGAGGACCTGGTGGCAGATGGTGAGGATGCTTTCCTTCCAGCCTTCACAGATGGTGCCCGAAGAAGTCCCATGTCCACGGCATCAGTCCCAACGGCTCAGAGAGGTGGTTCAGATCCAGAGCTGCATTTACTGAAATCCTTCCCTTAATATCTTAATGGATCAAATCTTCTCTGCTTTCTTGGTGTTCATATGCAGAGAAACAAACAGAAAACATCTTGCTATGAAATAATTAGTGTGTTGAAGAGAGGAAAAGCTGAGAAAGAGGGAGGGCTATATTTCCCAGGGAAGCAAAGGCTGTGTTGTCAGCCTTGGAGAAGGTGAAGGAGCAATGAAGCTAAATTGGGTGTGCCAGGCAGGGTGCCATCAGTCATCAGCCTGGAGTTAATGAAGTGGCAGTTTTGCATGTGCACACACCTCTTTGGACTTCAATCCTGATGCTGCAACCAACCGTGCAGGACAGCATGGCCAGATAGTGCTGTGTTCTGCTGCGAGCACCAGCCTCTTCCAAAGATCCAAAGATCAAGGTGCAATAATTGTGTGGAGCTGACCACAAACTAAGGCATGAAGTCCACGGCTGTATCTGGCTGCTCGTGCAAAGGCCAGTGGGCACGGGCAGTGCAGGAAGCACCTGGGGCCTTAGCTGCATCTGTGATGGCATGTGTTTTAAGTGCGAGTGTAACCCCTGTTCCTGAACTCTCGTTGCAAACCCTTAGCTTTGGGGAACACACTCAGAAATCATCACACACCCTCTCCGGGGAAAAAGTCAGTATCTAGTTCAAACAATGTCACTGTCTCCCCGCTGATAAAACAGACATAGAAGTCAGGACTGGTTTAACAACCTCTTTTCTCAGAAGTTCCCAACCATCAAATTTCAAGGGTTGCTCCTTTGATCTCAGAAGCACTAGAAAGATGTTTTTCATTTTTCTTTCCTTTTCCTTTTTTTTTAAAATTTCACTAGCATGTCATGGCACAATACCCAACCCTGCATAGCTCAGAAGACTTCTGCTACTCTGGATTGTTTTTGTTTCTAGCTAGTCTCTAATTATTCTAGTCTTGCTGAAGTGGGAAGGGAAAGGGAAAGGGAGAATGGGAACATCAGTTTGAGCATCTCGCTAAGTGAAAATGAGAAAGCTAAGAGGAGAAAAGACATCGCTACAGTTTGTAATTGTTTTTGTGCTTCAATCATTCAGGAAATAAATTGCTGTAGAAAAAAAGAAAGGATCTTTGAACATCCAAAGCAGAACAGAGCCAATAAAGGCTCTGCATTTTTTTGAAAAGCAGCCCCTTTTCCTCAGCCCATTTCCACTCCTTCTCATTAGTTCAGATAACTATCCTAACGTTAATTCATTAGGCTCTTCCAGGATTATTTCCCTTCAAACAGCTGCTGAGAAAATAGAAATAATCTCCTTGTCGCTGATTGAGCCCGTGATTGCGACTGCCAACAATACATCTCCCGCCGGCGCCGTGGGGAGGTGCCAGGTCTCAGCCCCGGGTGGCTGTTTGATGTTCAGGAGAACAGAGGGAATGAGGGCAGGAAACCTGATTTGGGCTAAGTTTTATGGCTTGCTTTTATTTCATAGATAATTGGCAGCCGTGATTTAAGGGGGGATCCATCTTTCACTGAAAGCAAAGAACAGCCTTCCCTGACAGTACTGGGGATGGTTTCTGAGGGGGTGAGGTTTAAATGGGTCCTAGACAGTGGGGGGGGTTCCTTCTTTTTCCCTTTTTCACTGATATCTCACAGCTGCAATAACTGTGACTATCATTTTGCTGCCTGGGAGACGGCTTTTTCCCAGTGGCTCTTTCTCAGTCGTTTGGTGTCCCTCTTACCCTGGGAGGCTCTGGTCCCAGGTAGGCAGCTCATCTGCAGTCAGGGTGAGGTTATGCGGTTACGCATCCTCCTGCAAACTGAGGGCCTCAGTTAATGCAAATAGGGAGAAGATAAAGCATTAACCCTCCCAGTTTTTAAGCCTTTCTTTTTCTCCTCTTTCCAAAAACTTTAAAGCAGAATCAAAAAGCCTTTCCTGTAACCCAGGGTACAGCAGTGAGGTTGATCTGATCTTCAGAGGGTTCCTTACCTCATACGCCTCCAACATATTTCACAGGAAGAAAAGGGGTAGAAAAAACCTGAAAGTAACTTTATTTTCTTGCAGTCTACCCCTGGTCAGTACAGAAAGCCCCCAATCCTAGAAGCAACAGAGAAGAAATGAGGTGATATGTTATACAGGTCTTTTTCAATTCAACAGGACAAGGACCGTGACTTGACTTATGGGATCCAGCCTTGTTTTTCCTCAGCCTTAATGGCCAGCTGTCAGGCAGGTTCTGCAAGCCTCAGTTTCCCCATATGTGAAAAAAAAAGCAAGGGAGAATACGCAATGCTGTGCATTAGCAGCAGCATACATAAAGTCCTCTGAACATGCAAGATGGTGCATAAGATCCTGCATGCTCATGAATTGCCTATTACATCTGCTGGGTCCTCAACCGCAGAGTGTAGCCCCCAGAGACTGCTGCATGCAGCAGCCCAGGAACCACCCAGTGTTGCTCAGGGCTGGATAACATAGGCAGCTTAGGACAAGGGAGTAGAGTTCTTATTCTCTGGGAGGATGGGAATAATTTCTCTGCAACAATTTTTCACTTTTCTACTCCATCTTCTTGCCTTCTTCATGATGAGATCACCCAAATCCAAGCAACATGGAAGCATCTTATGGCTGTGTAAATGCCAAGAGCTTTTTATTCCGCATTTGCCAGCCCTTCACAGGTTTTCTGGTGCATCAATGCATTTTGCAAAGCTGTTTCCAGCTCTTTTCTGGCTGTTGTAGAACAAGACAAATTATCAAGGATTCAAAATAGCACAAAAGGTGTCACTTGATATTCATTAGTCAGCCAGATATTTCATTATGATCCCACATATCTTCTACCTGTTTAAGGAAGCAGAAACACACACATTCATATTCATAAGCTTTTTCAGACATATACCAAGTAAACCAATGACCAGAGGATCCAAGCACTTCAGTATATTCCTTCCTTCCTTCCTTCCCTCCACCACACCATCCATTCATCCCCCATCTCCCCAAAAGGATAAAAATAACCCAACATGTGAGCTGCCATTTGATGCGAGGTTTCCAGCAGCTATGGGGTTGTGTGGAAGGCAGCCGGGTAGCCTAGCAACAGGATGCAGCTATCTGAGGCAGGTCCAGATGAAAAGCAGAGGAGGACTGATTTTCCTTGGGGTGGGGGTAGTAGCAGGATGGGGGAAAGTTCACCCTCTGTGCCCAAAAAGCAGATTTTACTCAAGGTTGTGGTTGCATTTATACCTCCACCCTACTCCTGGTTGTTGTCTGGGAGGGAGGCACTTCTCCTCATAAAGGTTGGAGAGCTGACATCCCATTCACATGAGTGGGGTGGAAATCAAGACCTGAAAGGCATTAGGACTGAGGGGAGACCTACAGAAAAATGCCTGTGTTGTATCTTATAATGGTCCCTATATGCTCTGTGTTACCAGGACAGTTTGCCTCTAATCATTTCCCTCACACACACAGAGCAAAGATTCACATGATCACTAGAGGGAATCTTCTGCAATTTATGGTCTCAGCCTGTATCCTCACAACCCATGGGGCTTTTGCTGGAAGCTTCAGCGGTGCTTCATCAAGCCCTTGCATCGCATTCTGACAGCGCTGCCCTTTCAAACTGGCTGCACGGCAGCTATTCCATGCCCCTTTAACCACACCTGGCCCTTCTTTCACACGATCAGCCCTTCAAGTCTGCAACAGAGGTAGCATTACCTACCACCTCAGTCTGGGCACCAGATGAAGGCTGGAGCCTTTCCTCTGACATCGGCTGGTGGTCCAACCTTGAGTCAACTCTTTGATCTCACCAGGTTTCAGTTTTGCCATTTGTGAAGGAGGAACAATGATATTTACGTCCCTTCATGAGGCATTCGGCAAGCTAGACATGAAAAACACCTATAAAAATGCAAAGTATGACTATGATTTATTTAACAGCTCTTCCACCCCAGTCGTCAGCCTCTTCATTACCAAGATTGACAACTGTGCTGAATGCAGAAGCAGACAACTTGCAGCTTTCCTGAAATGAGCCTGAGCTCTCCCTTGCAGGGAGCACACAGACTGGCTCCGAGGCAGCAGGAAGGGAGGACTTGGCTGGAAAGGAGGTTTGACACGTTAGCAAAGGGATGCCCTGGTTCAAATCAGGTACCTTCATCTCAGGGTATAATTCTGCATGCAGGAGGACAGTGGCTGGAGTTAACAGCTATGTGGAACTTCTCATCCCTTGTGACTGCAAGGCACAACCTAACACAAACCACAACCCAGATGTGCTGCAGAAGGGCAGGAGTGACAAGGACAGAGCAGCTGTAGGAGAGTGGGACAAATGATGACATGGCACAGGATTTCAAACCAAGGAGAGGCATCCCTTTTCTAGAGAATTTGGTTAATATATCATTTTCACTGTCAATTAAAATAGCCTGCTGAGGAGAAGACTCCACTGTCAGGATCAATAACAGGCCTTCTTTCCTTTCCATCATTACTGTGACCAGTTTTGCTTTCTTCTAAATGCAAATCTATCACCAGCCCATAAGTGAAAGTCTCATATAAAAACGGCAAGCAAAGTCCATGGACAATGTACAGATGACTGATTCACTAATGCCAACACTGTTAATAGTGCCCTACATCAGCCGTGTACTTTGGAGCTGAATCCTAGTGAAGAGGATGAGCGGTCTTTTAAACGATCTGATCTATACACTCCTCACCAGGGACTCCCATGCATTGATCTGTAAAGATGGGCATTTCGTTTCCGTAATTTGTCTCAGATAGGTTTCTCTTCGAGTTCTCTAGATGTGTTTGCAGTCAGCTCTCCTCTGTATTTCAAAATGCTTTTCAGCCCAGACAGGACAATTTGTAAAAGGCTTATATGTGTGTGCATGTGTTTTGTGGGTGGTTTTAGCCAAAATTTTTCAGTGCAGGCTGCTATTTCAAAGATAAGCATTAAATTACTTCTGGATAAATTCCATTTCTTCACTTTACTACTGATACAGAAGACGAGGCTCTTACACACACACGGCATCCCCTAGGACAAGAGCAGGGGTTACCGATGAGCTACATGTTGTCCTTCCATTCCCATGGAGACCTCAGAACTCATCTTCACATACCTCTTTTCTCCCCTTCCTCCCAACTCCTCCTCTCTGCTACTAGTGAGTGAAACTGATGCAGTTCTTCATGTAACTGGCCGGTCCGGTGCTCTTCTTTTGAGAGCAGCTCTGACTCTTTCTGTGAAAGTAAACTCACCTTTTCTGACCTGTTGAATGGCTTCACATATTTCATAAGAGCCCAAAAAGCACTGAAGCAGACAACTCTTCAAACTGTTTCACCCTGATTTAACATCAGATTTTAGGTCTGAAATGTCATGAAGTTAGGCATATAATGATAAAACTAGGTCCCAAGGCAGCAAAGCATTTAAGCATGTACTTTAAGCATATGAATAAGCTCACTGGCTGTGTAAGGAAATACAGTTTTGGTGGAAAACAAGGTCATGTTCTTTGCCAGGCTGGGGAGTTAGTAGCCCAAAGTGTCAGTGTGTAAACAAATCAGGAAAGTGCACGCGTAAATCATCGCCTTTAAGCCTTTGTTGGGGAAATTACTCAAGTACAGACATAATTGCAGCAACTGTGTGAGCACTTTGGTCCTGCCAATGGGTCTGAAAGTTGCTCTAAATCCAGGTGTTTTACCTTTTACTCATTATAACAACATCAACACACTGATGCCGAAATTGATGTCCTCTACACATCCCTTGTACTTGCTGGTCATTCCATTCTCCTGCAGCAGATCCTGAAGTCTTCAGTAAAACTGCAGTTTTATTCCCAGAGGACAGAGACTGAAATGCATTTCAGTGGTTTGCCTTCTTCATACTTATTGCTTCAGCAGTCTCTCTGGCAAGTCTCTGCTAGGCTGGTGTTGCAGTTTGCTGAAGTTAATGCAGGTTTGGAGGCTCTCTGCCTCCCCCCCCTCCTGAGAAGGGGACTAGATTTTTCTGATAGATCTCATCCAGCAGACTGGAAGGGAGGGAGGGGGATTTTCCTGATCCTGTCTACATCAGCACTGTCACCTGGAGCTGGCAGAAACCCCACTGGTTTCTTCATCACAGCCCCTCCTCTGGCTCGCTGAAGAGCTGCACTGTGTTTCAGTGCTGCCTCACCTACAGCATCCCCAAGGCCCAAGGAGAACAGTGCTCTTGTCCTGATCTCACCCACAACCAACGCTAACGCGCAGGGAGCTAACCTGGAGGGTTTTAACATCCCCACTCCCGACCTCCATCATGCCAGATTTGCTCTCTGGCTGTGTTTTCTAAGCCCTTGTTTAGCAGCATTGCTTCTCCCTCCTTCAGCCGCTCGCCTAATGAAGCTGCCCCATCCTCTGCTCTGTTCTCTGACACACAGATTAGCCAACGGCTACAAATAAAGGCACCAGCTTTGCTTTTCTGGAAGGGATTAGTGTGCTTCCAGAAGAATATCAAATCCACAAGCCGGTCCCTTTGTTCTGCTCCACTTCATGCACATGTGTTTCTGTAGAGCCTTATAAAAAAGAAATGAAAAAAAATGGGGGG
>Ga0065711_1008716_pt1 | contig 20133 bp, 6 predicted proteins | sample Hoacrofraction12_FD_59098 | JGI IMG/M metagenome (GOLD analysis project Ga0065711, IMG submission 59098) | Hoatzin crop microbial communities from Cojedes, Venezuela - Epithelial fraction 12 v2 (version 2) | ecosystem: Host-associated > Birds > Digestive system > Esophagus > Crop | place... | reverse complement strand
TCCTGCCGAAGCAGGGTCACCTACAGCAAGCTGCACAGGACCTTGTCCAGGTGGGTCTTGAATATCTCCAGAGAAGGAGACTCCACAACCTCCCTGGGCAGCCTGTTCCAGTGCTCCGTCACCCTCAAAGTGAAGAAGTTCTTCCTCATATTCAGACAGAACTTCCTGTGCTTGAGTTTGTGCCCATTGTCCCTTGTCCTGTCATTGGACACCACTGAAAAGAGCTTGGCCCCATCCTCCTGACACCCACCCTTCAGATATAGTCGTCCATCACGAGGATTTGCTCTCCTTCTACAGCTTCTCTAATGGAGTTTACAGATTGTTAGAAAAGACTGAGAGACTTCTGAGTTAATTTAGAGTGAGTTTAAGCATACTGTACTGTAAGGTTGGACTCCCGTTAAAATACTTTTTGATATTTCAATGCCTTAGAAAAAGATTAAGTATTTGAGCAGCTGAAGAGAAAAATTGGATCATTTGATGGATTACATTTAAATCAGCTGAATATCGTATTTTTGTAAAAAAGTCTTTTTAGCGTTGCTTGTGTTCAATATACTCCGCATATATGAAAACCTCATCTGGAGAGAGAGAAGTGTGTGTAAATACATCCAGTACAAACAGGCACATCAAATAAGGTTACTGACTGAGGAGTTACACTATTTGCATAAAGTTTTGAGCATCTCCAGCATATATTTTTTTGAGATACACAGTAATCCTAAATAGCATTTGAACTGAATTAATGAAGATTATAGCATAAGGAAGTATGTGACACATGGGGATATGGTTCTAGAAAGGTTTAGGGGCTATTTTTACACATATTTTATGAGCCCACTGAGTAAAACCCGGACTTCAACCATTGTTTTTTGGACATGAAAGAGTTTGAAAATCCTATTAACATCTTTGTGGAAATGGTCTAGCAGTACTGCAGCTACAGTATAATGTATTTTGCATTATCACTTATTACAGAAAAATCCTAACTTGTGAATCCAAGGGAGTTCCTGAAATAACTTCTGCAAAATTATTCTCCTTTTCTTGCAATATTTTCAATCGTGTGTTATACCTTATTGTGAAAATATAATGGAGTGCATGACATCTGTCTATCTCCTTTTCTTAAAATAACCTACTTCTGTGCAGGTAAGACAGTGTCAAATTTACTTTTTGCATAGTTGTTCTGCAATCTTTCTGAATCACACTATTTTTTTTTTCCTAGTTATTAAGCATCTCCACTTTGAATTAAATTTGGCCTTTGAGAAAGTTAAAGTGTATTCTCAATTACCAAAAGACTTTACTACTAGCATTAATGGATTTAGAGAGCAGTATCAACAGTTTTCCCATGTAGCCCATCATTTTCTTCCACTATAGCCGTTTAACAAAGTAAATCTCAAGTCTGCGCATATACAGCAAGGTACAGAAGGGAGCATGTTTATGATTTTCAGATTTGATTCCTCTTAGTGACACTCCTATCCGTTTTGAGGTGGATCTATTTATAATTTGTCTGCAAGGAAGACTAAACCACTTTAAATCCTAATCAGAGTGACAACCAAGGTTTTATTAGAAAATAAACTAGGAAGATACCCTTCCTTTTTTTAAAGACAGAATTCGACAGACTAGGAGAATGTATAGGTAGAAGGTAGCTACACAATGCTCTCAATGCCCCTTATGTCCCTGCAGGTAATTCTTGCTTTCAGGCTTGGCTGCAGTCAACTCAGTGACTTTCTGAGATGCTGTGAACTCTGCACAGTCCCCAGGAAATTCTTCTCCTTACTTCTGTGGTCTGGCTGCCTTTTCCCAGCTTCTCAAGCACTCACTTTCAGCATGAGCTGCAAGTAGGCTCCCAGCCCTCTACTGTATCTACCTGCCCAAACCTGTAGTCTCTTCATTTTTCACTCCCTTGAGCTTGTTCCCTAGCTCCCACAGACATATGAGCAACCTTTCCTCACTCTAGAGGTTTCTGCCTAACCAAACATCTTAAAAGCACATAATTAAGAAGAAAGGAGGAAAAAGCACCATGCCACAGATATATTATCACATTTAAACATCGTGCTATGTTTATGTATATACAATAATTCTCCTTCAGCTAAAGGAATCACATGTTCTGTTCTGTTCAGACCAAACTTCTTTTCTGGCAATCCCTGAATGTTGCAGGCATCTAAAATTCGAATGGAAAAACCCTTCCAGAACAGCTTACCACTCCTTTGAGAGAAGTCTCTTGCCACCTGCACCTTAAAAAAGCAGGTCTTACATTTCCTGCACTCAGAAATTTCTCTGGGGCAGCACAAACTCGTCTGTGTCTCAGAGAGGCAGAATGAATATGTCAAATTACAGAACCACTTCAAATCCAGCAGGATTTTCACAAGTAGCATAATCAATTATATCTTCTATTAGATAATCTGTCTTCTGTTATACCTTGAAACATCACACAGAGAAGCAGCTTCATGATTTCACTCAAACAGTAACAACATGGAGCAACAGAGACCTGGGTTTCAGGAGGCAGAGCAGAAGTCTTGGTTTCCATGAAGCTCTAAGGATAACCAAACTTAAACTAAGATATCATAACTGAACCCCCAAATCTGAAATTAATTTTAACTTTCCATCCCCAAGCACTTTGCATGAATATTAGCAGACAGCAATGCAGCCAGCCCAAGGGCTCACCACATCAATGCAACTCAGGGTTTTCCAATGCGGATTGCAAGAGTGGGGTGCTGTGACTCTAGATGTACATAATTTGTATAAACTGGGAAACAGTAATCTAATATGATCATTCTTGGGTGCCTTCTTTTGTTTTTTTTCAAATTATTATATCACTTCAGTCCAGACAAAAACAGAAAAGACAAAAAAAGACACTGGAAAACTGCATAATGGTTTAGTTTGTACCTGTGTTCTGTAGAACGGTAAGAGCAACCTCTGCTTATGCAAATGTAAGCAACAATGAATATGAATTAACTTGCATGAATTAAATCCATCCTACGATTTCATTTTAATCTGATGCTTTTGTTTTTCCCTCCCAGACAGGCAATTAACTTTAACACTTCAGTGCCAGCAATAATCAATTTCAAATTTGTAAATTGTAGAAAATTATGTAGGAATTTGAATGTAAAAAGCAGATTAGAACAGAAAAGATTTAATACCAGGTTGGAAGAGTAAAACACAGCTGGAGAGTAAGATCTTTTAAAAATAATCTACAAACTCATGTAGTATAAACAAAACATAATTAAGATGATGGTACTTTACAGTGTAGCTGCTTCTATTCCAACTCTGAATTCAACTAATCTATCCTTGGAGATTTTTGATGGCTTCCATTTCTTCAAAAGACTTTCCTTGAGGGTAAAGGCAGGTGGAGAAAAAGGGGCAAAAATACAGGAAATACGTCAGCAGCCAAAGTGATACCTGACATGTCTGGCCTAAGCATGAAAGTAAATAATAAATAATAAAATTTTTAAAATAATGTCAAAATTATTTCATTAATTTTCATCCAGAGTAGTAAGAAAGATCTCTTTTATGGACATGTTTTGATCTCAATGATCCTTTTTTTTTTGTTGCTAGTTTCTTAGATTTCAATTGTAATTTTTTTAGCACAGAAGGAATAAACCCTTGTATGTCGAAAAACTGTGCTGCAGCCAGTATAAAAACAGCATGATGAAAGACAGGAGTTTCCCTGTTAAGAGAATAGATGATAAGAAATCACCTGGAAATACATGCTTTGTTAATTTACAATGATTGAATGTCAAAAATCTTTCCTGTTAAGGCCATCATCCCAGATAATACAGCTGAGTGGCTTTGTTCAGATTTGTTGAGGGAGAATTTTAACAAAGTTAACGATACTACATAGCATAATTTTCTAAGATCTTTCTGAACTGCGAGGGACAAGTAGTGGACAAACTGTAGGAGTAGATACCATGGTTCAGCTGCAAGAACACTCTGTTTTGTTCAGTAATCAGGCCTGACAACACTGCTGATGGTTGCATGTTCACCAAAATGAGCTGCTCTACAGAGCAAAGGAGGAAAACAGACAGCAGCATGTCCTACACGCAATTTTATTTGATGAAGTAGGAGAAACTACTTGTGACTTCGGGACTCAAAGACAATCAGAAGCAAACGGTAGATGATGCTAATGTTTATATGCATTGCTGCTGGTGTGATCAATAGTTCTTACTGTGATCTAACTATAAAGCTCTGCTAACTGGGAAAACTTATGCACACCACACACAGAGTATTTTTGAACAACGCATAGTAGATTGCGGTAATCTAGCTGTTGATATCTAGTGTTGCCACATTGGACCATCTGGTCCTGTTCTGTTTCTGCCTCATGAACTAGGAAAATGAGTATTCCTTTTCCAAACCACAAGCCACAAGATTTAAATATTCTGTGATGAATTACTACAGAAAAAATTAATTAACAGAACATCTGCCTGCCAAGAAGACAGAGTGCAAGTAACTAGTATGTTACCCTTACTGGGCCAGATTCTCCCATTATTCTGGCAGCTAGCAAAGACCAGAAGGCAGGTGGGTCAATCTGGCCAAGAATTTTTTTGTAATGGTGTAACTGTCACCTGGAAAATCTTGCTCAAGTAACAACCCCTTTCTCTCTGTGCCTAGCCTACAGCAAGCTGGATGCTCTTCAGAATCCTTCTCAGCATCTATCACTGTCTTTATGAGATTAGGTGACTTTGAAAGTCTGGTACTACACCACACAAGTACACACGTTCCATTACGCTATAATGTGTTCAGAACGACTCAGCCACCATTGAAAACAGTTCTCGCATGCCGTAAATTGGTAATTCTGATGTCAAGCAAAAATGACTATTTTTACACATATGGTAGGGTGACTTCAGTAGAATAATTTGCAAAACTAAAGTGAATGTTATGCCTTAGAATAATTAGTTTCAAGTTACTTTTCTTTTAAATATGTGGAATTCTTTTATTCAAATAGAGTACGCAATATTTTTATTCCACTTCATCTTTGCATTTGCTTTGAGATGTCAAGTGTCATTTTTACTTTGGCAAGAGGTCTTTTGATTATCAAGATAAAAGAAAATGTTTGTTCTGAATAAATTCTTATTTTTTATTTTACAAACGAAGTGAATGAAAAACTTCTACTGATGATATGCTTCTCGTTAGCAAACGGATCCCTTTACTGTGATAATCAAATAAACCCCTTCTTCAAGTCATTCCTCACCCATTTTTATAATTATCATCACTCTCCCCATTTTTTTTACACTCCTCTGAAGTATAACTTGAAATACATGTCTGTGAAAGCTTTCTAATTGGTTAACTACAAGGAAACTAATGTGCAGGACTCCTAGTGGGGTAACAAAGTTTCTTCCAGCCGTAGAACTACAATCCACAACCAGATATAAAATCATGCAAAGATGGGTTCTTGCTCTGACTTCCAAATTTACCAGTAATTAAAAAGCAATACTTCAGTACAAGAAATAGTATACTGAAATTGCTGTTTTGATGCAGGGTATGTGATCAAGCCCTCTACCCAAAGGGAAGAAAAATAACTTAAACTACTGACTGTGAGTGGTCAGCAATAGCTACTGCTTTGTGTCCGGTGTTATGCTGAAGTAATTCACTATTGACATAATATAAGCATTGTTCAATCACCACAAGTGAATTCGCACAGCCTCAAGACAATTCAATGACAAAAATATGTATGAGGTCATAATTTGGCCTATTATGTATAAAATGAAAAGAAGTATCTTAAATGTGAGTGCCTGCAGTGAGAGAGAAATATTTTGCAAACTGAAATGGCACCAGAAATCAATACGACACAATGAATATGAAATCCCAGAGTGCCATTTGTAAAAAATTGTAAAGAATAACTAGTGAGGACTAAGATTTTCTGCTCTGTTAAGTCACTCTCTTTAAAAGTCTCATTTAGCTCTACTTGAGAGAGGAGGTTTTAAAAATATTGGATTTTTAAACACAAAAGGTACAGCATCTCCGCTGAGATCTAAGGTCAACTCTCTAGGACTACTCAGAACACATTTGCACTGTAAAATTAAAGAAATTAAGGCATGAAATATTGTGATATGACACTTGCAATTGAGAAATCAGGTTATCTCCCAGATCAGTGTTTATTTCATTGACTTCTGATGTGACATGGGACTAAAGCACACCCAGCCGTAACTTTCTTCAAACTCAGGGGTGAAAAGAAGTAATCTCCTTTCTTCATTCCCCTGCAAATCCGATATCCAAACACATCTTATGTCAAAGCTGAAACTTAGCATGATATTCTGTCCAAACCAGTCTGGTCAGAGCTTAAACCCTTGAACATAACCTAGCCACTTGCACAACAATGAATATGTTGACAGACAAAGCACCTACTGTTCAAGCATTTCGGGAGAAGTCAATGGCTGAGAATGATTGAAACCGTGTGACTGAACCAATTCAACAAGCAGAAACATTGCCTTTGGTGAGTTGGGTCAAAAGAGAGAGAGGAAGAAAAAAAGACTTGCTCAAAGAAGAGTGGAAGATTTTTTTACTATAGCATAGAATCGAGTATTTCAGTTGGACAGGACCTACAATGATCATCTAGTCCGACTGCCTGACTACTTCAGGACTGAGCAAAAGTTTAAGCATGTTATTAAAGGCATTGTCCAAATGCCTCTTAAATACTGACAGGAAGACTACTTAGTTTTTAGTAAGAAGTACTACTTATATAAACTCATTTCTGATGCTACCAAAATTTAACAAAATCTTTAAAAGTTATACCTTTGTTCTGTTATTCATACAGGGAAAATAAACTGCAAACTGTCTAGTAGTGAATTTTGCTAGGAAAAATATTGCTATCTTGGAAAAAACCTGAAGAATTTCACCAGTCCAGAGAGGCACTTAACCTCCCAAGAAGAGGACAGACAGAATGCAAACACTCTGAGCAAGCTCCGAATAAATCAGTGTAAAAGATCAAAAAAGACCTAGAAGGCAATTGGATACTGTATTTACAAATAAGTTCATATTACTTTTTTTTTTTTTAAGCGCAGAGAATGGTTCTCCTGTTCTTAATAATGTTTTTCAGATCTGTGTACAGAACCAATTTAAGTAGTTTATAAGATAAACATTGTTTTCTCTCCAATTGCATAGGCTGGGTTTTTGACAGAAAAGCATTTTTATTTAGCTTTTTTTTAAAATTGCTAAAAGGATCTTTAAGGAGACTCATAAAGAATCAGAGATTACTACATTGACCAACAGAGGCTCACATCATATGCCATATATCGTTAATTGTCAGAAGATAATTGTTCTAGCAGATTCACCTTTACTCCATGGAAATAGCTTCACTCACTCAATGGGAAACTCTGATTTTGTTTTTAATTAATACATTAAACAAATAATACAGACTTTATTGGCAAGGAAGCAGCAGTTCCTCAACTTTTTTGTCAACTCTTGTCCACCTCAAGTTACTTCTTTGTATCTACCATCAAGCAGCAACAGCAAAATATCTGAAAATGTCAAATCTTTTTTTGTTCAACCTTGCAGAACCCAAATATGTTTAAGAATTCCCCTTTGGCTTGTTTACAGCAATGATGGAATAGAAAACCATGTTTTGTCTTCTCTGTTTCTTCACAGGAACCCTTAAAATCTCAAGTTCAGAAGTCAGAACACATGGTGCTCATCGACCTTTTGCTGCAGCATGTCATTTCAGTCTCCTGTGAGGAGTTTCTATTTTTTTCTGGGAAGTCTGAGGACAAAGTTTTTCTTTTGGTCACAGTAGTCACTTTTGATTCCACACAAGCTAGAATAAGTTAATGAAAAAAGGCATTACAATTTTCCTTTCACTATGTCTGAAATACTGGCCCTCCCAAGCCAAGTACTGAAGGATATTTCCATGTGAAGATCTTCTCCAATACGAAGAGCTGATTTGTGACAGTTCTGTGTTGAGGAGAAAGCACGTTGTTTAACAGTGATTAGTTTGCTGTTATCACAGGAGTTGTTCCTATAAGGAACAGCACTGCACTAATCAAACCGTGTTAGATAATGTTAAACAGCTAAAGAGGGAAGAAAAATTATTCCATCCGTTCTTGTTTTGCATCTTGAAACTCTCATTGTTTGTGCTGCAAGTGAGCTGTGGTTTGGCCATACTAGCAGTTGCCATGAAGAATTGAAAATAGCAGTTAGTCTTATATCTGGAAATCAAGGTTCAGTGAACCAGAAAAGGCATCACATGTCAGTGTGGATTACCAGTACACACCAGATCCCTTTTTACATACGTAGCAATGAGCTTTTTATATGTCTTTGACTTTTAAGACTCATATAACATGTTTCCAGTCTAATCAGGATAGTGAAAACTTTGGACATTCACTCTTAGAGGACTTTTTTTTCCTTTGCGTTCTGGCAGAAACTACTCTGTTTGCAAATACAGTGAAGAAGAAAAGATTTCAAGTCTTTAGAGAATATCAGATAGGAAAACATGAAAATAACCAGAGAAGACAAGTAGTGGTATGTGGTATGCTACATGCTGTTCCCAGACAGAAATAATTTCAGTAGCTAGGTGAAGGACATTAATGTTTTTAAAAATGTGTGTGTCTTCCATTTCAAAATGATACCAAATGAAAGTTTATTACTTTTAATTTGTAATAACTTGTTCAGTTCTATAACACGGAAGCCAATCTCAGTTTAAATGGTAATCCATCATTTTTCTTACTTGAGAGACTGTTTCTTTGAATTTGTAAATATCAAGAAAATGTTTTGAAGATTGCTTTCAAGCAGAATGTTGACATTTTCCTGCTATGTTGGGTCTAGGCTATATTGCTTTTGTGAGATACAGGAAGCCACCCTTCTGCAGCAATGGGTGAACAGGTCTCAACAAAAATTGAACTGGTATCAAAACTCAACTTTCTTGAAAGTAAATGGAGTCGGAATCAGAGACAAATAAAATTTGGATGACTTTTCAAGTTCTTTAAATAATACAATTATTTACAAATGACATAAATGAGGAATTTGGAGTGTAAATAATAAAGTGAGAAAAACAACTTATGCTAACCTTATCCTGTGCTAAAATGTAGATTAATCGGTCTGGTTAGATTAAAAAGGCGGTCACCTAAGTAAAGTTCAGATATCAGTAAAGTGCAACAGATCAGCCTAGAAAATAACTTTTCAGAGCATAATGCAGATGGAGGGTACTCAGCTGATGCTGATAAAAATTCTATGGGCAACAGAATCAAATACCTCCTCTGTTCACAGAACAACTTATTTTTTGTGTTCTAAAAGGGAAGCAATATGGTTTGTTAATACATCTAAAGGCTTGGAAAACTCTTCAGAACAGTAGTTTGTGCCAATTGTTTAGGATTCTTCTTCACATCTAATTATACATCTACAATCATATTCTACCAACGTAATCACACAAGCAGTCTAATAACAGAAACAAATTTCGACTAGATCAGCTTGTGCACATACATAAGCACCTTATACCCTATTAGTGTGCTTATGAAAACAGCCTTGTTATCAGAGCACAAAACCTGGAACAAGTAGATAAAAAATCTGTTCTTTTCTTTGCCATACAATTTTTGGGACATTATACAAATTGCATTACATCTTCATGTCTTGCTTTATTCAGAAGTACATCACGACAATGATAATTTCCAGCTCACTGACGTGGACAACCTAAAAGATTTTACAGGCATTAGGGAGTTTGAGAATCTCAAGAGAACTGTAATGGAGATGTAAATTACTGTTACACCATGCATATATTCTCATTTTTTACAGTATTATCTGATGCATTGCATATTTTGAGCTAAATTCCATGTTCTAGGATATTTTTGAATGGCACTCTTTCCATTATACAGGCAGAGCTGAAAAAAAAATTTATTTTCAAAGGAAATAATTTTTTTTTGTTCTTTTCTAGCTATCTCATTTGTATTTATGAGCAAATGGTATTTTGGGATGCATAATTGTCTATTTTCTGCCTGCTTATAGGATCTCCTCATTCACGATGCCCAGAATGTATTATGGCTTTATCCAAAGCCCTCTGAAGCCCAGGATGAGAAAGTGGTATATCTCCGTTGTTTGTCACTGCCTTGCCACCTCAAAAACAAATACAACCAAATGTAGAAAGGACTGCAAGTCTAATATATCATTCTCAAAGTCAGAAAACACTGATAATTGGACGCAGATGTACTAGAAACTCTTAAACAAAAAAGTTTCCACATGTAACTATGTCAGGTTGCCTCCCCTTTTCATATTTTGGTGGGGCTGACAGTTACCGATGTTAAGCCAAACTATACAAAAAAAGCTGAAAAGAAGATGCTGGAAAGATTGACTTCATTAAATGCCATCTACATTCAACATAGACCAGTGCTTTTGCTTGAAAGCAACATACAAAGGTATCTTTGTATGGTGTTGGTATTTCACTGACATTTGAAGAGACTTCCAAGGTGTACTAAGCTGGCAGCTATTGGAGTAGAAGAGTTTGTTTGTCGAAGTTAAAGTAAACAAACCCTAAACATTTCTCTGCTTAAAAGAGGAAGTATGTGAAATAGGAAAAAAAAAGTATATAGACAAGGAAAACAACAAATCGCTCTGGGCAGTTCCCTTCTTTCTGCAACTCCACTTAAAAAATGAAAAGAAAAAAAGAAAAAAGATGTATTATTTAGAAAATCTTGCCTAAGCATATTCTGCCTGAACAAGTGATTGATTCTTGTCCTTGGTCAGCCTAAGATACTTCTTTTCTAACAGACAGTGACATTCTTTTAAGTGACAATAGTAGCAAGAGGCTGCATCCCTCACTACCTCAGAACTTTATCTTGGCATGCAAGAGGCAACAAATAATTCTCCCACCATGGCTGAAACAATTCAGCTTGTGATGTGCGACCAATCTGTCCCAAAGTACCTGGGCTTTCCTAGGCTCCAGATTTCATCTCATTTTCCACACTCCCACCACCTTCAACAGTATGAACAGAGATTTTTCTTAGATGCAGGTCACATTGCTGAAAGAAAAAGATTGCTATAACTTGTACGCATAAAGGTCATAGAAAATGAAAAATTCAGTCAAAGCAGTGTCAAAGGCATGACTTCTGAGTGATCTGAAAAATACCAAGTCTTCTGATCTTTCTGACAAGGCTGTTCAGCGAAAATGCAAAGTCTTTCATTTTGCCAAAGTGTAAAGTACAGATGATGACGGGCAACACACCCAGAACTAGCATCCAAACTCTACCCGTGGGAAGGACACTTACTTAAGAATACCATAAAAAATTAGATTGCTCAATAAAACTAATAAATATAAGGGATTCTAGAAACTGAAAGTAAAAGCACTTTCTGTCATCACATCACACATTTTTTTCAGAATATTGAAGGTCTTTTACTAGCTATTTTAATAACGTGTAGACTCCATTCGCAGTCAGCTTGGATGGGCAAGGGTTACGTATAACTTCAGGCTAGAGACTTTAATTTCTGTGGGAATAAATAAAATGCTCTTTTCTTTGAAAGCAGATGCAGTACATACCTAAAGATTCACAGATAAGATCCGTAGGAGGACACAGCAGTACAATTGTCAAATTGGTACTGAGGATCTTTGACAGAGGAAAACATCCTGAAGAGCTCACAAGAAAAGTGAAAGCCCTAGGAAGAGATCTACACGGACACTGCAATAACCCAAATGAGAGACTGGATTCCTTCAAAGAATTATCCCAAAAAATTTTGGGCTGATAAATTTGCCATATGGAAAAAAAACTAAGTAACAGCTAAGTAGCTTGTGCAACCTTGAAATTGTGACCTGAAGCTGAAAAGAATCACAGGTGTTTTCTGACTGTTGTCTGCTTATTCTTGGAGATACCTAAGCTGAAGTTACAGTGATCATCTAATTTGGAGAGAAAACACCAAATGCAGTGCATCTAGGATAATCTTCTGAAATATTCTGGATAACCCCTGGTGTTACTAATGACAGAAAGAAGTCCTTACTAATATCAGGGACTTCAATAGGCCTCTCTTCAGTGTTTGAAGAGCAGGACAAGTAATGGGAAATGATCCTGAGGCAGCCTTCTTAAGAGATGTGCAGCTGGTGTGATAGATGCCAGAGGCCTTTATCAGGGCCAAATGCTCTATCTTCATCAGTTCATCACCTTTTCAAGCATAAAATTTTGAAACTTAAATATTCTTTGCTTCCTCCAACAGCATGAACACTTTCACATAGGTTAATCTCCTCACATGAAAGGGCAAATGAAATCTCATCACCTAAGTGCTCTAATGTCAGAGGACCATTTGGAAAGACCAGATAATCATTAGTCACCATCACCTAGCCTCTCATAAAAAGATCACATCACTTTTTAATTTTTGACATAGCCTAAAGCTTGAAATTAAGCTAATTAAACACTTGCTTTCTACTCTCCAGAACCCTGCATTTGCATTTTGAATTAATGTATTATTTTAGGAATTTTATAGATTATATAAAATCCACTCTTCAAACCTGGAGAGTGAAAGGGAAAATATCATTGAAATTTTCATAAAACCTTGATGAAAACATTTTTTGGGTATTTTTCAAAGCAAGTTTTTTTTATTAGTTATAACAAAACTGCTTCCTTATATGTAAAATTTATTTTAATATGTCAATGGATCCTTTCATCACTGTAACCAAAACACATACAGTTGTGTGCAGACATATCAGACATCTGTAATTTTAAGGGGTACGATATTCATCATTGCAGAAGATACAAACAAAAATGTTTGTACAACTGTAAATAAAATTTTAAAAAATGGTATTCAAGTTCTAGAAGACTGACGGTAACATTATATGAAGTACTGTCAATGTAACAATTACGATTTGGTGGTGATAGGAATCTTAAAGCCATGTGCAGCAGGTTTTCTGGTGAGGAAGACTGGGAAGAAGATAAGTGACTCGTATCTGTTAGTGCCCCATACTTCTTGTTCTGACAGCATTTTGGTTTATTGGTAGTGGTGTATGGACCCAAAGACTGTAGGAGAGAAATGAGTAGTTCTTCTATTTTGTTTTTGTGCTCACATTTCTACAGAAAAAAAACAAACCCAAGAATGTCCAACAGCATCTATTATCTTCGCTGTGTTTATAAGTTATCCTTACAAAAATGTAATGCTCTTGCATTTAAATAAATTATTTAAAAAGAGGACATGTTAATGGGCTATCATAGCTTGCTTGCTAACATCAGGGATTCTCCATGGGTATGACAAAAACATAATCACACATATGGTGGAACTAAAATGTAGTATTTTTCTTGAATGAAATTCTCTTGTTAACTCAGCATGCACCGCGTGAGACCACATATCATTTTTCAACCATCTGCACATCTCGTAGTATCAGGGACAGAAAAATTCTATTATTCAGCCACTAAGATTTTATGTGGAGCGACGTGTAAGTGTGGATTCGCTATAATATCTTTCATCATTGCTGGTAAATTTGGCATCTATGCAGATACTAATTGTATTTCTATAGATTTCAATTCAAAGAATAAACTTCAACTCAAGCCTGTCTTCTGTCACTCCTGTTTACAATACCTTATGGAACACACATCCCAGGTAATTTGGACATATAAGCTTCTGTATTATAGACTAAGGTAGCAAAATGCATTGCTCAAGTTTCAAAGTTAAAAACACTTTAAGAAACATAAAAAGTCCTTGATTGGGAATAGCTGTTTGATAAAACCAAAATCGACGAAAGGAAAAAACCAAACCTGCCACCCTCCACAGCAATATCTTTGCTGTCAAATGATCAGAAGCCAACATGTCAATGAGCTCTTGTTTATAAAATGAGATCACTACTGTTAGTGTTCACTGACTTCTGATTAATTCATAGATAGCTTAGCATAATATAGCGCTTCATGAATTACTAAATGTGCGAACTGTACCAGGGATTTTAGACCATACCTTTCTTTTGGTATTGCTGACTATCAAGGGGAATCCAATCACCAGGTACCCTTCTACCACTAAATTTATGGCGGCCTCTATTTTCAAATTAGAAGTCTCAATATATACACCAGCAACAAGACATTTTTCAGGAATCTTTGACATGATCTTCTTGTTTGTAAAAGATATTGTGGAGATTAAATTCATTTTAATTTCCTGAGTCTGTACAGGTCTGCCTTCTTGCTTGAGATATAGCACATAATCTTTGAATATCCTGAAACTAATTAAGAATGTGATGTGTTTTAAACGAAAGATTATTTTTAACCTGTTCCTTAGCTTTCATTATTTTAATTTGTACCTTAGTATTCACAGCTCATCCATTTGGGAGTCACTTTTTTTTAAAACATATTATGAAATTTCTGTTTAAAAAGGAACATTCACATCTAGCTGTAGCTAAGTAATTGAACAAATTAAAATCAGGATTTTAATCAGTCTGAACTTAGCTGGCGGGTTTTTGCAACTAGCCTTGCTAAGCTCACTTTGTACTTTCATTGTATATTCATATACAACATTAATACAAAGAATAGACAACAGCGGACTTCAAGCAGACCAACAATGTAACGTCAAAATAATACAACATCAAAACAAGAGAGAAGGAAAAAAACGCTACCTCAGCTCCACAACTCTGAGAACAGTCTAATTCTCTTCCTTCCGTGAGAAAAGCATACTAGTGAAGCAATCAATGCTTTTTGCTGTTCTGTCAGAGAACTATATTAAACTTCAAGAGTTAAATGCCAGAGCCAACAGCAGAAACTGCTGGATTCTGACAAAGCCCACACTGATAAAGGCTGATACTACTATTTTTTTTAAACACCCAGCCCCTCAATATTACATACGAAGCAATAAGTTAAGGTGCAATGCTTTTCTAAAATTCACCTGATTTGTAACAAGAGAACTGTTCAGAGATAAACTGCAGCCCATGATCTGAGTAAGCGTCTACAGTTAAATTCTCTTACTCTTATCCTCGCTTTCTCTTTCTGTAAGCTGGGTGCTTCTCATCAGATTTCATGTAAACCATACATTTATCTGTCAAATTGGTTTTTTTGCACTGCGTACTATGGTAGAGGAAGCGACTACCAGAGCCTTGATTTGCCTGTGGCCTGCTTGGTGATATTCAAATGCAGTGATTCTAAAACCATTATTTTGATTGTGTGGGTGGTAGCATATTTGTTCCTTGCAAAGCACGACCTCTATTCTGTTAGTAATGTTTTCTTTGTCCTTTATTTCACATACCTTGTTTTTATTCCACTTTCATCTGGCCAGATCAGTAGTGTGCTTTCCAAGTTTCCCTAAACTTTGGCCCCTTCTGCTCATTTAAGATACTGTCAGGTGCTGCTCTGCAGATGTCTTCATTCTTGCTCCAGTGCTGCCCTGAGTTTGTATCTATTTCATACATAATGCCATCTGCATCTCAGAAAAGGGCCGTTGCCACTCCTGTGTCTGCCTCTTTCATAGCTCTAGGCAGACTTCATTATCGATGCACAGCCATCACAGGTCTTCGCCTCTGTGGTAACAGATTGTGTTATTTTGATGACCTTTTAACGGAAACTTGCCATCACTGAACTTCCTACAAAGCACAGCCTCAATTATGAAAGCTAGTGACCCCCTTAGTAGAGAGTATTATTAATTCATAAATTGGTTTGGGTTGGAAGGGATCTTATAGCCCATTTCATTCCAACCCCCTTGCCATGGGCAGGGACTCCTTCCACCAGATCAGAGTGCTCAAAGCCCCGTCCAACCTGGCCTTGAACACTGCCAGGGAGGGGGCAGCCACAGCTTCTCTGGGCAACCTGGGCCAGGGCCTCACCACTCGCAGAGTAAAGAGTTCCTTTCTTATATCAGATCTAAATCTACCCTCTCCCAGCTTGAAGCCATTACGTCTTGTCCTATCCCTACATGCCCTTGTAAAAAGCCCCTCTCCAGCTCTCTTGCAGTCCCCTTCAGGTACTGGCAGGCTGCTCTAAGTTCCCCCTTCTCCAGGCTGAACAGCCCCAACTCTCTCAGCCTTTCCTCGCAGCAGAGGTGTTCCAGCCCTCAGATCATTTTTGTGGCCTCCTCTGGCCCCACTCCAACAGGTCCAGGTCTGTCCTGTGCTGAGGGCTCCAGAGCTGGACACGGGAATCCCAGTGGTGTCTCATCAGAGCAGGGCAGAGGGGCGGAATCCCCTTCCTCGCCCTGCTGGCCACACTGCTGGGGATGCAGCCCAGGACATGGTTGGCCTGCTGGGCTGTGACCACACATGGTCACTGCAGCGAAGGCTGTCCTGGAGCTTCAAATACCCTACCAGCCCCTCCTTGTTGATGGGAACAAAGTGCAGCATAGATCTTTTCCTCATGGGTTAATTATTACATTGTTTGTAATTATTATACGAAGTGATAATGGCTAATTATTTGGAAACTTAACTTACTGACCTAATGTTGTCAGGAACCACCTTTTTTATTATTTTTAATTAGCCGACAGTGGCAGCTGGTTGTTTTAACCACAGGCTTTCCCTGCAGAAGAGTGCAGAGGTAGATGTCTGTGCAGATTCAAATTCTTTGCGGTATACTGGGATTCATTCCTTAACTATTAGGCATGAAGAATCCCTCAAAAACTGTGCTCTTGATCTCCAAATCTATTTTCTGCTTGGGTCATTTCCAGATAGCTTACTTTTAAAGTTTTGGCCAATTTTTGTAATGCATGGTTTTCATAAACAGTGAAAGCTTGATTCTAGAGGTCTTGCAGGACAGTAAGATTCTTGCATTATAAAATCTAAGGTATATCACTTGTTAACCTTTCTGCAGTTTATATGTGGGTTTTCTTTCCCTTCAAGTAGACACAATCCCTGGTTCACATTAGCTTTTCAAGTAAACTTTTCCCTTTACCAGTACAGTTCGACATCTTTGAAGATGGTGTATTGATAATTAGCCTTTTCCCTATGTACAATAGATCTTCTGTAGTAGAGGATCTTCTGTTCTGGCTAAAATGGAAACATTAAAATTTTGGGGCTAGAGACATACTGAATAGATGGTAACCAACAGTCTTTGTGCAGCTATTTACAGTTTTAGAATATATTCCATAATGAATATTATCTTTTGAATATAACACTAATTCAATAATATAAGATTATATAGAGAATGCTCTAAAGTGCTAGTTTTTTAATGCCATACAACCTTTAAAGAAGAAATATGCCTTTAAAATAACATATATTTTAGTTCAGTGCTTATGTGTTAATCTAATAATTTTATTAACATATGTATTAACAGTATCAAATGTTTGAATGTATAAAATAATATGAATATACACAGGTATTTTTTAAAAAACACATCTGTCTAATAGGTTGAGCAGAAGCTCTCCACCTATTTAAAGCTGAAATACAGTGTCATTACACTAGTTATTGACATTTACTTCTGTTGCTGTTACTAAAACCATTATCTTTTATTATGTTCTTCACTTCCCTGCATGAAATTTTTTGTATTATCAAATACTGTTTAATTGTTTCTAAGTGATAATGAAAAGATAAAATGGGGAGTAATTATTTGCATGGCAGAACAGTACTGGGAGATTTTACTCATTAATTCATCGCGAACCAAATACAAGCCAATAGTGTGACATCAGATTAAAGGGAAAAGTTTCCTGGAATATGCTATCCCAGAATGATGTTGGATTTAGGACACAAGAGCTAACTACTCTGGTAAACACATTGCTGCTGGTAGATCCAGAATACCCTATCGACTCTTGAAAACCAGAATTTAAGAAAGACATTGGGTAGTGGAAAGAAACTGGCAGAGAGCAGAAAAGGTAACAAGAATTTTAGAAAATACAGCTGAGGAAGACACGGAGTTGAGTTTCCTGATGTTGAAAGGTAAAGACACTAAGGATCAGATAAAAGACCTCATAACCTGTCAGCCATAACAGGGAAGCTGAGGAGCTTCTCAGTGGTTCTGAACAGCAGGCCAAAAATAGCTGTAGCATTTGTAGGATCCACTTGACAAATACTATGCTTTATAGGAGCATGTACTACTTTCTGTAGTTTACATATTCAATTAAGCTCATATGGGAATTAAATTACTTATCAGAAACGAGGATAAATTTGAAACCAAATATGACTTTGAACTACACTAAAATCTGAACTTATATTTAAACCACACTCTGCTGGTCATGTTGCACTATTATAAATTTCTGTGTTATTTCCGTGATATATAAACATTCAGGTACCTGAAGAATGTGCCTTAAAGTTATGTTTATACTAATTTGCCTACCCTCTGGTGTTTAATAATGCAGCAACCCTTGCTTAGCATTAGTAAAATAATTTAAGTAAGTGTTTTGCAATGTTCCATGAAGTGCATTAAAGCAATAATACATTCTAAGTACTTAAAAAAAGGAAACCAATAATACAGTGATACAGCTAAAAGCTCCATTAAAAGAAAGTAGAAGTAGCAGCCATCATAGATGGCTGCCTTTAATGTTTTTAAATTAAAGTTCCACCAGCTGATAGGTTTGAAAACTATCCTTCTCTGCAAAACACATTAGCATGACTGAAACCAGCAATACCACAAAACTGCAAATCATTCATCATGAGAATTCAGCAATTTTCTTTTTTTAAATATAAAGTGATGCAGTAAGTTACACGCATATTAAACCAGTGTTTAGTAACAAATCATGAGTACACTGATCTGTCATAATGATGGATATGGAGATAAAATAGTTTTGCCGTCAAACACCACGAAAACCTGATTCATTATCACTGCTATCGTGGATTTAAAAAAGCAGTAGGATATCACGGGCGTGGTGGTACAACTAGAAGTTTCCTCCGTCTAAATTTTTATATTTAGGAGAAAGAACTAACATATTTCAAATCAGACAAATAATGGCACAGCCCAAAGTTAGGCCTTGTAGCCTTGAATCTCAAAGAATATGTAGGTTCCTAACTTAATTTTATTTTGGACTGGCAGGCATTGATGTAGAAGAGAAATCCTTCCATCTGCACAAGCCAGTCTCAATGATTTGAAAGGAGAACAAATTAGTCCTTAGACCTGTATCATCAATACACGGAATTCAAGTAAAATTCCTGTTAGCATTGGCAGCACTTCCATACATTAAACATTCACCATTAAACAAACTCAGCAGTTCAGCAGTTCAAAAAATTGGTGGATTCATTATTCTTTCCAGTTATACAATCACAATTAATAAGCAGTGACCATTTTTTTCTCCATCCTATGTTCAATAACACTCCTTAGCAGCAGGGCTTAAAATGAAACAAAACAAAGAAATCACTATCTGTACGAGACACTGTAATATCTTTATATTTTCTCGGGTCTATTGGAACTGGCCTCTTTCTTGCTAACAAACATTTGCATCTTATGGGTATGCATACTTTGTAATCTACAGTTCTAATATGACTAAGTCATTACTTTATAACACTGTGCAATACAAAGAAAACTACCTATGCTGTTACATAGATCAGCCCAGACGAACAGTGTGAGTATATTAAGGGAAAGAAAAGACTGGAATAGGAAGTAGGCACAGAAGGAAGAAAGGGCAAAAGTAGGAACAGTTTCACTAAAGAAAAAATGAAGGAGGTAATGAAAGGAATAACAAAGAAAATGCATTACCTGGAAAGCAATAGGTTAAGAAAGAAGGAAACGAGAATAACATGCAGCAGAGAACATTAAGTTATGTAAAACATCGAACAGCAACTTAAGACCCAGGCTAGGATACTCAAGATACAGAAAGTTAACACACTTTACCAGAAGATGCATAGAGAAAATATATGAACACCCTCCACCCCCCCAACCATAAAACTATTTTAGCAGAATTTTGGTTTTCAGTAGTGTCAAATATAAAAGGAGTGTGAAAGAAAGAAAGAACTGGACAAAAACGGGTATTGTGAAAGAATAAATACATTAATCTGTGAAGATTAAAAAAAAAAAAATCAGTGAGGAATACTAATAGGAAGAAGTATGCACTGTTCAAGGACTTAAGAAGTCCTTTCACAGACAGATCAAGCCAAGAGAGTAATATGCGGTGGGAATATTTCTATTTTTAATCTACAGACACATTCTTCTTCAAAAAAATGGATTCACTGATCATGGGAGAGGGGACACCCTGAGAACCACTGTGACACTTCAGTCACACTGGATACCATGAGGACGTACGAATGTGAAACTGCCAATGGTCACTGACACATACAGTGATTGGGATACCCTTAAAGATAGTTTCCAGGCATTTTTAAAAGGTAAATTTGCCTTTTCTACCATACTAAAAAAAAAAAAAAAAAAAAAAAAA
>Ga0065711_1037149_pt1 | contig 20135 bp, 14 predicted proteins | sample Hoacrofraction12_FD_59098 | JGI IMG/M metagenome (GOLD analysis project Ga0065711, IMG submission 59098) | Hoatzin crop microbial communities from Cojedes, Venezuela - Epithelial fraction 12 v2 (version 2) | ecosystem: Host-associated > Birds > Digestive system > Esophagus > Crop | place... | reverse complement strand
GCACATACTGAAGTATAGGAAGTTCTGTCTGAACATGAGGAAGAACTTCTTCCCTCTGAGGGTGACGGAGCACTGGAACAGGCTGCCCAGGGAGGTTGTGGAGTCCCTTTCTCTGGAGATATTCAAGATCTGCCTGGACAAGGTCCTGTGCAGCCTGCTGTAGGTGACCCTGCTCCGGCAGGGGTGTTGGACCAGATGATCCACAGAGGTCCCTTCCAGCCCCTAACATTCTGTGATTCTGTGAAAAGTGAAAGGGGTGCTACAACATTGTCTACATATTCAATAGACTGCATTTGATCCACTGTACATGGGGAGGGGGGCAGGGGGGCGAGGGATTGCATTGCTTTTCTTCACAATGAGTGAAAATACTGCCAGGCTGTTGGCTGAAAAGGTGGCCTAATTAATTGTCTCATTCATTTTCATGGCTTCAGGTACAGGTCATAGAAGTCATCTTGAACAACACTTTTTATAATGTCGTAGACATGAAGAATCTAGGCTTGACCAATGACAAAGAAGTAAGTAAATGCTCCAAACACGACTTGCCTGGACTCTTTAGAAATGCTCAGCCTTGTACCATAGCAGCAGTTCTGCACAGAACAGAGCTAAAGGGAGTAAACTTTCTCCCCCAGTCCCTGTGAAAACTCCACCTTACCTGCAAAAGAGATTTACACTGATTATAGAAGAAGGATAATTGCCTTCTTGTGTTGCTGATAAAAGCTAAAGGAGCACAGTGGAATGCTTTGAAGCTCAAAGGGATCTGTAACAGAGACTACCTCTGAAAAATTATTCCTGTTTTCTCCACCGAATTTGACTTTTAGTGATAATGTCAACCTGTGCACTTTAACCAGGCAGAATGCATCATGGCGTGCTTCCACATAACCAGGCAGTGTGAAAAGCTAGCCCACTATGGCTCTTTTTTCTGCTCCGCTTGCAGCACCACTGAGGCCAGGGAGCATCCCTGGTGCAGTGGGGTTACAAGTAGGTTAGCTGGGCCACAGGCTAGCTCTAGGTGTCAGAAGACCAGTGCTCTAAGGGAGCAGTGAAGGGATGTTTCTGTAGCCAGTAGGAGCCAAAGCAGATTGGTCCTACAGTGGACAAGGTATAAGCTTGGGATGAGGCAGAGCGTGTAGGAGGAGATACATTTGCTCCTCCCTCCACAGCTGCTCTAGCTGACAGCCAGGTCCAGCTGAAAGTCTGTTACATTACCCTCACGTGACAGAGAGAAACTGGGCTATTCCATTTTGTATCAATGGTTTATAGGCTGCCTGTGCTCTAGTCTGCCTCCCTAAGGCTTGTGATTCTAAGGCCGCCCTGCCCTACCCTTGCCCTCATTCAGGTGGACATTACAGGTCCACTTTCACTTGAGATAACAGCAACATCTACCATTGATGTTCGTAAGAGAAGGAAAGGACCTGGGCCTGATTTTGAGAGGAGGTGAAGAGCTGCAGTTTCTGCTGTGATGGCACTGGCACATCCCTGTCTCAGAAATGACCTCTCTTTGTGCTCATTCCCCTCAGGTTCTGGTTCCAGTGGAAGCTCCCTATGGCTCCTGTGCTTGTACGCTTGGCAGGAAGAAGTTCTTAGAAGCGCAAAGCTACGTGCTAAAAGATGAGCGGCAAAGTCAGTTTGGACTGGCAGCTGCCCAGGGAAACTAAACCTCTTGGCTACACTCACACCTTGCTGACAAACTTGGAGTGTGGCTTTCCTGTCAACGTATACTCCTTATTGGCCTCTTCCATTGCTGACTACTTTTCCCTCTATGAACTCCTGAGGTCTGAATTTGTGAAGGAGCCTCAGAAATTCAGAAATCAAAGTCTGTCCCTGAATCTCAGTGTCATTTGCAGATTGAAATCCCCTATGCTTTTTTGAAAATCCCAGCTGGAAACATTATAGACAATTAATTTTTAAACCAGCTATTCCCAGATCTCTTAATGAAACAATGAACTTGATAACCTCTGTAACATGCTTTTGACATGTAAAATCAGCAACTCTGGATATTCTATTTATTAATGTTCCTTTAGTAAAATGAATATACAGGCACGAGACCAGATGTTTCATTGACGTAACCTGTCATGACCCCTTGGTGCCACACTGATCTACGGAGCTGAGGTTCTGACCCAGTAACTGAACTGAACAGGGAATCAGTCAAACACTGATTTCTTTGTGAAGGAAATGAAAAAAAAAAAGTATCTTGTATATCTTCTTTGCAGTGTGAATCGTTAAACTGTTGACTAATTTCTCTGCATGTATTCTGACTGCATGGCTGCTGCGGCTACTCATCAGACTATACAGTTACTATATAATTACTTTTATATTAATCACTGAGGTGTTTGAGGTTTTGGGCTATCTCTGCACGTTTAATTAAATCATTTTCTGTAGTCTAATAATCTCATATTGACTCCTGAGAGGGCAGGCGTCAACCTGAGTAACCCTGTTACTTTTGGGAAGGGTAGGGAGAAAGCTAGACAGACAGACAATGCATATCTATCTTTAGTTACCCCAGGTGATAGCTTTGAACGTAGAGATAAAACTATACAGCCAGCAATTCTCATCCTGCAAACTGTGGCTACCACATTTGCAACAGAAATCCTGCTCAGCTTCTGACAGCTTCTACCCGCTGCTCTCATTTTCTCCGGGCATCATTTTCACAGACTCCATGTGACAGAGTGCAAATCCAATGGGAAACGCCTAAGGTTACTTCTGAAAACTGCAATTCAGATGCCTTTGTGCCTCCTCGATTTGGCAGACCTGCAGCATTCCTCTGGGTACAGTCATTAAATTCATAGGCACCAAAAATGAGGAACATGTCCTGCACCGTGTGACGTTTTGAGGTGCTTTGTAAGATAGGAGCTTCCCTTGGTGAGCAGGACGTAACAGAGAGAAGGGAAGACACAAGCCTGAGATATCTCCTGAAAAGCAGCAGGATAAACGATACCACAGAGCCAGTCTGTCCCAGATATGCTGTTCTCTGGTCACTAGCCAATTCTGAAAGTTTTCTTTACAACACTTTTAGCTGTTGCCAGCGACTTTTTTTCTTAACTTGTTGGATTATGTTGTATTGTAATTGTGGGCTTATGTCTTGCTATTTCTGCTATTTTTAGGTGCTTGTAATTTATTAATATATCTTTTAAGGGCAAATAAAGAGCAACATCAAAAACAAACTAGTATTTGACTATTTACCAAATAAGAAATTAAACCATTTACTACTTATATATAAATGCAAACATTGTAGGTAACAGAAATGTGTTTTATTTCAGCCAATTTTACCGCAAAGAGTGACCAGTCTTGTTCCAAATGACAGTTCACTACCAATAGATGGAGAAATAGATAAAAAAAGGATCTTACTGAACATTTAAGCATTTACCTTTTTCTAAACAAGGTAGATCTTCACAACCCACTTCCTTTCTACTGATGAGGAATTTATTGCATTAGTCAGAAGATTTCCTTTGTTACTATTTGTGCTTCATTTGTGGGCTTGTAGGGTAGTAGTGGACTAACCTTCAAGGCAGAATGAGGACACAAAGCAGCAACCAGTTGTTTATTTAGGCTTTCCTGTGGCAACAAGCACACATGTACACTCATGCAATGCGGCTTCTGTAAACCTCCACAGACATGGTGACATTCAGCAAGTCCTTAAAGGCATCTTGGCACAGCTCCAGCCAGCACTGCAAACCTGAGTAACTTACGTGGGCAGATTGCTTCTAAAGAAAGTACTTAGGCAATCGGAAGAAGCGCAATTTTTCCATATGGCAATTAGATTCAGATAACAATGGCATAAATCATTCTTGAAAAGGGGTCTTAGCCAGACTTACCTGGGCCTGAAACCTGACCAAAATACACTGACAGTAAAAAAGAGCAGACAAATCAAAGAAGGGAGAAAAAAGAAAACAGTCAGTGAAGACAAGCATCTCTCCTGTCTGGCTACTTCATAACTGAAAACACAAACTCAAAAGAAACAATACTGGAGGGACTCAAAACTAGAAAAAGAAAGGGTAGAGAAACATTTGGTGCAAAAGGAAATATAACAGCAGAAATCAGAGTGCCTGAGTACTGAGGGGCGCTTCTCCACCTCTCAAGAGTGGCATTAGGCATGAATTCCCACATTAGCATTTACATCTGACTGGAAAAGACAAGAGCTCCAGTTTTAATGGCCTTGTATCCTGCACTGTGTCCAAATCTTCTAGATTAAACATATTTCCAGACAGAAAGACCCAGGCAAACTGGCATGTGACACCCATATAGAAGGGAGGAGGGAGTAGAAGAGAGGGAGCAGAAGAGGAGTATCCTTGCAAAACAGGGTTGCTACACCCAGGCACGCACCTGGTTCTGCATTTTTCGCTATGGTTTGGCCACCAGCTGGGACATAAACACAGCTTCATGTTGTTTACTCATTACTTCCTTCCTCCTGCTGCAACCCACAAGTACAAGACAGAACAATGTTACTCTTCCATCAGAGATTGGTGCAAATGATGAGCCTTCCCTCCCTTTTTTGATACGATGTAGCTGCTACAAAGTCAGGGGAGTCCTCAATGTAGCAAGTACTGCAGAGTGTTTACAGAGCGGCAGCTGGGTTACAGCAATCGTCTGAAAAGGGGAAGAGAACATTTTGAGACGAGTGCAAGCCTGCCAAAGTCAAGACATTTGTTGTTGCCTTATCAGCAGATCAGCTGATGACACAGCAGTCATAACTGCTGACTATTGCTTTAGCAAAGATGCTCACAAGTGCAGCATATAAATGCAACAGTGATCTCCAGTATTCACCAGCAGCCTTCAGTAGCAATGAAACTCTCCCAAGGAGACCAAGGGCCACTTACAATCTTCATAGTGCTCCCCTTGGGCTCTCCAGGTGTTCAAGGTTACAGTTGCATTCCCCAAATTTACAGAGTTTATTAAGTCAATTAATTTCCCATGTGACTTTTGTGCCAAACCCCATTCCTGGAAGGGAAGGGAGTGCTGTTCTGACTTGGAACTAAAGAACTAGAACACAGACAAAGTGAGACGATGTTTTTCTGGTCCTGCTCAGACTCAGCCTTCAAATTTTAGATAATATTGACATTAAAAAAAATGAGAAATAAATCTGTAGCTTCCGCCACACTCACAGAAAGTAAGACCCTCTGCTTTTCAAATAACTGTGATTGTAACTTAAGTGGAAAGAGGAGTGTTAAAGATTACTTTTACGATTAAATGCTGATTTTTTAAAAAAAGGAAGAGATAAAGGACTTGGTAGATTTTGAACATGTTGAAAAAAGCAGTGAAAAGAGAGAAGAGTTAATTTACCAAGTAATCAGTGACAGCAAGGGCCTAATGTCACATTTTGCCTGGGCCATTTCTAACCAGGAGTCATGCATGGGTGGCTACTCCCTTCACTATAGCTGCTGAGTCTTGTCCTATAATTATAAGAGCAGAGAGTTTTCTACAAATTTATGAAGTGCAGCACATTAGAGCAAACTGTTTTAAAGGGAACAATAACACACAGGGATGGGACATATCAGCAAGCAGACAGAACAATTTTCTCTGGGTTGAGAAAGTGACCTTGATGGACAGGCACAGCCACAGCCTCCATACTTTGCCAAAAGTTGCCTTATGTGTGCTTTAGGTTTGGTACTTGGCAGTATATTTGGATGCAAAGAGAACATGCTATGCGTTGTGTATCTGCAGCTTGAGAGGACAGCGAACATCAGAGCTGATGATCAACACCAATATATATTTCACAACCACCACACCAAAAAAGGAATACTGCAACACTTTCATTTAATTTTTAAAAGTGCTTTGAAAGATTCCGATAGACATGCACTAGTGGTATTAAGGGAAGAGAAGGGAGAGGGAAGGGGAGGACCTTGGCTGCAGCACGTGTGTCTGTTCTTGTGCTGGCCATGGGGCAGGGGAGTTGACTGCTGCTTTACTCCTTACAGCTGCCTCCAGGAGAAGGAGGCCACTCTCGAAATTGCTGGTTCCCTGTGAAGGCAAGGAGACCTGCAATGCTGAGACCGTCATCACTCTCACCCCCAGTACCAGCTGAGCAGTCGCACACCTGGCAGCTTAGACACCACCCAAAGCACAGGGAACTGCAGAACTGCAGTATGGACCTGGTGTCCAGTAAAGCCCATCAGTCGCTTCCTCATCTCAACAGCAGCTGTGTTTTCTGCAAGAGGAATAGCAGCTAAAAATAATCTGGTTTTGACTTCTTCTTTCAAACCCTCCAGTTTCTTTTAAAAAGATTTTTTGTTCTCTCAGAAACAGCAAAGAGAACGTAACAGACAAAACCAGAACGGTCACCTGCACAAAGAGCACAGTGGTATTAGAAAGCTCAGAGAACAGTAGGAAACTACAATACAGATCAGGGACAGTAAAAAAAAAAAAAAAAAAAAGTTACAGTTCTGAGCAACATTCCCTTTGCAGTGAGATTTCTGTTAGGCCTCTGCTTGTATGAACCAATTAGCAGTGCTGATCAAAAGGGGGATAAAATCTGGATGTTTCTGAATGCAATTAATTTGCTCATTAAAACATGTTAAAAGAAAGAACAGTGCTCAGTAACCACCAAATGTACTCTCAGGGCTGCACAGTGGAGATTTTTACTCCCTCAAGGAATAAATACGTTTTACTTTTAATTCTGTGTCATCCATAAATCTACAAAGTGTGTCAATCCCACACCAAACATGCAAATCGAGAAAAAGAGAGTATTTATTTCATCCTTCAGTAACATAACACTATGTATTCGCCTCCAATAATAATTCTACAAACACAGGACTGGTAGGCATCTCTGGACTGCTACACGCAGCTGCTTCACATAATCCTTTTCATAAACATACCTAATTCTGTATTAAAATATTTAGGAGCTTCGTGTATAATTTTTCAATGACAGCCTATAATTAGCCTGATACAGCCTGTACCTGAAAACTCCCCGAGGCAGGGATGATGCTCTCTATTTGAATCTCATCTTCCAGAAGATCCCTACTCCCAGTAGGTATCTCTGGACACTAACAAACTATGAATAAATCATAAGCAGAATTCGGACTGTGACTTACAAACCTGCTGCTAACAGACTGATACCTGAAGTGAGCACAGTACAAGGGACAGAAAGAGAAATGGTGGATACACCACCGTCTTCTGTCACGCGTCTCAAATTCCAAATAAATACATTGTACAATATAAAGGTTAGAAAGGGTACAAGAAAGCATGCTGCTGTATATAGTTTATGTAATATACCATATACCGTGAGCTTTACCTACAGCACAGCTATTAATGTGGCTTTATCCCATCTCAAATCTCAACACCAAAAACCATAAGCAACATTCCTAGCACTGTAGCATCAATAGCCACCTTGCACTTCGCCAAGGCAGAAGTGAAGGCAGGGACACCACCTAGCCAGGAGATAACAGGAGCTACTTCTTCCTGCCACTGGGTCCTGTCCCACCTGGCAGAAAGCAGCACTCTGTCTTACCTTCTGCCTTCTCAGCTGCACCCCTTCACCATTTCCTCCCACACCATTTTCACTTTCACCACACTCCCCTCCTTATTTCCTGCTTCCCAGTTGCTTTGCTCAGCCTCACAGATGCAACCCCACATCCCAGTTTCAGGGGTCATCATAAAGCTCTCTGGGCCAGAGAAGACTGTGAGCCCAGACAGTGCTCAGCACCACCCCTGGGCTGTCCCCCAAGCGTTGGGTAAATCACCCTGCCACATCAGGGCCAACGCAGCACCTCTGCACCACCGACAGCTCTAGAAAGGGGTAAGAGAAGCACAGATGTTACTGGTGAACTGCGATCAGGCTTCTCCTTCAGCAGTATATAACACTAGATAAGAAAAAGCAAAAATAATGAAATCTTTAAATATCTTGGTAGGTGGTATTAAAAGTAATCACAAGAACATAGAATATTAAGTAGGTTTTGGTACTTTTTTAATGGGAAAATGGAGAAAAACAGGAGCTTCGATATACCACAACAAAGAAACAAAGAATGTAAAAGATCTGTAAACTGAATCCAAACATAAGCAACGCTTTATTGGAATATTGCAAGCAACCCATCAAATAGGGAACTGGTACAAACAGATTGAACAAGACTCTCTTTTAACAGAGATGTATGGTGACAAGACAGCTTCTTTCTGTTTTCAAAACAAGTATTTAAACTGTTAAGTAAAGCGTTAAAACCAAAATCAACCATTACAGCACCAATGACAGACAATATTAAAAGTGTGCAGAATTTTACTCTTTTTACAAATTTCTGCATAATGTTAGAAAACAAGTTATCATAAATTAAAAAAGAAATAAAATGAAGCTTTTTCTGTTTTGCAAAGCAACACAGACTTTTAAAAACCAACTATACTTTACATAGAACTATTATCAAAAACAGGTGAAAACAAGCTGAAAATTTAAAGGACAGCAAAAAATACACAACCCAGTTTCACCTGTCAGCAACACCTTCTGCTATCGAAGGGGTTATGTTAGTTGTATGTACAGCTTTAAACATTGCAGCATACCACGAGTAAACCTTAATAAGGTCAAAATAGGACCCTCTGCAAAAAAGGGTGAGTTGGCAAGTGTCAGTCCCATCCTAAAATTATGAGTAGTAACAATTTTAGTAGGTCTTCAGTGTAAACTAAAACCTACTTTAATTGGTTTCTCTCTCCCAAAGATGCATGTAAACTTTATTTGGGTTTGGGTTTTTTTTTGGTATTTTAATTCAGGAAATCAAGAACGTCTGGTTCAAAAATGAGAATGACATACCTACCTTTTGTTCTCGATACAGTGATGCAGCTATCTCAACATACTCGTTGACAAATCCTAAAAATTGTTATGTACTATGTAAAAAATACACACCACCTCTCTCCCTTCAGACTCAGTATATAGTATATTGCCAACTCTATCCAATAGGATATATATTGTAATTTGGTTTAAATTCTTAATAGATATATTCTCTCTTTACAAAGTTCCATCACATGAAACCAAATTGCTTATTTATTGTTTGAGGCACAACATGACCCTGATTAGACAATTCGCTATAAGGAGTTGTTCTTTAGATGTTGTGTCTGTAGAGGTTTTACGTGATATTCATAGATTTTCAGTGCAGGCCCCAGTTTTAATGAAAGTCCAGTCAGTACATCATTTCTTGTCATCAACAGTAATGATTTGCCATCAATTTCCTATAAGAAGAATTAAAGAGTTGATAAAGACAAATGTACAAATCTAACAGATGAGAACAGTCATGCAATGAATGGAAGACTACTACAGAGGATCAATGAGAAAAGAAATAGCAGCCTTTATTTTCCTGAAACTGTGTCTATAGCTGCTAAATTCTGCTGTCTGCTTTCCATATGCTCATCTGTGCTGACTAAGGTAGAAATACTATTTAGTCAAGCACAAAACCCAAATGAGCCTAATTTCAAAATTCCCTCCTTGTAAATGTTTCAAATGAATAGGTACGTGTGCAGATTGCCTCATTACCAGCTATTAAGGGAAAAACACTCTTAAGAAGAAGCCTTATGAAGTGCATTTCAGAAGAATTACCATTGACAGCGATATGCAAGTTTGGACTAGTCAGTACCTGCGAATAATTTCAGGTACTTTCTTTAAAAGGCCAACTTTCCCGTGTCCTGTGAGCAAAAAAACCAACAGACTCCTGGAATCAGAAATTTTAGAAGTGCCTAACTGTGGGGCTCAACACTCTGAGGGATCTTCTCGTCCTCCACTTAAAATGAAGGAGGCTAAAAGGAGGAACTTCCCAGCTTAGGTCTCAAGAACCCCTACTTGTTCCTGCCTAAAATTCCCACTTTTAAATCACAGATATGCGTGGGGTTCTTTTCTCTCAAACCTTGGCTTTCTGACCTACTTGGATTATAAACCCTGTAGGCTTTGGGGTTTTTTCCACCTCAAAACCTTGCTGTTTGTTTGAAAACTACCTGTAAATGATTTTTCAAAGGTCAAAAAGGAAGAGAAAGAATCCACATCTCTCAACTCCCATCTCTGTTTTAGACAAGGGACCATCTTCTTCTTTACACTTTCCTACAGTTCAATCACACTGCACTACTCAGGAAACAGGAGCTACAGCTACACAGCAATGCATTGCCTGGTGTCTCAAAGCACAGCCAGACCTCCCAAAGTCATCATAGCCCAAAGAAGTATATAGCCTTACGACATTCTTCTGCACTGGACTTCACTCTACTGTTGCAGTCTTTTTTACTTTAATTAAAAAACCCACTATTAAATGTTGAATTTGTTATCAATAGCCATCAACCAGTTCAAATGCTTGCACATATTGCTGTTGTCCATGACAACATATTGGCAAAATTTTGTATTTTTATAAGTAATACAAACATCACACATCAGTTTATCCCACTGCAGCATCTTCCTTAGGAATATTAAATTTTGTCTTGGAAATGTCAGAGATCCCGTCCTTGATTACAACTCGATGTGAAAAGAGGAAGACATATTAGAGTTCAGCTTGTCCCAACCGATCTCTCCTATGATTTGATAAAGTTTATAAATACAAAATGCATGGACAAACCACAACATAGTCAAAGATCAGCCAGGAGTGGAATTTCTTCGAAATGTCCCCCAGAGATATGACTGCTAATGCCTCAGAGGAGCGGAATGTAACAGTGTTTCTAAAAGAAAAACATTTCCAATAACTTTCTACCCAATTATAGCAGGTGCCTCTTTCCAATTACCATTGAGAATGTTAATGGTTAAAACCAGTTTCTATCCTCTCTTTCGCATGTCACAATTCTTTCTGTGGGAATTTTGACACCAGTGAGTATTTTGCTCATTGCTATGACTGATCTGAAGTTGCCTTTTCTGCTGCTGTTCAACGATGCTATGGAGGAAGAACAGCCTCCAGCTTCGTAGGATCCGAATGAAGAAAATCCAGTACCTGGAACAGGAGAAACTCCAAGAACAGGAAAAAATAATCTATACTTTTCCCTTCTTCTTCCACAGGGTTCCCCGAGGATTCTAGAAATGTTGGTAACTACTAAGACTTTCATTATATAGAAAACTGATTCTCTAAACATGTCTGGGTAGAAATAAGTGATTATATGTTCAGAATTCAAGTGGTTTATATCTCTGCATGTAATGTAAGCTTTACCTCTTCCACTTCTTTTTTGCTTTCCACTTAAACCTCTTCCGTAGCTTTGTCATAGTCATTCTGTTTGGTTTGTTGGCACCGGGTAAGATTTTGTGTGCTATGGTGACTTCTCTGAATTTCTTCTCTGCTACTTCTCTGTTTTCTGGACTTTCTTCAGGACACAACTTGAACGCCAGCTTTTGGTATGCCTTTTTAATGTCATCTGCAGAGGCACTCCTCTGCACAACTAGAGGTAATAGTAATTCCCCACTGTGCCAGGATGACCTCAGCAGCAAGAGCATACTGTCTTCAGCAGACCACCAGAGAACCAGTTAAGCTTCAAGTCCTCCCAGCACGCTTTCTGCTCTTTCTCCAAGTGACTGAGAATTGCAAGGTTTTACAGCACAGCTAACACAAAAGCATGACAGCCAGCATGCTCACGTGCTCCACTGTGCCATGGCTCTGCTAGGAAGCAACAGGGGACAGAAGATAGCATCAAACCCCAGTCTACCTTCTGACAAGGCACTACAAAAAGGCCAACAAATTACCATTAGGTTACTTGGGCTTATCTGGCTATGACAATACTAAGGGTTAGGAAGACACATGGGCAATAATGAAGGTCAGGCATAGTGCTAGCATGTCTGAAGACATGGCAAACAGCTTCAGTCTTCAAGTGAGCCACAGCTCCCTGTGGTCCCAGGGCTCCTAGAGAAAGCTCAGCCACGTACTGGCAGGCAGCAGCTCTTTGAAGGTGTTCACAGCCTCATCGTGCATCTGGTCTGCCTCTCTCTTTAGTTATCCTGTGCTCCCAACTTCTTGGCTTGTCTGATTTGCTTGCTGAGGTTATGGTTTGTTGTTATTGGGCAACATCTTTCAGTTGAATCTGTTCTCTTCAGTGAACCCTTTTGACTTGCTGACATCAGTAGAACTCCAAGAAGGAATAATATATAATCATCGCACAACCATCACTTCTTACCAGCACTTAAAATACAGTTTTAATAAAACATTCTGCAGTCCTTAAAATGTCTTCTCATTTTCCTTAAAATGTTTCAAGAAAAATTCAGGTCTTAAAAATTCTTTGAGTCACTTGCTTTGGGTGAGTCCAGTTGTATTCAGATTCATCAAAAGAAAGTGTGGACTCAGTTACTGTTGTGTGAAAGCTGAATGTAATAACAGATCTCATGATTACATTCTGGGCTATGGATGTTTTGTAAGGAAGCCATTGTGCTACCCCTTCCGAAGCAGCTCAGTGGAAAACAATTTCCCAGCATTGTAGGTGAAACAGAATACTTTCCTTTACCATTTACAACCTCCTTCCCTTCCAGCACATATTCAGGGCAGTGGCAGATCAAGTGAATTTAGGTTTCTGGGGCCCAGGCAAGCTGCCCTAGAAATAGAAGAGAAAACCAGAAATGGCCAGAGCTTCAGCTGCATGCCTGGTCGCTCTATAGACAGATGATGGCTCAGGGTTCAAAGTGAACCTGATTGCACTGCCATACCTGGAAGGTCCTGATGATAAACACCATAAGTACACAGAGTTAAAATTAGTGGCTAGTAAACAGTGTAGAGGAAACAGAACACCACCACTGGTAAGAGGTTAGGGACAAGGTTGTTCCTGGGGCTGTTCCTCCTGCAGACAGGGAATGGGCTGGCAGAGCTGGCATGGTTTTACAGGCACTTGCTGCTCAGGGAATGGAGGGGGAAGGAAGCAGCAACGACTTCTGCTGTGAGTGCCCATCCCACATCTCCTGGCCGCATCCTGGTGGCAGCTGTCAGCCTCTCTCTCCAAGGCTTCGGCATAAAGTGAAGTTGGCAACGGAATCACAGCCACATTTCTGCCTGTTACTATCCTGGCAGAGTCCTAGCAACATATCACTAAAAAGCAGCTTACTTCACCTATCGTCCTGAAGCCACTTGCCCTCACTGCAGAATACCAATAAAACCTCTACACTCTTCTTCTATGCTGCTTTTCATCAGGCTGTTGCAAATTGCTTTGCCAAAACTCATGAGTTAGCCTCACCTTGCTGCTGCAAGATCAGTAGTAATTACTGCAGTATTATTGACAAGCCAGCTGAGGTGCAGAAAGGTTAAGATGTTTGATGAAAGTCAGAGGTATCTGTCAGTATAAGGAAAAAAAACCCCAGAGGCTGCAATTACTTTGCATGTGTGGGTTTTTTTAAGCTCATTTCCAGGGCTGCTGAGGAGACATGGATGGTGGTATTAAGGAATGGATACACAAAACCTGTTTTGCCTGTTTACCCGTCTTCAAATTCTGATAAAATTAGTAGCCACTGCAGGAGCCTCTCTCTGCACCCTGCCAGAGAATTACCCAGCACCAGGTGTTTCACCCCCGAGAACAAAGAGCTAAAATCAGACACACTGTTACACTCCTGAATTACAATCAGATGGTATTTCACTGCCCAGGTGCTGAAGGTCAGCAGGATTAACCTGACCAACAATAACACTATTTCACATTAGATGTACAGTTTCCCTGCAAAGCTGCCAATAACTTGGCACTAGCTCAGTGCCTTGAAAGGTCAAGCCACCTGTTTTGTTAACTAAATGCAAGCATTGGTAACTAATTTCCTGGTAGATGCATGCAAACCTACAGACTTATCAGGGAAGGTGCTGAACGGACAATCTGGAGATGCAAGTTCCTTCCGTACGGAACAGGTGGGCCATAGGCCAAGTAAGCCATCTTCCCTGTCCTGCCCCACTAGCAGACCTTACCAGTGTGCTGACAGGTGAGTTACAAGACGCCATACGACTGTTAAGCTCTTTGGTGATCAAATCTACCAAAAGAAGCCATCCATTAGCATCCAGCAATTACAACGCCCAGCAATGACGATCCAACCTATTTCTCAGACTGAGTCCTACACACATGCTGCTCCTGTGCTGAGAAAGATTCTTCCCCTTTATTGCAAACTTGTCCTTTCTCTGTTCACTTGTGCTGCCAAGTTCAATGCAACACAGCAGCCCCTTTTTCACCCTAGGTCTTCAAAAGCAACTTGTCTCCTAGGAGCCCCGAATTTTGTAAATACTCATGAGCATATTTGCCCAGTTCGCTAAGTAAGAAGGGAATTACCATTCACAGTTTAAATAACAAGACAGTTCAACTGAGTGGGTTGTATAGAGAGACTGAGTCTAAGCCAGAAAATTTGTTTAAATTCCTCACCTTTCAGACGGCTGGTTTAAACAAACTTCAACCTGTTATCCACACCTTGTAGAACAATGTTATTACTGAAAGATCATAGACCCATGGATTTTCACCCAATAACAGACTTGAATCCCCCCATTAATGTGGGATTACATTAACATATAATAACAGTATATAACCAGGAACGTGGCAAAAATGTGCGAGATGAGAAACTGGTGACAGTCAAAAGGTGTTTCCTAACAGATTTACCTGCTCTTGAAAAACATTGGCTTGTTCTTCAAATCCAGCTGTTCTGAAATAATTCACAACATCGACAACAGCCCAGTCAGCAGGATCTGGAGGTCTCCCGTTCTCTACCGAACTGCAAAGAGCAAACCCAGACAAGTAATCACTACATGCATGCAGAGCGTCTGCTGTTTATTTGTGTACACCCCATGTACATCCTGTCCTTCCTTGTTCCCCCAGGAAAAGTATCCTTTGACACGCCTCGATACAGAACGGTCACTCCTGTTGTCCATTTCAAAGACCTGATGCTGGGGACAACTGAGGTACCTCTCTCTTCAGAAAAGAAGGAAGTACATGAATCTTCACATCAGCCAAAAGTAATCAGTCGGAATCTTTTCCCGCAAGTGTGCTGCCTTTGCAGTTGGAGAACAAAAAGACTACCATGACTGAGGTACCAAATCCCTGCCTTTCAACACTGCAGCTTGTTTTCAGCTACCAAGTACTTATAAAGAATTGCAGTATGTGGATTGTTCTTTTCCCAGATAAGACTGTGCTTCTTTATAATACAGGTAGAAACTACTGGAAACCATCTTTACCTTGTAAAACCAAATAAGAGAGGTGCCAACAATTGGGATTAATTTCTCAATATAGAAAATTTCCCAAAATTGTCTTTGGACAAATCTATGGACTTTTAAAATAGCTATGAATCTGAGAAAACATCTGTTAAACACAATCAGAATTAATTCCTTCCGTGATTGATCTCAGGCAATTGCTTTCCACAGTAGCCAAGACAACTAATCATTCATATTACTATCCTTCTCCTGCGTTTTTTATTCCTCAGCCTGCCATCACCATATCTCAGATAACCTTTGTGTATGTGCAAATTCTTGGTAAGAGAGACACACAGTGAGATGGATTGCCTTTCCTGTAGCAATTTAGGAGGATGAAGAGGAAGACATCAAAAGAAAGAACTTATTTGACATGTTTCTCCAACTAGAAGTCCTAAAGTTCATGCCAGACATTTTCCACTGTTCTGCATGCTTAACCATAATGCTAATGAGGAAATATCGAAAATGTACAGATCAGGGCAGATGTCAGAATCGTACCTATTTCAGGTGCTGAAGCTTACAGGCAGGACTGACTTTCAACAGCACCAACTGGAGAAGAAACACAGATTATATTCTCCCAGCAGTATCTTTGTTCTGTCCTTCAAATTTTTCTTTTCCAACTGTCACCACCTCTGTCTTGCCTAGACTTGTATGTCTTTCAGCAAAATAACTGAGTGAATCAAGGGCCAACCATTTTTCCAACCAGCCATGAAGAGAAGTGAACAGAATCACATACAGTGCCTCCCATCACTGTTTCTACAACACCCCAATTTCTACAGCTAGCTGAGCCCTGAGAAGGAGGACTACTGAATACAATGATTTTTTCTTCTCCCCTAACTCTTGGAATGTACCTGTCAATATGGCAACGAAAGTCTGGCCCTGGGGACTGACACTGCAACCTCGATATCACACTGTATGCTGCACCTGGCCTTCTAAAAGCAGTTTCTTTCACTTATCACATGGAATATACACATACCTCAGAGCAAAGAGCACAGGGCCAGTTTCTTACTTTTGCTCATCAAGTAATGACTTACCTCATGAAAAGCTTCACTGATTCTGATTATGTAGAAAGGCAACACAGCAAAATGGAAAATGAGACTGTCTGGCCTTATCAGAGCTGCACTTTTATCTTTTTAATCAAAGAATTACTTTCAATTAAGATTTTTGGTGTTGTGCACATTCTGAGACTTAAGAAGGAAAATATGAAGAGCACCACACAAAACCTACATGTATTTGTAAAAGCAGCATCTGAAGAATTATATTTAATCTTTGTATTTTCCCTAAGACATACACTATCACTTTCAATAACTCATCTTCTACTTAAAATTCAAAACAAATAAAAAAACAAACCCCCAGCAACTCAGTATTTAAAGAAACCATAACAAATCCTAGAAGATATTGAATTTAATTCTTCCTAAACAACAAATAAAAGATTCAACCTGTAAAAATACCTCCTAACTGTATTTTGCTTACTTACCAAAGCACTTTAATTTCAAGCTAAACATGGTCCCAAACCCTCCTTCCCACAATTTTGTATTTCAGCCCAGGGGCGTTAGTTCTTCATGTAGCTCTTCTTTTACCACTAGGGAACCACAGTGTGGTCCAGCCCCATTCCAGGCTCAACTGCAATGACTGCCTTAGTCATTAACTAATCATAGGAAATAATCACAAGTTCCTGCCTCCAGGAATAGTATCATGCTGGACCTCAAGTGGAGCCAATTTCCACAGCTAAAGTTGCAGAAGACTCAAAGGCATGTGACAGGCTGTTGGAGGGTGGCTGGACTTTAGCCCACCTACCCACACAGATGCTCATTTGGCTTCTAGACTTTAACAGACTCCTCCTTGCCCTGCTGTTGCACATGGCTCTGTTCTTTAGACAAGAAAAGGAAATATGTAGCAGCCATAACTTGCCTTACACTGGCTTATGCCAGACATCCTGGATGCTGTAAAATCTTAAGAGGACTGGCATTTTAGACTTCGTAACGTAGTACTAGATGCACTGATAATGAATAAAGATTAGGCTTGTCTGCTTTTCACCACTGTCCCTGTGCCTTTATTGCCATCATGTGGCAGAAGTAGTGAGGCCTGAAAGGATATAGCTATGAACAAACAGATTTTATCCAAGCTATTTATAACCACTTCAAGAAAGTGCCAAACACTTCCTTTCTAGATATGCGCACATACATACTGCACACATTAATTTAGAAACCACAGCTCCTGATCAGTTTAATTACAATCCCCATCAGTTTTAAAAAGCCACCTTTGCAATTAGTAGCGGAGCCTTTATCACCTAAGCCTCAGGGGAAAAGGATTAAATGTAAACTGTTCTTGCTTTGACTGCGTCCCTTCTCCTCCCACCACAGAGTCCTCATTGTAGAAGCAAGATTGCCAACGGAAGGCGGCTGCAGAGGAACGTACACAGTATAAACTATTCATAGTCACTGAATAGGAAAATGCATTTTATGTTGGTGTGGTGTAACCAATGTCTCAAATGAAGGGGAAGTATGCTGATTTGAATGGCTGCCATCAGATCTTTTGATGCTGTGTAATAATCGGGTGTTTTACCAGCATCCTGAAGTGAGCATTATAATTATTATGATTTATATTACTTTAGTGCCTGGGAGCCTAAGCATTGTCAAGTTTTTTTGGAAGGCTTACAGAAAAGACATTTGAAGGAGAAGAATGAGGTGCAGCTTTGCAGAAGTGTTACAATTTGAGAGGACAGACTAAGAACTCTCTCTCATACCTTTCTTTGTGAGGTTTTTTGTGGGTTTTTTTGTTTTTGTTTTTGTTTTTTTAAATATACCTATATATCTACCTCAGCACAGCTTCTATAACCCTAAAGCAGCAAAGCCAATTTTTTCCACACAGAACTCCACTTCTCAGATCATAACTTCATTCAGAATTACTAGTCCTAATCTAAGAATTGCTGACCTTTGAGGATGTGGAAATTCGTCCTACCCCCTAGCCTGCAGTCTACCACACTAAAGAAAATTGTGGAGAGGTGCACCATATGTCTCCATCTTATTCCCATCCTAGGTCTGAAGTAAAAACCCAGCAGTTTAGGGCTTCTCCAGCAAACAGCTTAAAATATCTGTTCCAGAAGAGAACTGACACCAAAGACATACGCTGCTGCTACGACTTCTCATCTCTAGATGGCTGGGCAGTCAGCAGGGAAAGATGTACGTCTCTCTGAAGGAGACAGAGAGGAGACTTCCACACAAGACACTTCTGTCCATGAGGCACAGGTTCTGCAAAAGCCACTAGCAGGCACGTGAGCATAGGTAGAGTATTGGTTACAGTGCTACCATTTGCTTTAGTGTCTGATTGAGAGGAGAAATCAATGGAGAAAGGTATACCCTTAACTTTCAGTTACTAGCTTCTGCATCTCTCCATTTCTATACAGTCCTCCCACATACCACTTTTAACCAATTCAGTGCCCGAGACTCTTCTATTTCGAAGCTGAAATACAATAAAAGTAACTGAGAACAGGGAAGGCTTGAAATGAGCAAAGATGGGGGTGCCCACCCTTGCCAACTGTATTAAGTCAAAGGAAAACTACAATCAAAATCCATATGCTGTTTACATAAACTGAACACTATTGATTCACTTACTTTTTGACATCCAGAGAGCCATTTTCCTTGTTTTCCATGTCAACAGTTAGCATGAAGAAGACAGAGCTTTCTTTTACTTCAGCAACTGATTGATGGGGGGAAAAAAAGCTGTGTTTAATTATTAGTAGTATAAAAAGAACAACATAATGTAACAGAAACAAGCATTCTACAGGGACACAATCATGTTTCCACCTGAGAGCAAAGGTGCTGTCAGACTGCTTTCCTGAGAAGCCTGACAAAGCTGACAATAGCTAATGAGCTAGGAAAAATTGACCTGTGCTTCAGACACAAGAAATATTTCATACCTGAAAACCAAGGAAGGTAATGCTACAGTTGATTATTTTTGAAACTAATAAAATTGTTATCCAACTGTATATTCGTACACATAGAGATTGACCTGCAATATATAGTGAGATATCAAGAGGGCTTATTGTGCCTTCAGTCGCCCTGCTATACAGAGGGTCCAAACAGACGTATGGTCTTATTCCCAGTGAAGTTTCGAAATCCATAGCCTTGTTTTACAAATCGGGAATCTGGGATGATACAGATGAGCACAAAGTGACTTATACCCATGTCACACACACACATAAAGCTGGTAAGCAGAGTTACTGACTGAGTGCCAAACTCCTGAGGCCAAAATCAGTATCTTATCCGTAAGGTCATCATTCCTGCACTAGCACAGCTTCTTCTATAGATATGGTATACTGAACTCTGAAAAGAAAAGGAGCATATGAAGGACACAGGATAAAAATCCAGTCTGTTTCCCTCCTCGCAGTGTGCTGGAGTACTTTCACCACACAGCTTTGTCGACCACTCCACGGAGCATGCAGAAACGATCTGAGCCTTTTCTTTCTGTTCTCAAGTAAGCCATTTCTATTTCAGAGAGCACCAAAGAACTGACCAAGGACTCAGGATGTTCTTGCTGTAGCATTAATGGATGCCAGTGAAATGTTACAGAGCTCTGGGAAGTACAGAACAGGGAAATCACGCTCTTCAGCTAAAACTTTACAAAAACAGAGGATAGCAATTAATGCTGCTGCTAAAAAAGAAAAAAAAGACCCTTTACTATACAGCTAGCAGCATGTAAAACACTGAGAAACCAATAACAAACTAATCGAAAAGATGCTTCTTCCTGCACTGCTGACCCAAAAACTCCACGCATTCCTTCAAACCACTTCTCGGTTCACCTGAGGTGACTGCAAAACGACAACAGCACCAGCCCGTCCGCGGAAGGTCCCCTCGCCCCGGTCCCGGCGGCCATCCCGGGCTCGGGGCTGGGCACCTTCCGCGGAGCCCGCGGCCACCCGGGCATCGGGGGGTTCCCGGGGCTCCCCTTCCCCCGCGGCGGCGAGGAGACAGCTCCGCCGGGACTGTGTGACAGCGTTCACCATTTTACAAGCATCTCCGAAACCGTTCGCCAGGCAGCACTGCACCACATTGTCATTTTTTGGCCGGGGGCGGGGGGGGGAGGGTG
>Ga0065711_1007908_pt1 | contig 20136 bp, 18 predicted proteins | sample Hoacrofraction12_FD_59098 | JGI IMG/M metagenome (GOLD analysis project Ga0065711, IMG submission 59098) | Hoatzin crop microbial communities from Cojedes, Venezuela - Epithelial fraction 12 v2 (version 2) | ecosystem: Host-associated > Birds > Digestive system > Esophagus > Crop | place... | reverse complement strand
TATTTTATTTTTTTTTTTAATTTTTTTTTTTCCCTTTTTTTTTTTCCTTCTTTTTTTCTCTTTTTTTTTTTTCTTTTTGTTGACTGCCTGTCAGGAGCTGGGCTGGTGGCCAAGCAGGAAATGACACATCGCCAGGCATTTGTGTTGTGCAACATTTTGTGGAACTGATGCAAGGATACATTGTCTGTTTACGCATTCCTCTGCGAACAGCCCGCATGGCAGTGATTTTATTCAGGGACACATGGCATGCTACAGCAAGGAGCGAGATCCTTAACATCTCTTTACGCAGAATTATCGCAGCAGTTAAAACATGCTGCGTGTCCCCCGTGTAGAATATTCTCTGGCTATTCTTCAAAAACCACTCTACCAGCCCCCCTCCTTCCCAAGAGTATATTGATTTGACTCTGGGGGGGGTTTTTTGCGCTGTGGTAAAGTGGGGCAGTGCAGAGAGAGGGGGAGAGTTTGCAGAACAAGAGGAAATTTTACGGGCAGGTCCTACTTCGTGCGTCTACCGCAGACTGCAAACGTAGCGTTGCAGTTTCTTCAAGTGTCTGCGCGCGTTTTGGCTCGGCGAGGAGGTTTTTAATTGAAGTCGATGCTCGATACCCTGCGATCCGACAAACGAGTCCTGGGGTTGCATCCAAACCGAAGTCAGACAATCTGTGACTGGCGCGGGCGTCTCTCAGAGCGAGGAATCTCTGCTGAGATCGGCTGGGTTGTTCCGGATTTCTCCCGGCGCGAGTGGGAGCGGAGGAGGGCAGAGTGGGCGGTCTGGCGGTTTGCAAGCTGCTCTAGATGACTTTGTGAAGCTCAGCGTTTGCGTTATGGTGCCCCTTTGTAAGGAATGAGGCAAAACGTGGTTATACAGCTGAATAAATGTTCAGCATGGCCGTGCTGTGGGCTTCAGGTTCTCTTCTTAGGGGACCTTAGAAATGCTTACAAATATCTGAAGAGTGGGTGTCAGGAGGATGGGGCCAAGCTCTTCAGTGGTGCCCAGTGACAGGACAAGGGGCAATGGGCACAAACTGAGACACAGGAAGTTCCGTCTGAACGTGAGGAAGAACTTCTTCCCTCTGAGGGTGACAGAGCCCTGAAACAGGCTGCCCAGGGAGGTTGTGGAGTCTCCTTCTCTGGAGATATTCAAAGCCTTCCTGGACAAGGTCCTGCGCAGCCTGCTGTGGGTGACCCTGCTTCGGCAGGAGGGTTGGACTAGATGACCCACAGAGGTCCCTTCCAACCCCTACCATTCTGTGATTCTGTGATTCTGTGACCATCATTGGTGTATTCGAGCATGACCACGGCCCTCTCACGGGCTGGGACCCAGCCTCCTGCGCTCAGGTCCCCAGTCAGCAGCTGTAGCATTGCTGATTTCAGTAGTACAACCCCAGGTGCTTTTTGCAGCATAAAATGCAAGGCATCAGAGTGTCACTCACTGTCGTTTGCTGCTGGTTTATTTTTCGCAAATGTGTAGTTTCACAAAACCAAACTGGTTGGGGACTGGAGCTCCTGAGCGTTCCCAGCGGCCGTAAGAAACTGGTGGGATGATTCAAGTGCTCCTCGTCAAAGGCGGCAGAGACTGTGTCTGCCAGTGGTTTAGGTTTACGCCTGAGATGGGTGTGTAACCCACAGTTACCCCGACCATGATGCACGCCTCTGGGACAAGGTGACCGGGCGGCTGGCAGGGCTGGTAACTGCATCCCAAGGACCAGTCCGTTCTTGCTTTTCCCACTGCGGCTAGAGAGGGCCTGGTGCCTAAAAACTCGTCATCTGAGGAACAGGCTAGGAGAGTAAAAAGAATTGCTGTTCCAGTGATCGTAGCTTTTATCTGCTGGTGTAGTGCGTAGGGCGAGATGAAAGCGAAACCTGCTCAGTTCCTTCGTGGCTTGAATTCATACGCTGCAGTTCCGAAATCTCGGTGAGCTACGTGACACCAGCTGGCTCTCTCCAGAGGAGGACATCGCTGCCCAGGGAGGTGACAGAGCGCCCGTGTAGTCGCTGTTACAGTGAGAGGGAGAAGGCTTTTAGATGATTTTGTAAAATAAACGGGCAAGTCTGAGCACAAAACCGTTCCCGGAGATATCCTCACCAGTAGCAATGCGGTCCTGGTTTGTATTTGTCAACAGAACAGATTGTTTCCGTCCCGTTGTAGAGGGAACACTTCTGAACAGTCTCTTCCCAGCACGTTTGGCATGTCGGATGACCGTCATGGTGTTTTTTTGATATTGTTTGTATGCAGAAGGTCTCTCCAAACCACAAATGAAAGCGTGGCCCCACTGTGCTACAGTTGTGCTGCGTAGTCGTACGATGGCAGAGTCTTGCCCTGAATAGCTTACAGTCTCCATTAACAACAGAGATGGGAAAAGGGGTTATAACTAAACAAATTAAGTCAGTGGTGGAAGTGAGTTCACTCTGTGTCTCCGTACAGCACGACTATGAGGAAAGGAAAAGCGAAAGCTATTTTTATAAGCCTTTGACTCTACTCCGTATAGGTACTGTGGAGGAAGATGGTGTGAAAAAGCCATTAAGGTAGCTTTTGCTAGGCCATGTAGTTCCATACTTTCCTCCCAGGAGAACTTAAACTCTTGTACGCCTTCACTTTTGAAATGCATTTAGCTTGTTGCTACTAATATCAGCATTTTTTTCCTTGTACTTCAGTGTAGCACCTCTTACATCTCTCCCTCCACTTTCCAAGTGAGTTGTGAAGTATGGAACAGGGAAAAGATGTTTGGGAGATGCTGCATCAGACTAGTGTAAGTAGAGTAGTGACATAGTTTTTCCTTGCTGGCAGTCCCAACTTTCTTTACAAGGTTTTTATAAAATTTATTTCTGTGCTTTATGTAAACTTCCTTCTCCGCTGAAACATGGTCATCGCAGACATGAAACACAGATACTGATTTAACCAGACAAGGAATGCAGAAGAGGAAATGAGGAAGAATATCATACTTAATTGAAACTTCAGGGGAAGAAACTTAGTTCTGGGCTCATGCTGCAGTATGTTTGGGACGCAGTAAACCTTACTATTGTGGAGAACTGGGTTCCTTAATGCGTGTGTCTGCTCAGGTCCTCTGTTACGTATCTCATCTATGGTAGACCAGCTTACTCAGCACAGTGGTGGCTCACGGTTGACTGAGGGTGGTTTTCAGCCCTCCAAAACGTAGATGTGTAGGGTAGGTTTCCTCTGAACTGATTCATCCCTCCTATCTTAGTGTCTGTCTAAGAGTGCAAGGAATTGCTCTTTAGACCTATCCATCCCTTTCCATTGATTTTTCATGGAGGCTGGATGACTAGCCTGGACTAGGCACCCTGTTTTTGAGACAGCTGATGTCAGGTGAGATGATGACATACTGTAGTCCCAAGGTGTGCCTAATGACTGCTATGAGATTCAGACAACCTGAGTTAGCTTTCAGGCAGGTAACTCAGGTCGTGATAGCCGTACAGTCACAGATAACGTGGAGCTCGGCGTGGGTTAACTGTTTGCCCGGCTTCTTGGGTGGGTGCTTTGTCTTCTGTTGAACTGCGAACAGTCTGTCCTTCATTTCTGACAGTGTAAGGAATTGTTTAAAGCTGACTTTGAAGTGTCTGCACAGCTGCCACAAAGAGTGCGATACAGACATACCTTGAAAAATGATGCTATCTACTAAGGCATCATTATCCCCTCTTGCAGGATTTCGGTAGTCGAGTACTGCTCAGGTCCTACGACACTTGGCTTGCATGAAATGTGGAGATTAAAATACAGGTTATTTAGCTGTAGGCATAGTATTCTGTAAGATTCTCACGCTAACTAAAGTATTGCAGCTGTGTAAGAAACAATATAAAGGCGATGATACACTTTGTAGGTGTTACCTAAAGGTGAAGAATATTGGGGAACACATTGAAACGATTTTCCTAACACTGGGAAATGCTCCATGTTTCCAATGTTCCTGCTTCACATCAGAACATATTAATTGTTCCTTCCTTACCCAGACTGAACATGCTGCCCATTCCCCCTTGGTTCTGAGATTTAATCTTTCCCCAGTGGGAAGGCGAACCCTTTTACCTGATTATTGCTGGCGTAAACAGTTTTACTTCCATCGCTCTTCAAACTCTCGCCCATGCATTTGGTGAACTTTGCTCCTGCCTCATAATACCCTGCTTCTTTAGCAGCCCCGCTCATTTAAATTCAGGATTCATTTAAAAAGAGGTATTAATCAGGGTGCTTCCTGCCTGTCTGTAATCCATGTGAGTAATGCCAATTAGTTGTCTGCTTCCTTAAACCTTCGTACACTTTCTCATTCTTGCATGCCCGCAGTAGTAGACATGGTCTTAAATATCACGTGCAGTCCGAGGCGCTTGATGGTGTTTGGTTTCGTTCCTCTTGGAGCTCAGGAAAATCTTCACCTCGCCAAGCACTGCAGAAGTGTGCTGGGGAGGGAATGGATGACTCCAGCAGCTGCATTTGTAATTTAATTTGCTGGAAACAGGGTTTCTAGCTTATTGTATTCCATAGTATCGCTTCACGCATCATGAGTCAGGTAGACAGTTATATGCAGCAGTTTCGCATTGGTGCAGAATCTGCTTGGAGAGGAGTAGGCACTTGCAGGCACAGTTGGAGTACCAGGTATGTGGTTTTTTAAATACGGTAAATCCTGGATTAAATTTGCAAAAGAAGCCAAATTTTAACTGGCCGTGTTAGAAGGAATCAGAAATCCAGAGGTTACCTGTTGAAAATGGGTGGTACTCAGAATTATCTGTTGTATTTTGAAAATTCAGACCTGTGTTTCTCAGGAGTATAGAAGCTGGAAAAGAGCAGAGACCTAGAAATGCAATACGCAGTCACTGTGTGGTGCGAATCACTGGTTAGGAGTACAGAGGGTGTTATACATGGAATACTTTTTTTTTTGTATGTGTGTACATACGTGATCAAACACTCAGATTCAGATTCTTAGACAATAATATACTTAAATTAATTCAGTTTATCTAGTGGATTTATCAAACGCTGTAGACATATAAAGTACAGCAGAGTTGGTTGCCGGGTGTCTAGGATGCCAATTATAGAATAAATTAATTTTTCATTCCTTGGCTCTCTTATCACTATGAATTCTAGATTTGTGGAACATGCTTTTGCTTTTACACTGGACGCTCTTTGGCTTTGCTAATCCGAGCTGTGGGTCCGCTCCCACGTTTGGTCTTTTTTGATGTCTTTGAACAGTTGTGTATAAACCAGTGCTGTAACGAAATAACCACCTCTGTAGGCAGAAGTGTTGACTGCAGAAGAGGGCTCAGTGATAGAGCTGTGAAAGTAAATTATTCAGTGTTTTAATTCATCAGCTAAGCAGTCAAAATGAAAACCCTTTTTGTAAAGGGACAGATGGGTAAAATTTTCAGAGACACACAGGGTGGGTTGACTCTCCTTAGCTGTAGTTGTCTAAAAGCTAGCTCTGGTGTCTCAGCGAGTCGTCCCCGGCCCGTTGCGGTCAAAAGAGAGATGCGTGCATGTGTCCAAACTGGTTTATCCCCCCCTGAGTACCTACAAGTGTCGGTGTGCAGGTGTGTCTGGAGGAGAGCAGTGGTGAGAATCACAGAATCACAGAATGCTAGGGGTTGGAAGGGACCTCTGTGGGTCACCCAGTCCAGCCCTCCTGCTGAAGCAGGGTCACCTACAGCAGGCTGCACAGGACCTTGTCCAGGCGGGGCTTGAATATCTCCAGAGAAGGAGACTCCACAACCTCCCTGGGTAGCCTGTTCCAGTGCTCCATCACCCTCAGAGGGAAGAAGTTCTGGCTGCGGAGGGAGCGCGGGGCAGCGTGGAGCGCGGGGCTGGCACTCAGAGCCCTGCGGGTACCCGCCTCGGCTTTAAACGCGCTGCCTGACTCGCAGGAAGCTGCGGCACCACACAGCTTTGAAACGCTGCCGTATACTCCTTGGTACCCTGCTTTAAACCTTTTAAAAGGGGGCTTTAGCGCTTGCTTTTCCAACAGCCGCGTTGAAGGGCTGTTCTCTGCAGTTTGTTACAATTTAGGAAGTTGGTGAGCCCCTCCTCGTTAGACATAAATAACCAGGGGGTGATCTTTCATGTTTCCTTCTTCCGTTCCTGCTTGATTGAACCTCTCAGGCACTCAGTGCAGAAAGGTCTATCCCGCTTTGAAATGCCTTTCCCCATGCTGCTGTGCTTGGTAGTGTTCCTCTCCCGAAGGCGGTGGCCGCTGCAGCTCAGCAGTAGTCTGGCTTCTGGAGGGGACCCTCATCACCTTCACGGCAAAGAAGTCAGACGGTTTAATGAGCCTTTATCTTGTGCTTTGGAAGGGTGAGCGCAGGGTCTGCCTCTTGGTGCTGTGAAGAGGTCTCTCGCAGCAGTATTCTTTGCCTGCGGTACGACACACAGTCAGAAGCGTCCCTGAGAAGTAGGACAGCAGAATTAGGGCACACGGAGGGTACCCAGGCGCGGTGTTTGGGTAGGGTTTGTGCTTTGCATGTATACAGACTTACCAATCTGTATTATTACTTTCAGTCTTCTTGATCTTTGCTGAAAGATGGCAGCAAAAGAGAAACCTGATAGCAGCTAGCTCGCAGAGATAGTCATTATTACAGACAGGTAGAGGGGAGCAGTGGGGACTTAATGCTCACAAAATCCAGATAGCAGTGACTGTTCTTTAGACCCAGCTCAAGGATGAAGGAAGCTCTCAGGGAAGCGTGTTTACTTCTGCGTGGGATGAAAAGTAAACACCTCACTAACTAGACATGCCATGCAACATTAAGAATTAAAATGAGACTGCTTTTCTCTGGTGACTTGGTGTAAAAGGGAAGAAACAGTAGATTTGAGGTATGTAACAAGGTGATGCTTACACACCAGGTAAATAAGAACTTGTTGGCATAACAGAAATAGATCTTTTTTTTTATTAAAGGGCAGATACCTCTAGCTCTAAGTCTTACTTTATGCATACGCTGCAGACAAAAATTACAGTAGGAAAAGTCCATGTCTGAGCACTTGGAACTGGGGCGTGCCGAGATTACGGTTATCAGTGCAGCTCTAATTCATGTCTGTCGTGTGTGTGACAAAACAGTCCCTCGCTGTAAGAGCGTGTGCTGATTTATCCACAGGACAGCAGCGTCCTGTGGGATGGAACACACCTGCTTAGTCTTGTTTTGTAGAGACCTGACAATATGTAATGCTTTAGGTGTTCAAAAGGCGACTCTCAGGTTGAGTTCGTGGTGAACGGTCAGTGTTTCTGAAGAATAAATTTGAAGTTCTCATACCAGGCACTGGGAAAAGTATGAACACACAGTGAATAAGATCCATGAACACTTTGTTTTAAGCAACCCAACTATTGTCACAACAAAAAATCGGGTGTCAGGGGCATAAAATCTGTGGGCCAGCCATCAGCTACCTTTGCCAAGCTGTAATGAAAACTTTCATTTGATGAAATACAAGGAATTTCCATTCTATGAAATTTTATTTTTCAAAGTTTTATAATTTTACCAAATCTGGATGGATTACTGTGGAGATTCTGGGGGGAAAAAAAAAAAAAAAAGCCAACCTACTGAGCCAAGTTCCAAATCTCCACTCCAAAATACAGCGACAAAACAGCTCCTTCAAGAAGAGATTGCCAAAAATGTTTTTCGAGGCGCTACATTTTCCCTGAGCTAACTCATTTCCAGGAATGTCTCAGCCATTTTGGTTGAAATTGAAGAAGTGTGTTCCTTGTTCAGGCAAGGGAAAAATGGAATGTGAACACTCAAAGTTCAGTAAAGTTGCAAGGAACTGAAAATTTGGTCTTATAATGGGAAACGCTGGGCAGCTTCAGTGACAGACAGTCCTACCAGCCCCACCTCTGATATATCTAATCTACCGTGGTATTACTTTGCACTGAATAATAATCCATTAGCTGGAGTGTAAATGCTGCGCAGCAGAGGAACTCAGCAGCTGGCAGGGTCTCCTCGTGGGCTGCAGCAGCTCAGGTCTTTGACCGGTGGCCGACAGGCGATGAGCGCGGTGTGTAGAAGAGGACAATGTGACCAGCTCCATGCTGGAGAAGGCAACAACCTTTGCAAGAGATGAAACGAGGGCCAGCTCAGCCTGCAAGGGCCTCTGGAGGCGTTGCAGGTTGGAAGGCGGCGTGCCTCCGGGCACCGGTGCTTGGCAGGATGCTCCTTCCCCACCCTGAGCCTCTGCAGAGGGGTAATTTGGTGTGCACACACTGCAGCTGAGCTGGCGCGGTCTGCGCCAACGGTGCAGGCTGCAACACACACGGGCTGCGAGCCGAGAGCTTTGGGCTGCAGACCGGGACTCCTCCAGCGCGCCTGGGCTGCGGAGCCAGGTGTCCTCGCTGCCGCCACCGGCAACCCTGGAGACCCAGTGTGGGCAGCGGTGCTTCCCAAAAGGAGTGTTTTTACAGAATCACAGAATGTTCGGGGTCGGAAGAGACCTCTGTGGGTCATCTAGTCCAACCCCCTGCCGAAGCAAAACCCCCTCGTATTTAAGAACAACAACCACACAAAATTAGCATTGAACCCCCTCCTCGAACCAAACTCCGCGCCCAGTCTCATTGCCGAGGTGCGGCTGGAGTCAGGGAGTGTGGAGAAAGGCGCTTTGGGCTCCCGAGAGCCTCCTGGGGAGGGTGTGAAGCCATGTAAAATCCAGGGCAAATGACCAGTCCTGCTGCGAAAATCAGCCGGGTGCTGGGTGCACCCAGAGGCACGGGCTGCTGCGTTCTGCGTGCTCTGGTGTCAGCCAGTGAAACGACGCTTGCTCGTCACTATCTCCTGCTCCTTCATGTGACTCAGAGCTGCAGAAGATGTTGGGCCCATTTAAAACCAGTGAGGAGAGTTGTTTTGACAGGTTTGTAGATGAGGAGCTGGTCAGAATCACAGAATCACAGAGTGGTAGGGGTTGGAAGGCACCTCTGTGGGTCATCCAGTCCAACCCTTCTGCCAAAGCAGGGTCACCTACAGCAGGCTGCACAGGACCGCGTCCAGGAAGGCCTTGAATATCTCCAGAGAAGGAGACTCCACAACCTCTCTGGGCAGCCTGTTCCAGTGCTCCGTCACCCTCAGAGGGAAGAAGTTCTTCCTCATGTTCAGATGGAACTTCCTCTGCTTCAGTTTGTGCCCATTGCCCCTTGTCCTGTTGCTGGGCACCACTGACAAGAGTCTGGCCCCATCCTCCTGACCCCCACCCTTGAGATATTTATAGGCATTTCTAAGGTCCCCTCTCAGCCTTCTCTTCTTCAGGCGGTGCTGCAAGTTACACTTGAGATCCGCTCCTGCACGGACGTCTTTCCCTCCTTCTGTCCAAAACCCGCACGCTCTTATCTGAAGCTGCCTCCAAAGCTGTGCTCCTCATCGATTTATTTGTCGTTCACTGGAACGCGGCTCAGGGATGAGCATTCTGCTGCGTGGGTTTTTATTTTAAGTTAAAACTGAACTTTTTGGGAGACAGAGTTGAGCGCTGGGCAAATGGCACCTTCACAGGTGGTTTTGTTCCCCTGACTACTACAACTTTAAGCTTTTCCCTGTGTCTTTTACTATCGCGGTGTTCCCGTCCTTGGGAGCCAAGCAGCTTGAGAGCTGAAAGAGAAGTGTTGTCAGGAGGGTGATTAAACCAGGGATTGATGCAGCTGGGAGCCAGGGTTCAGTCACCTCTGCGTTCCCGTTATGTCAGACACAGTAGCTTTACCATGAGCGGCAAGTTTATGCCTTTTTTTATTGTCTGGCGCTGCCAGAAATGTTGACCCTGAAGTAGCCGTGCTGTGTAAGCAGTCAGTGGTGGAGGGTAGCACGCTCTGCAAACCGTTTACGTTCCCTCTTTAATTTGTCACTTATGGGTCATATCTTTTTACATTTACATTTTTAAATTAGTTCGGTGTGCCCTGAGCTCCGGTTCCAGAATCCATGCTGAAAACTTCCCAGCTTTACGAGTTATTAAAAAAATTCCAAAACCCCTCATTTAATTTACGTTCAGTATGCAGAACAACTTACGGTTAGGAGAAGGCTTCACGTTTTTATAAGGACACGAGTTTGGGGGGAGATTAGGTTTTAGGGCTGATATGCAACATGGAACACTTGCGTCTACTGGGTTATCTCCTCAAAGAGGATACTGTCCAGTGAAATTTGGCCCAAAATTTCAAAGGAAAAAAAGAAAGTTTTGGCGTAAAAAGCAATCTGGTAGAAATAAAATGGTTTTTCCAACGTAAATTCCATTGAAAGTAAAGCCAGACTCAGCAAATGCTTGAGATCTCCCATATGGACTGAAGAGTAGTTTTACATTGGAGCACGATGCTGGTTTTTGGAGCGAGTTTGAGACTGCTCCTGTTTTGGAAGGCTTCTCATGTCTTGTTTGAATGAAGATTTAGACTGTATGTAGCAAAAAACAACGTTAGCATATCTGGAACATCAGCATAAAGGCAGTCTGTTAGAAGAAATGTTTCTTTTTACAGAGAACAAAACACTCCTGCCCTATGCCATTTTGGTTTCTTCCTGTAATTCTCATGTCAGGAAGTTCTGAAGACCATCTTCCTGTGGCCGCATGAGTAAGCGAGGGACGTAGGAGGGTGATTCAGTGGCTGCTGCATTTTGACGTGGATTCTCCAGGTCTGTCGTCTGCCTCTGACGTCTTTACGATGTGTCGTGCGTTTGAAAATCCCTCCAAGCAGAGGTCCAGACTTAGGGCTAGCAGTGGAAACTGGGTACCTCTTTCGGCCTCAGTTCCCCTTGTGCGAAGTATGAACAGCAGCATTACTCTGCCCCAGGGATGGCATGAATATAGGAAGACGGTGAAAATAAAGGTATTTGTTTGCCAGAGTTAGGTTTAAAAGGCATATTCCCATCCAGGGTATATCCCAATATGAGTCAGAAAGTCTCAGCTTCCCTTGATAAATTGAAACATCCTTTTTTTAAATTTTATTTCGTATTAGTCCATCATCAGGATGGGAAGATGTGGGTTTGTTTCCTGTCCCGTTAGCTTTGAGTTCCTTGTATTGCTGCTCCCTATTTGTAGTCACAGTACGTACATGTGGTTCTTCCAAACTCTAATTCCTTTAGTTCCGTGAAGACATTGCAGGAGGTACAGGTGGCTTGTAGGAGCAAGCCTCTCGCCAAGTCAGCCCTTACTCAGAGTTAAATACCTGGTGCTGCTTTCAGGCAACGGCGAGTACCAGGCTCTTGTAGTCTCTGCTTAGGAGCTTTGTGCTCGTACGGCCCAGAGGGACAAAAACCAGACAGCAGAGAAAGTCTGAAAAGATGGAACTCCTGGACGGATGGATACTCTTGCCATATTTCTCCTATACCCCTGACAGCTGCGCGGTCGCGATGCAGGTGCTTAATCAGCCGTCCGTTTTCCGACGTCGGGGGTGAATCGGCCACCTTCGTGCAGCCGAGGGGAGGAAGCTTCACAGCCGGCGCGGTTGGCTCCGTGTGTCAGGAGGGGTGGCGAAGGGCCGCCATCCCTCGCCAAACATTCGCAACCTGCTGCTGTCGCTGGAAGAGGAAAACCAGCCTGGCGAGAGCGAACGGCTTCGCCAAGCGACGTTCGGGGGAGGCTGGTGGGATTTGAAACAAATCTCCTTAAGCAAGCATGAAAACAAGCTATTTAGCGCTCATTAATGTCTCAGGTTAAACTCTTGAATAATTTGTCATGGTTAGGCGCTTTGGGTTTCGTTGGTGTTTTTCTAGTGACTAACGAGATGACAGCTACACATGCTCCTCGGTATGCCACTGTGCACAATAGGTTTGAAGCTGCGTGTTTGTTATTGATGTCATTAGCGTGATGGATTTGAGCTCGGTTTCTGAGGCAGCCGGCTGGGTGGTTAGGACTAATTTCGAGCAATGGTTTTGGAGGTTGAAACCAAAGTGTGTATAAAAGGAAATGTTTCTTCTTTTAAGCAAATAATTTCAACCCAGATGACTGAAATTTAAGCAAGTGGGCATCAACTCGGAGTTAATTTTGACATAGTTGTCTGGAAATCATCACCAATTAAAATATTTTTATGAGCTCGAATGTAGTATTGTCTTTCGGTGCTTATGTAAGAGAGGAACAAACTGCTTGTTTAACCCCAGCCCTGCGACTGCTGCCCAGAGTGTGTGACTGAAGCCAGAGCCGGCTGGAGCTGCCGGGAGGGCAGGGGCCTTGGCAAACCTCGCCGGGGGGGGCAAGGCCATTCCCCTACCTGAGCTGAAAAACACGGGACCTCGAGCGGATCGCTTGCACCCGATGGGGTGTGCAGCTCATTTGGTGGTACATCTGACATTTTTAGATGACAATTAGTAACAGGTAAGACAGGGATAGCGTTTGTGTCCGCCTCTGCGGTAGGGCGATGCTTCTCTAGCGTGGGGACTCCAGCAAAAGTCCTGCGGAAGTCAGTGCGAGTCGTGGATGTGCAGAGAGGACAGGAGCAGCTCTGGAGCCCAAGAATCCCAGTTCAGAGTAAAAATGAATCCCTTGGTTTGTCATAATCGGGTTCTTTCTTGTGCTCCTCCGTACTGTGAGGAGCTAGTGAGATGGTTCCTCAGTTTGTACACGCACCTTTCACACCTGCACATAAAGAAAACCTTTGATGCCGAGTGCTTGATGGAACAACAAGATGAGTATATGCAGAATTAAAAGGATACACACCACGCTCAAATAATTTTATAGCTTTTTAGGCTCTGCACATTTAAAATAATAATGAATACCCTGCCTGATGGGGAGGAGCAGTCTCTGCATTGTGAATTTGGCCTTTTCATGAGCGCACCATTGTTTTTCATTGTTTTTACATTGCAAAGAGAGTTGAAATGTTGAAGACTTGAGGATAAATGTCTGTTGCTGTGTTCCCAACCACAGTTTCACTTATTCAATGAGACAGGCTTTTAACATTTTAATATTTCTTCTGGCTTTTGTTGAGTTTTTTGCATTTTCTTTTATTACGCTGTGTGCCTGCATATGTGCATATATATATAGACACACATAATAGTACTGCGTGCTTATGAAGCAGCCTATATGAGTTTTGTTTTCCATTCCATAATTATCATCATTTGATTCTTGTGTAGTAGTGTACTTCTGTTATTCGAGCTCCCAGAGCTGTAGACAGATGTTCAAATATTTCAACACAAACAAAACTGTTTATATTTAACTTACAGAACCATTATAGTTCTGGTATGTATGCATGGAATTTGCCCCACTGTGAAGTGTTAACACTAGACCTGTGCACCACTTCAGTCTGAAAGAAGGTAGACCTGAAATTGTACTTAATTTCAGCCTCCAGTTGAGTCCATACCGAGAAAATTTCAGGGCTTAGAGGCACGATCAAGTTACAGGGGATGTCTCTGTTTCCACATGTCAGCTGAGCCACAGCAGCTGCCCGGTAGGTGCTCTTGGCCCCCCATAAATGTAAGTTGATTTCATTTAGCTTAGCCCTTAATAAAAAAGGCTTAAAATAAGTAGGATCGCTGCACACTTGCCACAGGCAGAGAGCACGCACGCAGAAGGTTGCCATCCAGGTCCAGGCCACGGTAACCCATTGCACGCCAGGAGCTTGGCTGTGGAACTGTGTGGCCCTGTTCTGGCAAGAGTCAAGCCAATTTTTAGATCAGCATTTACGTTCTGTTTTAAAAATGAGTTGTTGGATGCCTTAACGTAGCTGGGTTTGTTGGCTTGCATAAAACAGTTTGCCAGTTCTCCTCTCTCAGCCCCACAAGCACTGTTGCTCACAGAAGAATGGAGTTTTGAGGGGCTCGTGCAAAACAGAAATTATTTTCTTTCGCAGCCTGGTTGGGAGAGACTTCTTTAGAGAGACTTTGACAGGTATTTTAGGCCCTAAGTTTTACCAGTCTTGACTTCTCAGGTATTCTGGACATGGAGGAATACCTTGTGTTTGTTTACCTTGAGCTCTGTTATTCCCACAGTCTGTAATATTTAGTATATAGCAGCCGAGAGCTGATTTCAGACATTCACTGTTGAAATCCCCCGTGGCCTCCCTTGCTTGCTGCGTAGGGTGAAGTTGCAACACTTCTCAGGGACACAGGGAAAGAGCACGATCCTGAGCCCCGTGCGAGAAACAGAGGTGAGCGTGGGCAGGATACCAGTCCGGCCCCGTGAGCCGCGGCTCAGCATCGCTGTTGGCTTTCGGCGTCACACCAAAGGCACATCGCTCCGCCGTGCGCGTCCTCTCGCGGGAGGAATCCCAGGGGCTGGGGGACCTGAGGGCTCCTTGGGTGTCCACTGCGTCCAGCTCGGGAGCCCCCAGCACAGGACAGACCTGGAGCAGTGGGAACACGGCCAGAGAAGGCCCCAGCAATGATCCGAGGGCTGGAACCCCTCTGCTGGGAGGAAAGGCTGAGAGAGTTGGGGCTGTTCAGTCTGGAGAAGAGAAGGCTCCAGGGAGACCCTATTGCAGCCTTACTTAAAGGCGGCTTGTAAGAAATATGGGGACAGACTTCTTAAGCAAGGCTTAGTTTAAAACAATTACTCATCGTGACATGATGAGTAATGGTTTTAAACTAAGGGAGATTTACTGGATATAAGGATGAAATTTTTTTACCGTGAGGGTGGTGAAACCCTGGCACAGGTTTCTCAGGGAGGTTGTAGATGCCCCATCCCTGGAAACATTCAAGGCCAGGCTGGACAGGGCTCTGAGCAACGTGGTCTGGTTGAAGATGTCCCTGCTCATTGCAGGGGGGTTGGGCTAGTTGCCCTCTAAATGTCCCTTCCAACCCAAACCATTCTATAATCCCTCTGGCCAGCTCCAAATGGGCAGTAGCTGTGGTCAGAGGTGAGGGGTTAACAGCCGAGAGAAGCCAGGCACGGTCACCTCGTCGGCAGGCATGGCTGCACCCTGAAGAGGCCGCGTGAACACAGCCCCCATCGTGTCGGGCTCCGTTACCCGGTGCTAACACCATGTCCAAGCTTGGTGATGAACAGGAGGGGCTGCAACACAGACAGTGACCAGGTTTCAATTAAACGTCGCGCTGAGATCAGCTCCTGTTTTGGGAACGGAAAGCGAGCTCCAAAAAAGTCACTTTCCATTAGCTGAGCACCGAAGCAATATATATTTTTTAAAGCGTTAATTAAAAATTTATAGTTTGTTAGGCAAAGAATGTGTTAGTCTGAGTGAGCTCTACAGCAGTGTCAGAAAACCCTGAAAACAGAGGCTTCTCCTGGAAAGGCTGACAGCGTGCGAGCCGTAAACCTGCTGCTGCGAGACCTGCGTGGTCATTTCTCCCCTAAGGGGGGGGAATAATTGACGTCTGTTAGAAGGGAGAAAGCCTCCAGGCTGTTCGAATCTGGAATTCTGCAGCCTGATGAGAAAAACGATTTTTTTGCCAGTTTTTGGCCAGTTCATTTCTACGTTGGAGACAGTAACAAGTTGTCAGGTTGTTTGTGAGGAGTTTGGCTCACTGCGTTTCTGCAGGCAAGGTACCACAGCAGTCACTGCAAAGTCCCATTTCACTCTGGCCCACGGTCTTGCAGTGACCTTTTTTGTTGTCTTTTGTAATTAGTAACTTACTTTTCTGTCACTGCTCCACGCTGCCCGTAGAAACGTTTCTGAAATGGAGCTTACCATTTGTCTACCTCGTCTTTCATTAGCAGCGGTGAACACGTGGGAGCAATTTGGGGTGCCAGGTGTGTTCATCTGTGTGTTACCATCCAGCACGTCCTCCTGCTCATCAAAAGGCTGGGGTAGAAAAACTCAGGTAGAAAAGAAAACCTGCAGGAGTGGTGAATTCTCTGCCGCTGGCTGCTGTGGTCTTTGTGACTCTGCTGGCACAAGTAGCCCGTGCTTCTGCTGCTCCGCAGATGTTGGCCAGGGTGCAGCCGAAGTGGAAAGGGTACCTGGTACAGCCAAGAAATCAATAACTTCGCAGTAGTATAACCATGTCTGAAGGCTTGCCGTTCACAGAGGAGCAGAGCAGAGTATTAAAACTGTACTTTCTGAGAAAGCACACTTAAAAGTCAAGTGCTATTACAGCTAGAGCAATTAAAGGTTAGTGAATGGGAGGAGGGAAAAGTACCCAAAAATACACGTACAGCAAATGCTAAGAGAAGGAGGGAAAAATAAGGTGAATGGAAGACGTCAAAGAGGAGAAGTTTGCTGGTCTCTGTTGGTTGTTTTTCTGGAGGAAGCCCCCAGGAAATAAAAAAGGGGGGAGACAAAAAAAATGGATTAGCTTTGTAAGGAATCAGACATGGAAAAAGGCAGGGAAAGAAATATGTGAATATTATTCATCTGAGCTGCTGGCTGATAAATTGTTTCCCTCTTAGTTGCTCCTTTAAAAGCCAAGGGTCCGGCATGTTTTGAATGATCATATTAATCGCATTGGTTTGGTTCAGTAATTTCTAAGACGTGGGATAGAACATAACCTAGCGTGCTCTAGAACCTGCTTAGAAACTCTGAGCAGTGCTGATGGGAAGGGAATGATGTCTAACAAGCCCATAATTTCGAGATTAATTGATGAAATGTTCCATTTTATTGTGATTTTCAGTGTTGGCAATTTCCAATAGACCTCATTACAGGGCAGAAAGGCTCCTTTCCCTCCTTGAAAGGATTTTGGCTCTCCAAAAGTGTCACCCATTAATTTTGGAGTGTTACAAGTCGTGTATTTAACACACTTTCTCCTCAGTCTGACATGGACAAAAGTCCAAACCTGCATATAGCAGTCAGGTAAACAGGCATCCAGTTTGTTCAAGCGTGGGGAAAACAGCTTTACAGGTTCCAGCTTAAAGAACTAAGAAGAGTGGAAATCCCCATCAAGATAAGGAACCAACAATCCGTGCCATTTCTGAAAAGACCAAGGGAACCCTGGCGTTTCCCGAAGTTTTGCCTGCAGGGCGCGGCAGAAAACCAAGGTTGTTATCGTTTGTGGTCAGAGATCTCATTGTACTTTCACCAGCACTTCAGCGTTGGCCCATGAATGCCAGCTGTTCTAGCCATACGCGTAGGAGTTTTTGCTGCTGCTTCATCTGATTTTTTCATATTTTTGTATGACTGCTGAGTTTCTAACTTTTGTGCAAAGTTTCTGAATAACCTGATGTTATTCATTGGGGAGGACAACAATTCTTGCTGGTCATTTGTAAAGCACTGGTGCCTGCTTTTATTGCTAAACTAATACTGAAATCTTTAAATAGTGATGGTCCTGCCCATTGAGCAGGTCTCTATGCAGGTTTGGTCTCACTTGTCCATGTCAGACTGGGGAGAAAGTGTGTTAAGTACATGACTCATAATACTCCAGAATTAATGGGTAATACTTTTGGAGGACAAATGTCTCCTCAAGGAAGAAGGTGACATTCTGGCTAAAGAATTTCAAGGCGGGCTTGCATCTTGATCAACCAGGTTGCCTCTTTGGACTTCCAGTTCAACTGTCAGAAAGTTAAATCAATTTATAGAGTGAATCAGTGCAGTTTTCCTGGTGGGGATTTTTTTTTTTTTGGGTCCTTATTTAAAACCTCAAAACCACTATGGGTAATGTCCCCAAGATCCACTTCAGCAGTTTGTGGCGTGTAGGGTGAAGAGTAGGTGCAGCTGGCCAAACCCCGGCCCTCTGAGCCTTTTGAGCATTTTCCCCCTATTTCGGTGAACAACCCAAGACGAGCTGCCGTCCCTCTCCCCACGGAACCAAAGGCTGCTGGAATAGCTGGATCGGCCCGAATCTTGGTTTTCTTGAAGGAAGTGGGAGTTTTGCCATGAACTCAGAGGAGAACCAGGTCTGACCATTTCTGCTGGGTTCAGCCTCTGTCTCCATGTGCCCAACCTCGGTTCACAAGCAGTTTTTCTGCTGAGAGACCTTATCAAGCACGCAAAACTCACAAATAGTGTTTAACCGCAGCGATCACCACAGGAAGCGCTGGCCTGAAGTTTAGGTTTTGTTTTGAAAGCAGAAGGTTTGGGGGGAGAGAGAGCATTGTTAAATCCAGCTTGGACAAAAATATGTTTGTAGCTTTTTTTAGGGTACTGCAGGAAGACAGTGCCATTGCTAACGTCTTCAGTATTTCTTCACGGTGTTGAAAGGCGCAGTCAGAGCATTTTGCGCGGGCATGGGACTCAGAAAGTGCTGTTGACTTAACAAACCAACCTGATTTGGTTGTGTTAGTAAGGGCGGCTTTGAGAACGGTCAATACACTTTTCCAGTTTTATCAGAGGCGCAGTTGCTTTGTAGTAAGACGTATCGACGCTGCAGCTGGGAGGGGGATTTTTTGGTACTGTGCTCCCCAGACTTGAACTGAGAGAAAGCTCCCCAGAGCTTCCAACATGAAGGGATAAAACGTGGGAAGGAGAACAGAGAGGAGACTGCCTTGCGTACGGCACGATCAGGAGCTGAGCACAAAACCCCCGCCCCGCGGCACAGCATCCAGTGCCCGTCCCGCCTGCAGAAACCTAAGGGGGTGGCAGACACCGAGCCAAAGAATTGAGGAATGGATTTGACTGTTTACATTACCATAATTTATCTGCAGCATAATGTTGAAATTGCCACTGGAAAAAGATTAGAAACATGTTTCCTGCTCGGTTTCCTCGCCGCGCAGGCCACACACGCGCGGAGCGTGCCATTAACCGTCGCCGAGCTCCCGTGCCCAGCGGAGGAAGGTGCTCGCGCAGCGGCCTCAAGCTGCGCCGAGATTTGCAAACCATCAAGAAAACAAAACTGTGCATCATTCGGCTGGGCCCTGGGGTTTGCTGCTGGTATATACCTGATTCCTGATCTGATCTCGTAGTCCCAGTCACTTTTTTCTTTAAATTTACCTTTTCAAGCTGAAGAAATCAGCATTTTACACTATGAAAAATCCGCTGATCCTGTGGCAAGCCTTCTTCCCCTTCCTTCACCCCCTCGCTGCTGGGAGTGGTGTCTTTCTAACACCACAGACAGATCGGCACACTGAAAGTATGCGTATGCTTCTTTCTGATTTAATTGGATTTGCTAGTCTGAAATGTAGTATGTTTGCTAATTCCATAAACCAGCTACTGTAACAAAAATCAGACACAGTTGCCGGAATAGAAAAAAAAGGCCAGATTGCATTTTAGTCCAAAAGGGATATTTCCATGCTTTAAGGGTGGTCTCCTTTCTCCCTTTAAAATATCCTTTAATCACTGTGTGTCTTGGTTGACATCCCTGTTTTTACAGGATTGCTGTAGTTTGCATTCAGAGTTGGATGGGTGATGCTTTAATACACGTTTCACTGTTTCAAGTCGAAGCACTTTCGTTTTGCCTGGATCATTACGCATTGTTGATTGAAAGATTGGAAGTTCTAGGCTGTGATCTACCTAGTTGAGGGGAAAAATTGGCAGTCCAAGGTGGCTCTGAAAAACGCTCTCGGCAAAGTCTCTGCGTTGTGCTGGTAGCATAACCCAACACCAAAATTTAAGGCTATGTTCCAATTTCCTTGTAGTTAGTGTGGAGCCCTCATTTGTACTTACTCCTGTGCTATTTCAGGGTCAGATGTGGGTGGTAAAATAATTGCACAGGAAACCTCAGCAAGGGGAGAAGTTTCCCTCTGTAGAGATACGGTTGATGCTTCGCTGCTCCCTATTCTGGAGGCTTCAGTCGCAGTTTTGCTGTCTATTAACCAAAGGGAATTAAGGCAGCGGTCAGAGGCAAGCCTTATGCGACGCGACAGGTGCTAATCTTCCAGGAAATTCATCCCACATCCCACCCGTTAAGGGAATTTTATGTAAAAATGGTTTAATGTCTCTTTAAAGGTGTCAGCAAGCATGCGAGGACCACACAGCTTGGGTTCCACTGAAAGTAATGGAGTGAAATTGTCTGCATAATTATTTTCGTTGGATTCAGAATCTGCAGCCCTCTCTTGCTTCAGGAAATAAACCTCTGTTAAAACCATATGGCAGTAGTCTCCGAAGAGACGTGATTACAGGGCCACTTCTCTTTCACATCTCCAGGCAGAGTTGTTATGTTTGTGCATAATTAATCCTTCTTTTTCCCTGTGAGCGGACACAAAAATGTCATTTTTAGCATCTGCAAGGGTGCTGGTGTGTTTGTTTGCATCCACACGAAAGCTTGCTTTTAGTGCACGGAAGCAGCAATAAACGGCGCTGCCTCCACACAAAATTAGAGATGTGGAAGGAATCACAGAATCACAGAAAGTTCGGGGTTGGAAGGGACCTCTGTGGGTCATCTAGTCCAACCCTCCTGCCGAAGCAGGGTCACCTACAGCAGGCTGCACAGGACCTTGTCCAGGCG
>Ga0065711_1037148_pt1 | contig 20137 bp, 17 predicted proteins | sample Hoacrofraction12_FD_59098 | JGI IMG/M metagenome (GOLD analysis project Ga0065711, IMG submission 59098) | Hoatzin crop microbial communities from Cojedes, Venezuela - Epithelial fraction 12 v2 (version 2) | ecosystem: Host-associated > Birds > Digestive system > Esophagus > Crop | place... | reverse complement strand
TTATAAAGCTGTCTGCTGTCAAATCTCTCTCTTTCACATAAGGACTTGCAGAAAATAATAGTCACCTCCCTCTTCACCTTCTATGGGATAAGTAAGTAGTCTAAGCTTCTTAAGTCTCCCACTGCAAGGCAGGTTTCCATCATTTTGGTCTATCTCAAGTCAGCTCTTAATGTGTTCACACAAGGATTTGCACCAAATTAACTAACTTGGTTCAAAAATGAGTAAAGCTGAATCTTTGTCACCTTCCAGGACAGGAGATAACGACACCTGCTTCACCTCTCGTCCCTAGGGCCTCTCTCCATGTGTCGCGTCATCTCCAGCGTTCCCATCACTCCACCACCACTAGTGCTGGTGGGGCTCCTTGGCTGCCTTCAACACTGGCTCTGCTCAGGGGCCAGCAAGGAGGGAACTGATTTAAAGAATAATCACTTTGATCTCTTTCCATTAGTCAAGCTTTGCATTTGATTCCCCTGTCTGAAGCCGGAGATGGAGACTTAATGGGAGCTGGCTTTGAGCCAAGCAAGGGTTTTTCTTCCCTCTCCTCCACCGCTCCTTCCAGTCCCAGTGTGTCCATGCCTGTCCTTGGCTATGGGCCTACCAAGCCCATCCAATTGCTGAACTTGAAACTTCAAGGACATCTCCTTTCACATGGTTTTGCAGCCCTTGCCTGCTACGGACCTACGTGTGGTTTTACACGGATGCCCCCGAGCAGTCCCTGCAACCCCGTGCCCACAGCCCTGCTGCGCTCCAGCCATCAGGCTTTCCATGTGAATGCGTCCCTTCACGTTCACCAAGCACCATCGTCTCACCTGACCCTTGTGCAGTCACCGTCCTCTGGTTTACATGCCCATGATACAGCAAATGATCTGAACCCAGCAGAAAATACAGCCCAGGCTTGAAGAGAGCACCGGCAGAAATAACCCGGCTGGTTTTCACCACTCTCCACTCTTTGGATTTCCTCCATGGGCCTGATCCGCCTCTAGCTTCACTCACTTTGTTCAACGCCTCCTTTCACGTTCTTTCCCTACCACCTCAACACTAACAGCAGAAACCCCTTCATTTCAAGCTGTGCCATTTGCTTCTCTGCCTTCTTGACTTTTGATCTTTTCAGCACCTGAAAACAGTATTTTTTTTCCTCTCAGTCTCTTAATTTATCTTCTTCTAGGTTCAACAGCCTTATGGGTATCTTAATTTAGTCACATTATAAAATCCTTACATCGCAGTCAGTCACTTACAGACATACACCCTCCAGTTTCTTATACATTATTTAATTCTGTTTGCAGGAAAGCTGCTGTTTAAAATAAAGCTGTGTAGTGTCATATTGATCTGCTCTTCAGATGATTCACATGTTGTTTAAAATCACATTAATGGATTACTATTTTTTGCCTTTTTTATTTTCTTCTGACTATTCTGAGGGGCTTAAGCAACTATCCTTGGACAAGGCTATACATTTAATTTTCTTAAGATGCCAATAAAACAGTAGGTTCTGAAGCAGTTTCTAAAGCTTATAAAGCTTATTCTTTACATTGAATTTTTTTAGACTGTCTTCCAAGTACACACTGCCAGCTGAAGTAATCTCCCAATTTTAGACAATCCTATTGTAAAAGTGCTGTTAGGTCAAGGGGATTCATCTTCTTCTGTCCTTCAAACAGATAATAACCACAAAGCACCCACATTTCCACACTTTTAGTCACATACATTGTCTTGTCAGCCTACGCAGTCTTCTTGGCTCTCAAATTACATATATTACAGGGCCCATCCATTATCTAAAAACCGAGTTCGTGGATCCACTTCATTTCGCCGCCTCCCAACTCAACTCATGTCTCAGAAGAAGACAGAAAGTGTAATACCCTCTCGCCTAACACCTAATGACTCGCTCCCTGTCACGCAGAATCTTGCCAGAGGGGCTTGATGGAGAACTGCAGCCGCGCCATTATTTCCCTAAACACTCATTCCAAAAACATAACTCTCCCTGAACCTACACCCATGTACAGCCACAAAAATGGACTTATAACTCAGACCCTCTGGCACATGCATATTGTTTTAAGATGAGTAATGAATGACTCCTACTTGTGTGTTTGTGATAGTCCCATAATATTATCCATCGAGTCGGAATTTTTACTGCCTCCTTATAGACAAATGGCAAATAAAGGGTAAAAAATCTCAGCCCTGTCGAAGTTTATGGGAAAACACCCACTGATTTAAGTGGCACCAGAATTTCTGGTTGAGGCTGCACCCATCAGCATCAATGATACAACCAAAAGTACAGAGGGAGGAGTGCAGGTGCTGATGCCATAAATCAGTAGGAGTCTGATGGTCCCCACTCACTTTAATGCTTTCCAGTGGTGCAGCAGATGTATTAGGTGAAGTCAGGTGGTAACAAGTACAGCTAAGATGGTCTCACATCTGTTTTTTAAAAAGAAATGCAATAAAAACATCTTTGTAAGATTTTATTCATTTAGGATGAAATATTCAAGAAAAACAGGTGGAGAACAAGAAGGAAACTGTGAGAAAACATTATTTTCTCCATCTTCAAAGACCTTCTGTGGTGACACCCTGTAGCCTCCATGCTCTGGGGCTGCTAACTGGTGAGGTCAGGGTAGGTCACTCTGGACCACAGACATGCCCTCCACAAAAATCTGTCGAAACCTGGGCATGGTCACACTTGAGGTAACTGAGCAAGCAGAAACCCAGATGTGGTTTGGAAAGACAAGTGGTATGTGCATGAGGGGAGGTGGCAGATGGCCACGAGGCCATGGCACAAGGGTGTCCAGCACCTTGCCCTTCACACTGGTGGCCCATCCCAGGACTGCATCGTGTGTCAGGCCTGGATGAGCCCCCATACCTCCATTTGGGTTGGTAACAGGGCTATAATCTCTGATGCCTCCTTTGGGGTGAAAACCAAACCAAAATCCAAGAGCGTGTGATGCTGAAATTCAACACTGAGGGAACAGTGTTAACCTCAGAGGAAAACGTAGTTTTTGGCATCACCTGAGTTGGAGCATATGAGCATGCAACTTTATGAATGATTTTGATACAGTGCTTTTGTAAGAACTGCTGCAACGACAGGGCGGTTTCCCCTCTTCCAAAGGGGAAACTTGTAGAGCTTGTAGCTCTTGAGGGGGTTGGAAAGAAAGAGAGGACAAAGTCAAGAAGTGAACAGTAACTGCACATATGATTGCAGACAAGTGAGCAATTAAAGTGCCTTTACTTGGCATTTTAATGTTTTTTTTTCAAGTTGCAACCCAAATTCAGAAAGCCTCATTGCTTGCAAAAGTGGATACAGTGATTTAAAATCCTGAAGACTCACACAAATTGGCTACCTGGTCCAAAAGGGAAATGCTTTTGTCTGAGAAGGCCTGACTTTGCTCTGTACAGCTACGAGGGGCAGCTTTTTCTCACCTGCGTTTCTAACAGCAGACCCTGAAATGTCCTTTCTGAAACGCACAGCTCTGGCCATGCCATGCTTTGCTTCTGGCATCCTCCCTGTCAGTTTAATACAAAGAATAAAAACCCAAATATCCCCAAACCTCTCTCTTTTCTTAGCATAATGCAAAGTTGCCATGTTGCACTTTTTCCATGGCTGCATCTCACAAGTCACTTCATAGACAATAGCAGATTAATTATAACCACGGGTTTAGCAAATCCCCATGGCCAAGACATCCTTATTGTGGTCGAAACAGTGTGCACTGAAATGATAGGGAGGAAATCAGCTCCTTTCCCACATGAAAGTCTCTTGATGGGCTTGCTAGAACTGCAAACCAGCACGGCCGCTCTCGCAGAGCCACGCAGAGCACGCCGACTTTGCAGGCTGTAACGTCATCTGTGGCGAGGGCTTGGGTGACCGAGGTGAGATGGAAGGGGAGGGGGAGACTCTGCTTGATTTGGAGTTCATTCAACCGACTAATGTTTTGGATACTTTGTTAAAGACAGAGCATGAGAATCAGAGCAGAGGAAGAAATGAGACTCTGGGAAAAATTACAAGAGATCATTCCATCAATGACATCTACCAAGACACCCATCCGCAATAGCATTATTTCCATGTTCCTCTTTATCAAGAGATGGAATGAAAGACTGCATCTCTTTCCTGGGCTTGCTCCCTCCCACGTTCACAAAAACATCTGTGTTAGTTAAAAATTTACTGACTTAAAATACAGGACAAATAATACCTTTGGAAATCAGAAATAAATATGCATAAAACCGTGAGATTTCCTTCACAGCAAATCCCAGGAGCAGTGCCCACCTTAAGCTCAGAGTCAGGAGGGAAGTAACGCTCACGCGTCGCGTTCCCTGCTGTGATTTACCACTCACCTTGCCCTGCCTGCACTTCCCTGACTTGCTGAGAGCATCGTCCCCAACGTCAGCCCTTCAGCCCGCGACCAGGCTGCGGGGGGAGGCTACCTGCAGCCCTCGTCCCACCGCACACGTCCTTTCCTTCTGCCACATCCTTGTCTCCTAGGCAAAATAGTGCCAGATTTGTGAACACAGAGGAACAGAGACCTAGATGTGAATTGCGATCACTCAGCACCAGACAGGATCTCCCCGGCCATGCACACGCTCCCCGAACTGCTCTGTCCGACGCACTGAGCTAGGCAGAAATCCTTCGGGAAAAAGCAGTGATCGCATGATTAAAGATTGCACCAAAAAGTACCTCTGCAGAAGGAAACTTTATTTTTGGCATTTCTGAGTTTCCTGAGTGTTTGACTTTGAAACATTAATAAACTTCTAATACAGGTTTTCATATTCAGTATCTACTTAAATGAAGAAATAAACACCTGCTGCATAAATGGAACATAAATGTTGCAATACCAAAAATCCAGAAATAATAGACTGAAAGCATCTTTAATCCTAACCTTCTGAAAAATGTTCCTTTTTTTTTCCCAATCTTTCTTGACGACCTATCCCTTTTTGGCTTGCCTGACAAGGCAACTTTTAGTGGGAACTGCTTGCTTCAAAACGTTGCTGAAGAAGTATTCAAATTCAGCACTTAAAACTGAAAAAAAAACCCCTCATATTTTTGGTTGCCAGATTCACTAAGGAAAAACATTTCACAAAAAATGTATCATTAATCTATTGTCACAATGCATTTTTCAGTGTTTGGGTAAGGCTAGGGCTGTACTGATCTTTTTGGAATGGAATATTCTTACATACTGTATTTCAAAGCAGTTTCTATTTTTTAATGAAAATGTTCATATGCATATAAAATTTCTGGTTTTGTTGACTGCTATGATTGAGATGAAATTAGTTGGTTTTGGAATTCTACTTTGCAAAATGTTTCTCTTGTGCTTTTGTTCCTTCCAATTTTTTTTAAGTTCCATGTAAGGAAAGGGAAACTTTTGTATCTGGAGTCTTCTTGAAAAGAGAAGTTTCCTTTCTCTCCCATCTCTTTTGGGCCCCTCTCGGCCAGGAACTTCAAACTGTTTCCATTTTTTGGTTTGTCCCAGCCCCAGGCCAAGACCACCAAAGGGAGGACCTTCCTTCCAGGCTCTGCAGGTCAAGGCTGAGGTGCTCTACCAGGAGAGCACATGTGAGAAACTTACTTTGCTGTTGCTTTTTTTTTTTTAAAAAAAAAAGGATTATTGTGGTCTGCAAAGACTTTCATCTGTATTAAATTCAAAGGAAGTTTATTACTTCATTGTATAATCTGTGTAAGGTGTCCAAAGAAGCTTAATTCCTCTCTTCCCTCCCCCGAGCATACCCACAAACAAACTGGCAGCTTTCGCCTTTGGTTTGGAAACAATGCTTTCCACTGAAGCTCTAAAAAGAAATCTAATCCTGCATAGTTTCCTCCGTTCTTAGCTGTTATAAAAGCTTATTTTAACACATGCAGCCCATTCGATGTGTCCTTTAAAAGGGAAATGGTCCTTTAGCACAGCATGAAGAAAAAGCTCCAGCAAACAGCATGGTTTGGGTTGGTTTTTTTACCTTTCCACATGGTCAACATTGCCTGCCACACCGACTCCTCCGATGGTATAAATTTTCCCATCGTACACCAGACTGTTATGTCGACACCTCGGGACTGTCATGCGGGACACGAGGTTCCAGTTATCGAGCAAGGACATGTAACACCAGACATCAGCGAGCGTGACACCCGACTCCATGCCGCCTGGCACCGACGGGCGGGTGGGGGAGAGAAAAGGGGAGAATTACGTGAGATCCTGGAACGGCAGCAGCTTTGCACACAGCAATCAAAGCCAGTTACAAAGTAAAAACTCTTCAAATGACATTTGACTAATTAAAATAAATCACCCTCAATACTGAGCATCTGTTCCGATGATGCATATCTGTGTCATTTACTCATGCGCCCCAAAGGCTGTTTTTTTTTAATAAGATGACATGCAGAAATCAAGATGTCAGACTACGAGGGACATATACATAAGGGGATAGACCCTTTTCAGTTCTCATAAATAACTTCCAGTCTATTAAATTACTGCAAGACTTACAAGAAGGTATCAGGAGGCAGAGCCTATCTTGGCTTGCGAGACACAGGCCAGTCTGGCATCTGAAATGCTTAATATAGTGATGGATGGAAGCAACACGTACACGGTTCAGAATAAAGTCAGTGCTTGCACTGTAGGCTTAATGCCTGATTTTCAGGGACAAATTTCATACTTATTTTCATTTGCTGATAAAGGAAAGAACCAGCTGTACCACTCTTGTGAAATAGTTCAAGATGCTCCAGTGAAATATTGATATTGGTCATTTTTTAACTTCTGGCTGGAGTGGGTGTCTTACTGTCCCCATTTTGAAGAACAAAGAGGTGAAATGATTTAGCTGAGACCACACTAGGAGTCAGTGGGTGAGCCAGGGAAAGAAACCAGACTCAGTTCTGTGGTTTAATGAGAAAACCAGGCTTCCTCCTTGGTGTTTTGCTCTCCAGACCTATGCTATGCAGTGTGGGGTCCAGCACTCGGAGCTTGCAGGAGTTCATTCCCACGTCTGTTGATTCCCCTTCTCTGTGTCTTGTAAGTTTGAGCAAAGCAAAACCTCCACCGACACTCAGCTAGGTTTCCAGCCACGTAGGACTTCCAGCTGTCCTAGTGTAGCCACTGAATACCATCAGCTCCCCCAGATTCAAGGGTAAGAGCTAAAATAAGTTTTGAAATTAGGATTCAACAGCTTTTGTTAGCAGGGATGGCACAGACTAAAATGGCTCTACGTATTGGGAAGTAGCTCAGCTAAGAATAACTAAAAGTCAACATCTCACAAAAGCCTCCACAGAAGCCCTTCACTCCAGCAGTAAAATGAGCACGGGCAAAAAAACATCAGGAAACAATTTCCAATCAATCCTTAGGGCCTCTATGCAGTATTAATGGAATTTAACACCACAGGCAGCAATTTACTGCAGAAACTGCAGTGAAGGAACTCGGCAAGGGAAAGACAACAGCTGTAATCCCTTACTGGTACTGCTGGTGCACCCGTGCTCCCAGCTGCGCCCTCAGCTCACGCACATCCGCACCTCCCTGCCCAGGCTCCTCTTGTTATCATCAAACCTCCATGCAGTTGCCATCAGAATGTCTGGCATTGCCTGCTGGGAATTGCTTTTCCCCCTCCAGCCAAGCAGAGGTACCACCAGACTGTGGCAACCCCGACGCTGTGATGCTACGGCCCAGTGCCGACAGCTACTTCGGGAGTTAAAGCCTTTTACGGAGCGTGGTCTCAGTTTCATCGAAACTAAGAAGATTACAGGGCTAGTGACTACTGTCAAAAGAGAGGGCTCAACAACAAGTACAAAACGTGAATGCTTCTGTAAGCAAATACTGTAAGTGTAGGTCACATATTCAGTAGTTCAGCCTGTCTGTCTCAAATTCCATAACCCACCATTTAGACTCAACTACAGCCAGTATTTTAAATTGTGTTTCTATGGCAGTGAAACCTCTTTGCATGCTTGATGGTTGTCAGACCTATTTTCTTCACGTCGCAACCACAAAATAATGCTATTGACTGCTTTGAGAGCACGTTAATGCCGCAGAGAAATGGAGAATGATAAAAGCAGGGAAATCCCTCTCTCCCAACCTCCTCCCACTTGCCTTCTTTTCTTTCCCAGGAGCAGCTGGGGAAAACTCTGGCATGTCCTTCTTTGTCTGGGCTGCCTGTGTTGTAAGGAGGAAACTTTTCTCCCAGCCCAGTAAATCTGGGGGATGAATGGATTGAGAGCAGCCCTGTGGAGAAGGACTGGGGGACACTGGTGGATGAAAAATGGGAAATGAGCTGGCAATGTGCGTTCGCAGCCCAGAAGGCCAGCTGTAGGCCTTCTACATGCAACATGCCTTCTGGATGCAACTAGGCTGCACCCCCAGCAGCGTGGGCACAGGGTGAGGGAGGGGATTCTGCCCCTCTGCTCTGCTCTGGTGAGACCCGCCCCAGGAGTCCTGTGTCCAGCTCTGGAGCCCTCAGCACAGGACAGACCTGGAGCTGTGGGAGCGGGGCCAGAGGAGGCCACAGCAATGATCTGAGGGCTGGAACCCCTCTGCTGGAAGGAGAGGCTGGGAGAGCTGGGGCTGTTCAGCCTGGAGATGAGAAGGCTGCAGGGAGACCTTATGGTGGCCTTTCAATATAGAAAGGGGACTTGCTTATAAACGGTACGCAGAGAGATGTTTTACCAAGGCCTGTAGTGGTAGGACAAGGGGCAACGGTTTTAAACTTACAGAAGGGAGATTTAGGCTGGGCATAAGGAATAAACTTTTTACAGTGAAGGTGGTGAGACCCTGGAACCGGTTGCCCAGAGAAGCTGTGGCTGCCCCCTCCCTGGCAGTGTTCAAGGCCAGGTTGGATGGGGCTTGGAGCAGCCTGGTCTGGTGGACGAGGTCCCTGCCCATGGCAGGGGCTTGGACTGGATGATTTTTAAAGGTCCCTTCCAACCCAAACCATTGTGTGATTCTGTGTTTCTATGAAATCTGCTGCTTACCTGAGAGATAGATGTTGTCCCCCGCGCTGACCACGCTGAAAAACTCTCGATCATAGAAGGGCAGGCTGGCCAACGGGTACCACTTGTTGTTTTGAGGATTTAAGCAAGTGACCGCTGTTAAAGCTCGTTGATTCATGCCAATCATCTGACGACCCCCAACTAAGACTATTACCTCAGCTACACCTAGGATTTAAGTAAGAAAAATAGTATTATAAAAAAGTGACATCTCTCAACCAGGCAGAAGCCTATCAAAAAATACTCGGCAGTCAGAGTAACTTTAATGTATCATATAAAAATCTGTTTTAGACTGTACAATCAAACCAGCAAGGGTGAGAAAAAAGGGAGTGCGGGTGGTGGGGGGAGCGGTGGGTGAAGAATGACGCTGTGAACGTGCTTGGGAGAAGCTGGGAGGGAGCACGCCGTCTGGGCAAAATCTTGGGGGGAAAGAAATCAAAAGGCCTTTCCACATAAAGATGCCCATTAACTTCAACAGTCTTTGGATGAGACCTGCATGTACCAAATCCCTGTTCCACTGCAGACAATGGGAATTTTGTCAAGGTTTGTGATAGCTTTGGAGCTTGGCCTTCATCCAGGAAAGTATGCTGGGACTTTAACCTGCAAAAAGTGTTCTTGCACTAAAAGCTAATATATGGAGGAGAATTAGGCTATGGATACGGTTCTTCATCCTCCGTATGCTCTATTAACAGACCATTTTCTGGTGGGGTTTATTTGTGCTTTTCCCAGAGAAGACAAGTTTTCCAGATGTAGATAACGCACTCAAGCCATGGATCAGCGTCTTTGTGTACTAGGTGCTAGGAAACACGATGGAGATAGCCCCTGACCTAATACAGTCGTTCACTGAGATTTGCCTGTGCTTGAACAGCTCCCCTGTGCCCACGACCCGCAGGGTGTACAGCAAGCCAAATTCTCTGCTCGTGGAAACGGACAAAACTTTTGCAACCCACATCTCCGAGTTTCTATTTCCACTTTACAGCCAGAGCTGAGACAAATCTGATCTGAGCGCTACTTCAGACTCCTCCCCGCAGTGACGGGTCGCAGTTTAACTCTGGGATGTTTTCTGGCTCCAACCCCACAAGGCATGTGCTGGGGATAGTTTGGATTTAGCATTTAGCAGAAGCGTTAAAAAACTTTCTGCAGCAATTGTAAGTGCAACTTCTTGCCAGGGGAGGTAGGCTCAGAAGCAGGACCACGAGGCCACGAACTGGAAGGAACTGCCATTTCGGGAGCTGCGCGACCCCTTGCCGTGATGTGTTACGGTGCCCAGCCCAGAGACAAGGGTGCACTGGCGGGGGGGGGGGTCAGAAGCGCAGAACTGAGATTGCCAGCAAGAGAGATTAGGAGCTGCAGCGGAGAGAAACGTGTCTTCAGAATAGTGGCTGATCGTCATTCTTCATTAGCGTTCTCAAAAAATACATTTGTGTCATTCAAGCAAGGTTACTCTCTTAAAAGTTATTAAGTTAAAGCGCTGTACAGTTTTAAATAAATATTTCTCAGTAACAAGAGATCATCATTTTTGCACCACACCAGAAAATCTAATCACCTGTGTAAGACACAACTTGATTATAATCAATGACCTCGAGAGGGCATGTGACATGCCGCAGCGAGTCCACAAAGGGTGTTTAGAGATCCTTTGTGCCTACATGAATGCCGTTGATATGCAAAATAACATGATTCTATATAATTAGACTCTGACCTAAAAAACTATAATCACCCTCTCTTACCCCGAGAGAATCACTTTTCCCTCATCAACAAGCTTCTGGAAATGGTTCATATTACACCTACAATTTTATATACATAAAATAAGCACTTTTCAAAAATCCCTTCAAACATCACACCATTAGTCGTTTTCAGTGAAAGACCTTTTAGGGTGGATTGTTATTGAAAGTCCTCCACACTTCATCCTTCTGAAAGGTGCCTTGATGAGGCAGTCTCCAGAAGCGGCAAGTGCCGTGGTTCGATACGTCATCTCCGCGCCACATTAGCATTAGTGGCAGCGACAGAAAGTTTTGCCTGGCTTTGTGACTGTGCTTACGGGAGGCAGAAGTACGGGCAGCATCTTAAAACAATTCACCTGTTTCCTCTGACTCCTTCTCGGCTGCAGCGTCCCTACAGGGTATTTCTACCACTCTCTGTTCAACAAATCTTTAGGATATTTCTCGCACAACCGTGATGCAGCCTCTGCTGGAGAGTTACACGCTTGTGTTTTTTTAATGTATTTTTCCAAAAAGGGAAATGCACGCGTTCCTCAGGTGAGAAACTTCTTGAAGTGGCATGGTTCTCTGTAGCTGCTGGGTTTTTAAAAGGGAATACATCACATGTGATCCATTTGTTAGGGAGGCAGCAAACAGCCTGAACCGGTACCGTAAGACTCGTGGCATGAAAATAATATATTTATATAGGGCTGCCGAAGCGAAGTTGTTTTATGAATGTTAATCACCTGCTCCCTGCAGGAGCCTGAATGGCAAAGAAGAAAATTTTTCACCTATTTTTGCAGCTAGAGAAACTGAGGCACGGAGGGCAAGGGGCTCACTTTCAGGACAACAGGGGCATCTCACAGCCTCTGTCAAAACCAGTAACTGTTCAGAATTTGGCTCCTTAAAATCTAGTTTCAGGAGCATACATCTCCACACCCATGGTTGGCCACTGGGAGAGGCTCCTAAATGCTCGAGCAAAGCAGAAACGGAAAATCGAGCTTGAAACATCACGAGGCTTCAAGCAGGAGCCCAGCGAAGGAGCCGAGGTCTGTGTTGCATCCCAGGGCATGTCCTGGCTGTGCCCAGGAACCGCCAGACCAGGGAACTGGTGTCGTTGAAGGAAGTTTTGCTTTACCTGCAGAGAGCCTGGGCCGGGTCCTCGGCGTCTGCATCTCTTGTCGGGCGTGCGGCAGCATGTGATAACGTTTGGCTTCATTCACTAGATCCCGGCAAGCCTCCGAAGACTTTATCAACTCCTCGTTGTCGACAACGTTTAGGAGATAGCTGGGATGGATGAAGGGGAGGCGCACCACTGCCAGCAGCTCTGCGGCATACTGTGGGGGGAGAGAAAGAATACGAACACGCTGCAGCCTTCGTGTCGGAGTTCAGACGCTCGGCATCTCCACCTCCTCCCCTGCAAACCATCCCCGGTCACCCAGCCTGGACCGATGCTTGCCATGGACGCTGCACACAGGCCCTGCCTAGCGATCAGGTGGGGGACAGAGACAACGCAGCCCTCAGCGCTGCCCATCCCAGGGTGGTTTGGGTTCCAGGGGACTGAAAACCATCTTCAAATGGTGGCAACTCTTGTTACATAGCACTGTATGGAGGGATTTTTGAAATAAAAGCTCATTCTGAACCCGGGCTGCATGTAACACCTTGTGCACCGGAGACATGGTGCAAGCTTTTGAGTTTTCTGAATTAACCTTGAAATGTGAGCGTGGTTGCTGCACTGCAAAAAAACCCGAAACAAGTCTTTCCTGGCACTACAAATGTGAAACAAAAGTTGGTAAACAGGGTGAATTTCAACAACTGCTGTGGCAGAGAGTGAATAGTATCAGCCGATTTGCTAAAAATCTTTTAATTAGTAGGGTTTATTTGTTGGTGAAACAAATCATGTAGCTGCGGATGTTGGGGAAGTCAGACTCCAGAGGGTGCTATACAAATACTGACAGCAAGTTTCATCTTCTAAATAAACACATTAAACCTCGGAGGGCAAAGGACACCCAAGCAAATGAAGCTGTCTGTCACTGAAGACGGCTTAAAGGAGAACAAAACTCCAAGAGAGAAAACTGCAATCGAAAAATGAAGAGTCCGTCCCCAGATTATTCTTTTTATATATAATTGGTTGTATCACAACACGGCACAAGAATACAGTAAAAAGCAGAGTAATAGGAAAACGTGGTTCTTGAGAAGGAAAGCACACAAACAGGATGCAAACTAAGGGTGCACAGCAAGAAAAGATACTCATCTGTTGTCATAAATATTCATATAGCGGCAGCATCCAAAGATCCCAACCGGGACTGAGGCCAGGATGCAAATAACTGCTCCCGAGGTCCGTGCGACCGGTCCCGAGGAACGCCAGGTGCCTGCGGCATCTGCCGGCCTGCAGACGCCTCCGCTCCTTCCAGAAGCTGCTTGGCTCTCGCTGGCTTTTTCAGCAGCGTGCCCGTCCCTGCGGCGCGTGAGAGCCGGGGCACAGCAGGAGCAGTGACGGGGCAGGGGCACAGCCAGATGGGAGGGCAGGGATGTGGGGGTTCATGGGCTGGCCAGGGGGGTGAGGACGCGGCGGCACCCGGGAGTGCTTCCAGGGCTTCCCCTTTCCCCACCCAAATCGAAGAAGCAGGCTTCATTTAGGAGGAAAACGTAGGATTCCTCCTCCCCACAACCTGGTGCAAGCTCAGTCAAAGCGAGGATGCGGCTAGCCGCGGGGAGACCACCACGATCTCAGGCTGGCTCCCAGCCCTCCTCAACACTGGGGTCAGCAATTTGAGTTACAGCCTACAGAGTTTCGGTCTGGTCACCCTGCAGTTGTTTGGGGATGAAAAAGAGAAGTGATGCAAAAGGCACAGAAAACTGACAGCACTCATTTTCTGGGAGAAAATCCCATGTGAGCGGCGAGTCCGCAGCTCCTCGCTATTACCTCCGGCGCAGCACAGGGCTCAGTATGGCTTGAGATCACTTCATCAGCCTCCAAAACAGAAAAGAAGACACTCCTCTCTTTTCCCTTGTGGAATCCATTTCTAAGGTGCTTTCTAGGAGGCAAAACGGCTGCTCCCCTTCCCTAGAGTCACAAATGTCAGGCACTTGGCTGCACGTACCTTAATGTCATTAAACGGTACCTTGCAGGAGAGGGAGCAGTGGACATATGGCAGTGGGTGGCAAAGCTCTGATTTCAGGAAGTGCTTTTTTTAAGAAGGTTGGGGGCGTTTAACCTTAACACGGGAGCCAAGATGAAACGTGGCATCAGGACACGGGAATAATGAGGATGGTGGGTGTACCAGGGACGAGTCAGACAACCCCGGGGAGGGGGGAGGTTAATCCCCACTACAGGCTGTTCAGGAAGCACAAGTCACTAAAGGGCAGTTTAAATAAAGCTGTAAAATACATGGAGTGCATGGCAGAGCCAGCACCTTCCCTTGGGGTGGTGGGACATGCCAGCTCTGCCCCTGACACTCCTGGGGCAGGTATGTGCTGGAAGCATCCCCACCACGAACCGAGGCGAAGCACAGGGGTAAACAGTTGTGCCGCTAAATTAGGATGTGGGGTTTGACGGGCACCAGGATGTCCCGAAGCCGAGTGTGAATCAGCACTGGGAAGCGAGCTCCCCTCCGGCACGGACGGACAATTCCCACAGGCCCGGTGGAGCGACCGCCTCCATCTCCCACCTTTCCCAGAATAACCGGGGCAGTGCCGCTGCCTGAGCACGGCGAGCTCTCCCTCTCGCTCGCCCACCTTGCTTTAATTAGAGAAGTGGGAAAATGTGATTCTGGTTCTCTCCTGGATTCGCCCCTCCTCGCTTTCTCTCCTCTTTTGTCTGAGCTCGTGGCTTATTTTGAAGAGGAATAATAATTAGAACATGCTGCTCCCCTTCGTCAGCTTGAGAGTTAATGTCACATATCAAAATCGATGTCACTCTTCACACCTATTCTCCCCTTTGCTCTAACAGCGAGAAAAAGCTGGCTCTGTGTGTGTGTGTGTGTGTGTGCACAACTGCGCGCAGTCGCGACGCGGGCTCGTCGCTGATGGCGTTAAGGGTACATATAATCGCAGTGTTTTTCACCAAGGGATGTGAAGAGTACGCACCATCGCAGCATCTCGAGAAGACAGGAGAGGCTTTTATAAACCAACGGCTTTTCGCTCCAGCTCTTTTAAGGACTATAGTCAAGGGTGAATTTCATTTAGCCTTGCTGATTTAAGAAAATTCAAGTGATTCAGGCAATCAGCAGCCTTTTTCTTTTGGATTCTCCCTTATGAAGGCTTCCTAGCTCTGTTAGCTATGATTGTACTAAATATCCTGTTACTATTATCCTTTTCATTTAAGACTGGAATAAGCACCGTAAAGCATTTCAGCCTCTTACCATCTGTTATTTGCTCTCCATTCTCTCTTGTCTTTCCGTTGTTCCTTATATAGCCATGAAATATTGACTGCACCTACTGATGTCACTGGTTTTTATTAAAACAGCAGAAAACCTGTGCGGGGCACATTGCCAAATTCGGCAGACAACAACCGCAGGTCCCTGGAGCTGCAGTTTACGCCTGTAACTCCGGGGGCATTTCCTTCTCGCTACTCGGCTGTGGGCACTGGCTGGACAAGTAGAAATATTTCTCGGGTCTTTGCTGGGAATCACTTATGACTGCTCTACGACTGCCAGGGTGAAGCAGAGAATATTAATGCCCTTTCTGGCCTAAAACTGGGAGTTCTCAACTCATAGGCATGGGAGACCATGCCTCAGCTTCTTGAATATGGACATAATTAAGCAAAAATCTAATGAATTTATTGCTTAAAATGCTAGGGAAGTTTTTGAGGACCATCAGGACTGGTTTCTCAGGTGATGTGAACCTCATCAGAGTTCTCGCTGGATGAAGGTAGCTGCTCGGGTTTTGCACTGGCAGAGGATCTAGTCCACAACCTGATGATGCTGCCGGATGCCCCTGTGGTGCTGTGTGCAGCCGGCGTGATCCCGCAGGAGCCAGGGCTCTGCCACCTCCGGAGAAAAGGCTGCTTGGGTAGTTACTACGGACACAGCAGAGCAGAGACTTTTGGGAGATGCTATCTGGCCTGCTTCAAGGCACCTATTTCACTCATACTGATTGCAGTGGCAGAGCTGAAAGCAGGGCCCTCAACCAGCCTGCAATCACAAGTGTGTTTCATAACAAACAGGGAAAGAACGATCTGAGGAGATCTTATCTTTCCTTAATTACCTGAACATTTCAGGGGAGAGATCCAGCTCTAGATTCAGACACCTAAATAGGTACATACAAGCAAGTATTTACTTGTCAGATAGACATGTGTAAACTCACGTTATAATTAACAGAGATTTAGTCAACACACAACAGAGTCCCCAGAGCAATCTGAGCTGAGAGGCTGCATCACGCACCAGGGGAAGCAGAGAATATCAATGTCCCCTTCTGGCTTAAAACCACGAGCCATCAGCTCCTGGGACAGGGAGCGCGTTCCTCAGACCATGCCACATGGAGACATCTGCAACCAGATGTCAACCCAAACCGGAGGGTGATTAATTCTCCCCTCTGGTTGCAATTTTTGCGTCCGTTTGCCCTGGGTGCTGTGCTTGGAAGGTCACGATCACACTATAAGGGAGCTTAAATGTTACTGAGTCAGCGTTGATGGAGGAATATATGATCAACATGATCTGCTATACCTTGAAGTTGACCCCTTCAAGTCTTTCCCTGATAATCTGTTCATACACAAATTTTAGCCTGGAGAAGAGAAGACTCTGGGGAGACCTTATTGTGGCCCTTCAGCTTTTGTAAGAAAGATGGGGACAAACTTTTTAATAGGACCTGTAGCTACAGGACAAGGGGTAATGGTTTTCAGCTAAAAGAGGGTGGACTTAGACTGGATACAAGGAAGAAATTTTTCACAATGAGGGTGCGGGAACACCAGTACAGGTTGCCCAGCGAAGCTGTGGATGCCCCATCCCTGGAAACATTCAAGGCCAGGTTGGATGAGGCTTTGAGAAACCTGGTCTGGTGGAAGATGTCCCTGCTCATGGCAGGGGGGTTAGGCTAGATGGCCTTTAAAGGTCCCTTCCCACCCAAACTGTTCCCTGACTCTATGGTAAGTTACTCCCATCTCAGCAGGCAGGCCAGAGCTTCAGCAAATTGGATTACAAAACAGGTGAATGTGGGTTTTGTTCCTGGCTGGTAGTTTCAGTGAGGACGTTTACTTTGCTAAACTTTTTATGGCATTTTTTCTGGGACTAATTATATTGGTATTATAAACACTTGATTGCAAGCGGGCTTTGTTCTGGTACCTTCCAACTCAGTTACAAAACCCTCTTCAGTATCACATTAAAAACAACCTTTTTGTTCTCAAATCTCTAATCCAATAAAATCCTCACAGGTATTCTCTGAAAGGACTCTCAGTGTGCTCCTGCACAGACTTGGACTATGACAGTATACAGTTTATTTTAAAAGGAAATATGTTTACTGCTACAGAGTAAAATTGCCTGCTCCTTAAATGCTTCACTGGAAGCTCTCAAGATTCTTAACATTTTTGAAGTAATACCCAGAGAGGTTAAAATAATGTTTCCCTTATGCCTTATAACTCATCTGTCTCTCTAGTTTACTGTTCATCCTACAAAGGACCCTTTGTGCTATCTGCCTAAAGAAACAGCCTTCAGCTAGAAATACAAACACAGAAGTTAGATTACCCACATTACGAGACGGTTTTGCTCCAACAAACTGCTGTTTCAGCTCTTTATGCGCAATTCCAAGAGAATTTTTAAAAACATTATGAAGTAGGAGTACATTAGATTCATCTGAGAGCGATGAAGGAGATTTACGCTGTCTCCCATAAACCCTGGGTTCAGACTCACGACGAGTCTTGCACCAGCCCGATCTGAGAGCTCCAGCAAGAACCTCCCTGGAGGGAGGAAGCCATGAGGGACAGATCTGAAGCAGCACCAGTTCCCCACTGCATAAAACTCCTTCAAATGAGAAGAGGGCATTCTAATTATAACCACTACCTGCAACCCCCAAAGCAGCGGCCAGGCAATGAACCACCCTCCGGGCTGTGCTGACGGTAACGGCTGGGGACGCTGTGTGGTGGAGAGCACCAGTGTGGTGACACGAGTGGTCACAGAATCACAGAATCACAGAATGGCACAGGTTAGAAGGGACCTCTGTGGGTCATCTAGTCCAACCTTTCCTGCCGAAGCAGGGTCACCTACAGCAGGCTGCACAGGACCTCCCCACAACCACCTCCAGCCCAGCCCAGGCTTCCCCAGCAGGTTACCCAATCTGATACTCAAAATGTTGCTGGCTCCAAGTTTCCAAGCACAAGCCCAGCAGGGAACTGGCTGGTCTGAGGAAGCCAAAGCTGTCGGTGCACTGCTTTGCCATACTCAGAAATGTGCCTTTTTTGGCTAGATTTTCACAGCACTGTCCTGCTACGTGGTAACGAAGGTACTTGCTTGGATACATCTAACCCCTGGGTATTACAAAGCTGCACTGTGTTTCCAGTAATCTCCTGCACATTCCTACACCCAAGGTCGCATCCAAGCCCAGCCTAAGCTCTCTGGTGTGCTCGGCATTTATTAATCACCCACACTGACTTCTTGGAATTGCAATGCTGCCTTCAGATTAAACCGAAAGGCTTGGGAGCCTGTCAGCCGACAGCCTCCTGACATCGTGAGATGAACACGTGGCAGAAAATCTGGCACGGGGTTCACCCGGTGGCTTGGTGGCGGGATGCCACGTCTGTAAATCTCACGCCCAGCAAGAAGGAAAGGGCAGCCCCTCTGTCTTCTGAAATAAGGTTTCATCGTGACATCTTTATGGCAGCACAGCTGACTAAACACTGTAACGTCGTCAGTGCCGCGTAAAGCGAACGGCCGTCCTCTCCTCTGAATGGTTTGCAAAGCAGCACACCGGTAGGTACTTCTAGCAGTAATAGCATGAGAGGTTTATTAAATATGCAGGAAGATACATCATCGATCCATCATACTTGGAACTGACCTGATACTAAGGCTTAAGAAACTTCCACTCTTACCACGCAATCTCAGTCTTGCTGACTAAACTCTACCAAATAAACCCCCCAAACTCCCCCAGAGGTTACCTCAGCGGCGGGTGGCGTTGCTTTGGTTTATGGGCAATCACCTCTTCAAAGCCCCGTATGCACAGAGATGCACTGCCAAAGCATGTGCCAACAACCAAACAGCTGAAGCTCACAAGATGCTCCACCAAACCAAGTTAACTCCTGATACATCCATCCCTACAACCCACCAACGCGCGAGTCCGTGTGCAATAATCCTCCGAAATGCTTCTTGCCTATGGTGTGAAATGACTTTGGTTCTGAAGGCCCATCCTGTGTGCTGGGGCCACGTGCGACAGAACGCAACGCACGTGAGCACGTGTGAGGAGCTGCTGGTGGACACGTGTCTTTGTCAGGCCCTTGCTTCAGCAACAGCAGAGAAATATTTTGCAAAAAATAGGAAAAATATATTGGAAAAGCTACAAATTAAGAGACCGAGAGGACTAGGAGACAAGGGAGCTCCTCAAACCAATTTAAACTCCTGAGAAATAATTTAGCAGGTTTTCAGTCAAGTGTATCCCTTGAAAAAAAAGTAGAAGTTTAGTACGGGGGGAATTTAAGGAACTGCTAATGTCACCTGCATCCTCTTTTTTTTTAAATTTAATGCCTTTTCTTCCTCCAGTATATAGCTAGGGGCATGTTCCTGCACGGAGTCTGTTCCTGCTGCTGCCTTTTCTTCTCCCTCTGTAAGCGCGCACAGGCTCTGAGAGTGTCTGCGAAAGCCTCATTTAAATCGGAGCTCTTTGAGCAGCGTGTCCTTGGGAAATCACAGGGGTTACCGCTCATCCCTGGCGTTTTTCACTTTCAGAGAAATCGGAGCTTCTTGCACTTTCATTATGGCATCTTTTTGAATTTGTCTGCTCGTCTCACAAATGGATTTCAAAGCATCAGGGTAGTCTGGGCTTTTCAAAGAGACCTAATTGAACTGCAATAGAGTGTTCGTGCCTAATTCACTTAGGCTCCCTTGGAAGCTTCTTTTTCATACTTACTGCAGCACTGCTTTCCTGAAGCTTAATGCCCTTAAGTACATTGATTGATCAATTAATTTCCTATTATGATGAACATAAGTAAGTTGTACACGCTGGTATTGGGTATCTGCATCTGAACACGTCATTGCCTCCCTGCTGCCACAGAGAAGAGCGGGGATTGTGCGTCTTCCCTGTCAGATTTTCCATTTTCTGGGAGCAAGCCACTCTTCTTGGGGACCTTATAAATGCTTAAAATATCTGCAGGGTGGGTGTCAGGAGGATGGGGCCAGACTCTTTTCGGTGGTGCCCAGCGACAGGACAAGGGGCAATGGGCACAAACTGAAGCACAGGAAGTTCCATCTGAATGTGAGGAAGAACTTCTTCCCTCTGAGGGTGACGGAACCCTGGCACAGGCTGCTCAGGGAGGTTGTGGAGTCTCCTTCTCTGGAGATATTCAAGACCCGCCTGGACAAGGTTCTGTGCAGCC
>Ga0065711_1006195_pt1 | contig 20137 bp, 16 predicted proteins | sample Hoacrofraction12_FD_59098 | JGI IMG/M metagenome (GOLD analysis project Ga0065711, IMG submission 59098) | Hoatzin crop microbial communities from Cojedes, Venezuela - Epithelial fraction 12 v2 (version 2) | ecosystem: Host-associated > Birds > Digestive system > Esophagus > Crop | place... | reverse complement strand
GGAGCCACAGAACAGTTTGGTGTGAATACAGTTGTGTGTGTCAAAAGCACAGGTTCAAAATTCCAAAGTACCTTAGTGCAGAGTGACTGAATTTGGATTTTCGTGCCACTGGAAAACCTGTTTCTGTCTACTTAGCACTGAAGGGACCGAATGGAAACTGACTCGTTGTAGGTTCAACTTTGTCGCTTTGGGGTATTGCAGATGAGGGCTAGCCGTAGCTTATTAACCCTGTAGTTGCCAGCTCACCTCTGTTGTAGCACAGGTGTTTCAGGATAGAACATTCCTTGCTTATCTGTTTGGCACCTCCAATTTATTCTGTGCTTAAACTGACCTTTGAGTGTCTTTGAAGTGGACTGGGAGAGTGCTCTAACTTTACCCATAAATTAAAGTTCACTGACATGTTACATCTTTGTCACCTCTCCCTGCATCGCCTTTTTCAAATTTTCTTCCCGTTCTGCAGGAGAGGTTTTGTGTTTGGACTCTGGAGTGCCTGTGCATCTGTGGGAAATATCCTCGGGGCGTTCCTTGCCTCCTGTGTTCTCAAATATGGCTATGAGGTAGGCATTGCTGTCTGGCTTCTAGCTGGGACTGCATGTCTGAGTGGGTTATGCGAGACTAGTTTCTTATCCTGTCTCTGAGAGATAACAGGCTTGGAGTGTCCTGTTTCATCTTCCTGAATTCTGTGGCAGGAAATAGTAGGCAGAATAGAAAGGGTATTCCTTTCCTGACCCTTCCAAGTTGGGAAAAATGAGCCTGAGACTTCTCTGTAAATGGGGCTGATGTTATAGAGGAGCCCTAGTGTCATAGTATACCCTCTTCTGACTTGGGTGGCTTAAGGTGCTCTTCAGAGTCGTGCATCACAGCTTGTCACTCAACTGAGGTCAGTGCTGCTGAGTGGTGGTGAGGTTCTGACAGGCATGGAGGCATAGCTTCTGTAACTGGGAAGAGGCCAGGCACGCGCTGCGTCGCTGTGATGCGACAGGCAGGCAACTGAATACAGGGAATGTAAGTGAACCAGCGCATCTTGCAGTGCGTGACCTGTGAGGATGGGCTAACAGAGCTGAGCTTGTCACTCTGGAGAGAGCTAAAATGCAGTGGGTATAAAGTGAAGCAGGGGCGGTTCCAACTGGGTGCTTGGAAAACTATTCCACTGTGAAGTTAGTTAAGCGTTGGAACAAGGAGCTGGAGCCTGGAGGATCTGTCTCTGGAGGATTTCAAGACCTAAATGAACAAAGCCCTGAGCAACCTGGTCTGAATTTGCTTTGAGCAATCCCTTCCAGTGTAGCTGGATCTGTGGTTGTGTTGGGTAAGCTCCTTCCTGCCTGCTGTCACCTCGGTACGCTAAACCAGCTGTTTGTGTGGCCTTGCAGCCTAGAGAGAACCGAGACTGTTCAGGGGGTGCAGAGATCGCTTGTTTCAGAGTTTTTTGGAAGTAGTCTGAGTTGTAGCTGTGTTTACTGTCTGACAAGGCTGGAATGTAAAGAAACCCTGTTAGTCAGGGAAGCCTGTGTGACTGAAAGTGTTTTAAAAAATGATCTTTTGTTTTTTTATCTTCAGTATGCTTTCTTGGTGACTGCCTCAGTACAGTTTGCTGGAGGAGTCATTGTCTTCTTCGGGCTCCTGACGTCACCGAAGGAAGTGGGTGAGTAGAAGAGGGCTGCAGCATTTCAGTACCTTCATGGAAAGCAGAGCTGCAGCTTTCCATGTGGTACTAAAAGTACTGCTCCTTCTGACAGCGCTTACCCTCAGTGCTCTTACAAAATGGTGTTGCATTTCTGAGTATTTAATGAAGCAAGTGCTTTTCTCGCAAAGATCACACTAAATGCCACCGTGCATCATGTGTGTAAGGTCTGGATATCTTGGAGCTAGGCTGTTTCATTTTGCTTTTTGACGTCTCCACTAGTATGTGCCTAATTATCAGTTTTTCTTCACCTGGAAAATCGGTATTTTTTTAACGAAACAGTAGGCAAACTGGTAACTGGCTATTGTAGGAGAGAACTATGGCGAGCCTTAACTGTGCAGTGGGAAAGGAAAGTACTTTTCCTCTGCAGGTCCCCCGCAGCCAGTTAAATAGCTCTCACGTTGGATATGGTCCTTCTCTGAGAAGATGGTAGGCAAGCCAAAGTGTGACAGGAAAACAAAAGAAGCTTTGGGCTTTTACAGGACCATGGGAGAGGTTTCCCAGGTGCCTGCAAAGGCTGTAAAGGTGGTAGCACTAGAGCTACCATAAAGAGTGCTCGTAAGAGCACTCAGCGGCCCAGGAAGCGCAGCGCAGTTCCTAGGGTTTCCATTCCAGCGGAGGCGTAAACAGGCAGCAGCTCTCTGAGTAGCTGCTGGTACACTCGGCCCCCATGCTCAGTGGTACCCGGGAGCCAGATCTGAGGATCACAACCACTAAATAAGGGGGGAAATGCACTAATGTGTTGTGTCTTCCAACTAATGGCCAGACACTCAGAACAGACAAAGCCGATGCCAGAATACTTTCAAGAGCGCTAGAAGACAAAGGGTAGAAACTGGCAACACTGCAGAATACCAAGAGTTTCTAAGCCAAAGGAGGGTGGAGGTATGGGAGAGCAAGGGAATTGCTAGAAGGGAGAATTGCTTAAAAGAAGCGAGCATAGCTTTAGAGTGGGGAGAGGGCGAACAGGCTATGGTCCGTGTTTTCCTGTTGCATGTCCCTTGTAAAACGTAGGCCTCCCTGAGCTTGGAGCAGGTGAAGACAGCAGCGTGGAGGAAGATGCCAACAGACCTTTAATGGGCGATGATGATGCAGATGATGATGACCGGAATTACTCTATTCAAGCAACTGACACTGAGAACCAGCCAAAAGCCATTGGCTTTATCCAGGCTTGTTGCCTTCCGGGAGTAGTACTGGTGAGGACACAGATTCTTGAGTGAGATCTGACTTATGCTGTTAAATGTGAAGCTGACTTTTTGTGTTGTCAGCATTTGTTGACATCATTGCTAATATGTTGACCATGCGTTGTAGTTGTTGACAGGTGACTTCTTATGCTGTTAAAACTTTGGGGTTGGGACTGCTGCGCTTGTGCTTGTGCTCGTGGATTATAATACTGTCCGGGTACGTGGTTGCATGTTGCTCTTCCCGTTGGGCTCCTGCATTTAGTGCCTGTAATGAGCCAGCTACGGGCAGCAGCGACCCTGCCCTTTTTGCTGCTGAATTGAGAAGGGAGGCCATGAGCAAAGGTGGTTATAGGGTGGTTTCTTGTTAAGGTAGCTACTCTGCCCTGAGGAACGAGATTCTTGCTGTTAGCTGAGCATCACACAGAACTCTGTGGCACTGATATTGAGGTTTGGGTTTTTTGGTTTTTTTTTTAGTTGCATTAAAGCAGAAAGCTGGCCTGAAAAGTCTTAATCAGCATGATGTAACATGTGGTAAAGTGGGTGGGTTTTTTTATAAACAACGGGAAACAAGGCCTGGTGATGCAGTTTCTGCATATCCTCATCCTGTCCCTTGCGTGAGAACTTGTGCTTCTGTGTCAGCAGTATTGCCCAATTCATGGATTTGGTTCAGCTGAAAAACTAACCTGCCACTAAAAAACAATGTTAACTTTCTGTGTCAGTGGGCGGTGTACCCCCGGAATAGTAGAAGCAGTACAAGAAAGGGGGCAGGGTGGCTGGCTCAGTAGTACGGTGTGAACTGTCTGGGTTTGATCATGAAGCAGAACTACAGACTGGAGAGCGTTGTCAGATGTCCTCAGTGAGTAAAGCAGTTGGTTGTTGTGATTAAGGCAATGCAAAATCTAGAAGGGATGGGTGGACTGTCAACGTTTAGTGTGCAGGACAACCACAGTTCTGTTGTTAAGACCTCGGATGAGGGATGGCAAAAGAAACCGTACCCATCTTGAGTTCTTTCCTAACATGGCTAAACGCTGTATAAACTATGGCTCAGTTTTGGTTGTGCTGAGAATAGGCTAATGTACAAAGAACCTTCAGGCAAGATTTCTTAGTGATAGAGGCTGCCTCAGTTGATGTGTGACTTATTTTCATTGTCCAGAACATAAGGAGGTGCTGGACAGCTGATGTTGCTGTTTTGATACTTGGGATTTTGAGGACGTGTTCTGTGCGTTAACCCAACAACGTGAACGCCTCTGAGACTGAGAATTTTGTCTGATGTCAGATCAGTGCCCAGCCAAACCAGGACACTGTGTCAGATCAGTGAGAGACTGAACACCGAGAGAACCTCCAAAGCCTTGTCAAGATCCTACAAAGGCTTTCTTTGACATATATTTTTTTGTAGTTCCTCTCTTCTCCTGCTGAGTGATACGGTGAAAGAGTTTTAGTACAGACAGCTTTCCCCTGAGCCTCTAGAAATTCAGTGTTTAATCACTCAGACAATCTGGTAGACAGTTTCGAAGTGTGTTGTAATAAAAATCGCTTCGTACAGTACACTCTTCACACCCAGTGACAGGAGAACTCTACCAAACATCCCTGTGTTTTAAACGTATGATGGGGATTAGTTTGTGTCCTGTAAGAGTGGAAAAGTATTAATAATACAGCCAAAAAGGATATATCTGTTAAAATAATATAAATTCAGAAGAGGTAATTTTGTGGAGTTTAACATATAAAAAGATCTTTTTGAAATTCAAAGACAAGTGTGTACATACACATACAGTCTCAAAAGCTGTGACCCTTAACAGGTGGTTTTTTCCACCTTCATCCAGGTTTACCCCTACAAGTAAGGGTTCCCTGAACTGCTGTGTCAGTGCTTATCAGGGGGCCTTACTGACATAGTGTGCCTCGTCCCTCTGTGCTAGGCCAGCAATCCCAGAGAAAAAAATCTTTGCTGCACACGTGAGAGCTCTAAAGAAGGAGATCTGCTGGCTAGACAGAATTTAAGCCCAGCAGCCAAAAGCAGGAGGTTGTCTCAGCTGTTGGGTTTGGAAGCCTGTGCTTCGCTTTCCCAAACCTTTCATCTTGTGTCCTGGAATACCTGCCTGGGGTTTGTGAGCGAAGCTTTCTCTTCTGGTGCTGTGAGCCCATGAGCCTTCTGAGCAGCAAAAGATAGCGCAGAGGAACTACTTCACCTAACTTTTCTCAGCGTGATGCACAGGTGACTAAATCTCAAGTTTGTTTCATGTCACATGGCTGGCTCCTTTCTGTTCAGAAGGTGAATTAAATTTCCTTCATTTTTTGAAGCCTGGTGTCGTTTCCTCTCAGGATTATACTGAAAGTGTTTTAACCCGTTGCATTCAGTGAAAAGAAAATAACCTTCTTGACGGTGATTTTTGTATTCTTGGCTTCACTTTGATGTTCAGCATTAAGCTCTCATAATGCTGCCTTCTCACATGAAAAGCAGAAGCACTCGCCCCTGAAAGCTTTAGCTGGACACAGAGCTTGATGGGAAGAAGCAGAAATGCTGTTTGCTTTTCTCAAGTGGTAACTGCTTGCTGGTCCTCTCTTTGTTCCAGTACTCTTTGGCCTACGCCTGCTTGAAACTGGTGAATTACTCCTTCTTCTTCTGGCTGCCCTTCTACCTCAGCAACAACTTTGGATGGAAAGAAGCAGAAGCTGACCAGCTCTCTATCTGGTATGATGTGGGAGGAATCATAGGTGAGTGAGCAAGTGAATGACATCTTCCTGCAGCTGCCCTTCTAGCGTTTGAAAACGCGAGACAGCAAATGCAGCTCAGAGCAGTCATGTTCAATGGGATCTAGCTGTTTAATGGATATATGAAAAGTCTAGTTATGTATGTGGCTGCTTGGCTGTTTTTTTTTCTAAAACACAGAGTATGTGAGCCCCCTAAAGAGTTTCCATATAATTTAAAGGGCAGTATCGTAATCTTGGACGTTACCCCCAGCAGGCATTTTTCTTTACTCACTAGGGCTTCTTGAAAAGTGCTGTGTACAAAATGGTGTCCGTGCTGCTTGCTGCTTCCTTTCTGACAGGTACCCTTGAGGGGGAGTTTAGATCTGGACTTAGAGCATTCTGTAGCGTCCCTTCTGTCCTGTATTTTTAAGAGCAGACTCGGCACAGATCTCAGCAGAGCAGACACAACTGTGCTATGTTCAGAAACAAAATATAATTGCACTTGTGTCTGCTGGCTGCAAAATCTGACCCTGTTCCTCCAGAATAAAGAACATATTGTATATGTGTTTAGACTTCCACTCTCCTGTGCTCAGTTTCTTGCTTTATTACCTTGTCCAGTTAGCTTTCCTAAAATAGATATCCTTGTTTTGGTCTATTCAGGGTCAGGTTTTTTGCCTCTGTGGCCTTTGCTGTGTTAGGTTTTCTCAACAGTCTAGGTTTTACCAGCAGAGCAGTTCCTGCAGAGGTAGCAATGATACACAAGGTGATTTTTATCAGCTATCGGCATTTGTTGCTATTAGTTGCACCTACCCTAAGTAGGTGAGACAGCAGGGAATGTGAGGCCCCTGTGTGCTAACGCTTTCCCTGTGGAAAAACAACGGCCTTTTACTGCACTCTCTGTTACAGAAACCATCCACAATGTTAAGCTTACTCACATCCAGAGTTGTGGTGATCCTAGAGCTGTGATGGTCCTGTAGGGGAAGGAAAAGGAAAGCAGGAGCACTGGCTAGTTGTGTGCCAGAAAAAAAGTAGTAAATTCCTGGGAAAGCAGTATGAGTAGTTTTCCCTGCTCTGAGGCACTTAAGTTTACTGTCTGGGTCTGGGGCAGTAAGGGCAGGAGACTTAGTTTTCAGGATTTTGGAGAGAACGTGTATTGATGAGAAGGCAAGAGGCCACTGCACTCAGTGAAAGGAGTTTTGTTCAAGGTGTTAGCATCCTGAGCCTGACAATGATTTATTTCTTTGCAGGTGGGACTATCCAGGGCTTGATTTCTGATGTGCTGCAGAAGAGAGCCCCAGTGCTAGCGATTAGCCTGCTCTTTGCTGTAGGCTCTCTTTTTGGATACAGCCGTGAGTATGCTTTTGCTGCGCAGCGATAAGAGGTTCATTCGGTACGCCTGAGAGAGAACCAGAGCACAGCCTGTTCTGATTATGTTTTCTGGTCTTGAAACTGCTTCTGGAGCAGGGTGGTGCCTTTTGGTCGGCTTTGCCTGAAGCACTGCACAGAAAGAAATCTGCTCTCTGGTTAATGAGGTGGAAAAGAATTAGCTGAGTGGTTGGGTTTCCCTGTACTGGTGAGCTGTGGTACTGATTCTTCTCCAGTGTCAGTGAGACTTCTGGCATTGTCATCCTGTCGTCACCGCAGCTGGCAGAGCAGGAAGTCGCAGATACATCACTCTAGCAAAAGGAAAGAGAACCTGGGGACAGATCTGTGCTGGAGTACATATACACTACAAAGGGGGAGAAGCTCTTAAACTTCCCCACTTAACGCTTCTGTAAGAGGTGAAACTGAAGCGTTTCTGGCTCTCTTATAACGCATGTAGTTCTCAGTGATCAGTTATTGAAAGGAGTCTGTCAGGAAACCGGAGTGGGAGACGACAGGCAGGTCTCACTTCTGATGAGAGCTTCCTAACGAAGCTCTTCCGAGTTTAACAGTTTTATGTCTTCAGACATGGTGTCCTGTGGTACCAGGGTGCTTTAACTCACTGGGATGCTGTTTCACTTCTGTGTCTTCCTGCAGAATGGGGTGGTGACACAGACTGGCTTTTATAGAGCACTTGGAGATCTGTGGACAGAAATAGCTGCCAGAGCGGGACACAAACACTAAAGTGTGCCTTTCAGAAGCATGCTGGCTTACTTGGGTGGTCTAAGGGTTGATAAGGCGTAATCATTAAATAGCTAGGATTGGGTTTGGTGTAGTTTGATGGAGTTTTGTAGGCTCTTGTGCTAACTCGTTACTTTCAAAAGTGAATTGGAAGCAGATATAAAATTATTGCTGACTAAGTTTGAAGTTGCTCTGTATAGCAGAGCAGCCAGAGGTCTCAGTGTCTTGTGCTTAGCTCTATCCAGCCAGATACAGAAGGTTCAGACAGGTGATACAAAGTTGCTGCATTGTGATAATTAAATTCCCATCAGCCAAACCAGGAGACCTTTTCATGCTCATAGTGTGTTACACGTGAGAGTAACAATGGCCTGAGAAGATGTGGAGAGGGCTGCAGCTTGCCTTACGCGTGGTAACTTGACCGTGTGTGGGCCCTAAGTTGAAGCAGTTGGTAAGGAATTCAGGTGATGCCTGGAAGTGAGGTATCGGGGGAAACAGTGTCTGAAAAGCACCGAGAGACTGCAGTGGAAAGCCAGCTGTGTGTACACACTATGATGCTGTTCCTGGAAAGGCAAGCAGAGCACGTAGATACCCAAGCATGGCTTTGTAAGCAGGAGTGAGGATATGGTGTTTTACATGTTTTACTTTGTTGTTCAGCATTGTTTAGGCAGTTGCTGGATTACTGCCTCCAGATCTAGGAGGATCTCTGTATCTTAGAAAAGGTTTTGGACAATTCAGAACAAGGGTGATTCACTTGCTGAATACTTTGTGGTGGGAGAGACTGAGTTGTCTAACTTCCCCAGAGAGACAGAAGGAGGATTCTCTTACTACTCAAATGGACTTTCAAGGAGGGTAAACGCAAACTTTGTGTCGTAGAAGGAGGCCTAACAAGAGCTGGAACCCAGAGCCGGGCAAATCTGGTATTGAAATAGGGCATGAAATTTTAATGGTAAAGGTGACTTTGCTGCTGTAAAGTGCTGTTGGGGAAAATTCTGGGTCTTTAGAATGTAAATGACTTTGCTGTAAGATTAATCTCTGTAGAAGTCTCTGGTCAAATAGGAGTGTAGGTAATTGAACAGGCAGTTCAGACTGGATGTTTGCATGCTTTTTTCTGATCCTAAATAAGTGGCTTTCTCAAGTTCATTTGTTATAGTCACACTCATCTGGTCTTTCTCTTGCAGGTTCTCCAAACAGCAAACCTGTTAATGCTCTGATCATGACCATTACAGGTATCTTATCAAATGCCACTGTTATACTAGTAGACATATATAATACATTGCGGAAAAGTCAGTAACACCAGCCTCAAGTGGTGTTAATGCATTTGTGTACGCTGCCATTTCTGCTGGTTTTGCAGAAAGAGCAAAAGCTGGGGCCCCGCTTCTGTTACTTTTGGAGTACAGCTGTAGGAAAACTGCCTTACAGAGGGAGGTATGGAATAGAGACTGTATAGAACAACGGCTTGCAACTAAAGGGATCTGCCTTGGCTCGCTATGATGAGGATGGAGCTGTGCCAAAATACCTAGCAGTGATCTGGTATCTGAGGAGGTGTATATATGGCAAAGTCATGAGCTGCAGCTCAAATCTGAGGGTGTTCATCTGTCACAACCCCAAATGCCCTGTGTACTGTGAGAGGTCGCAAGCTTTGTGTGCTACCAGACATACTGTGCTGTGTTAGAGAATTAAGATTAGCCTGCGTGAATGGAGCCTTTCTTTTCAAACACTCCTACTTCAGAACTCTCTGTCCTGTTGTGTTTTTTTTCCCCTTCTGTCTCCTTACCAATCCCTGGAGGCTGAGCATTGGGGTGTACTACTCCAAAGTAGAAATGTGTCTAAATCTGCTTCAGGTTGAGGGTTTGTATATGTATGCTGTTCAAAGCAGCTTTCTGTATTCAGTTCGGTGTGTCCTGGCTCTTCTTGCAGAGTGTGCCAAACCTAATTACCTCATTTTTACTTTTGGATGAAAACGTGCTTGTTGGCAATTTCTGTGTGCGTATTCCAGGTACCCAAAGTGTGCCCTGACCGTATACTTCAGCTGTGAGGGTGCACTTCTACCTACAGTTACTCTGTGATCGCTGTCCCTGGATGTAATCCTTTTCCTGAGCTTTGCGTGGTAGAAAATCTGTGTTTTGAAGATGTTCTGTTGAGAATCTATCCTCATGCTTGTTTTGCACCGAGGCTGTTTTCTTGGCACTTCCAGGATTTTTCATCGGAGGCCCTTCTAACATGATCAGTTCTGCAATTTCTGCTGACCTGGGGTGCCAGGACCTGGTGAGAGGCAGCAGCGAGGCTCTGGCAACTGTCACGGGAATTGTGGATGGAACGGGCAGTATTGGTGCTGCCGTGGGCCAGGTGAGTCTGCCAAAGGAACATAGAGGTCTGGGGGGGAGGCACAGAGTCTGCTGTGGTTGGAGGTGTTAGCTCATTCCTCAACCTAAAGCTGCATGGAGAGAGAGAGGGTTGTGTTTTTTTTCTAAAAAAAGTTATTTATTTATTGAAGAAACAACCATGGGAACATGTGCTTTAAGCTTCTGGTGGAAGCAATTTAATTAAGAACTAAACTAAGTATTTGTATTGCTAATACTATGGCGCTTTCATAACTCAAAATGAATTTTAGAGACTTTCATATCCTGAACTCCAAAAAAGCAAGTAAAGGTCAACTTCACAAAGAGTGAAAATAAAATATGTGGAAGTTTGTTTGGGACTTTTTGTTCAAAGGTGACAGCAAAACCTGTGCTCACAGAAAAGTTTACCTGTATAACTGAGCAAAAAACCCATTATGAATGTTCCAGTACTTATAAAGTAATTGAAAATCTGCTCTTACTTGTGGCTCCCCTTTTTATCTCTGGATGTCTCTTGCACCTTGTAAATCCAGCCCCAGTTGCTTTGATAGCCCTTACAGTATGCTGCCAGAGGCCTGAAGACTACACTGTTGCAGAAAAGGAAGCTGACAGTGTGCCTACTGGGGACATTCTTTCTTCTCAAACACAAACATTAACTATATGGAAGAACACAGTGGTGCTTTGGGCGGGGGGGGATTTAATAGAAAGATCAGAGCCAGTTCTATTCCAGGCATCCTCTAGTGCTGGTAAAATACCAAGGATGCAGGAGACGCATACAAGTTTCTTTTCTGGAAAGGGGTTTGGGTTTGCACTTGCCATTAATTGCCTGATAAACACAATCGTTCTGTCGAACGACTTCATCTGGAAAGATGCCACTTAGCTCCATTAAACATGGAAAATTACAAGTGCTCTGTGGACATCTTAAAGTGCATTGTTACATTCAGTGTTCTTCTTGCATTGTTTACAGTGTTTCTGTCTTCCCCCACACATACCATGCAAACTGACATCATCCTAAAAATTGGGTCTTTAGTTCTGAAAAATTCCACCTGGCTCCCATTCTAACGTTGCATTTATTTCAACAGAGACAACGATGATGTCATTCTGGGGGTGTGTGTGAATAACAGCAAAAGCACAATGAACACGTTACCACAAAACAGGATCTGAATTTCTAATACACCCAGTAGCGAAGAAGGGAGGCCCTTGTACAGCATCTGAATATAAATCTGCTAACAGGGAATACATTTTCTGTTGTGGCCCCCGCAGTCCTCTTGAACTAGGAGGCAGTTGGGAGCAGACTGCAGTCTCGAGTGCCTTGCCTACGAGGAAGGGTTAAGTAGCTGGTGGTTGCGCAGCTCTTGAGGATGCGTCCTGTGTAATTTATAAGCCATTCTAGAGCTTTTAGTTCTTCTGAGAGTACTTACATCCACTTAGGTCCCAGTGTTCCATGCACAAACCTGGCATTCGGCGGAGTCAATCTGTCACGGTTTGAAACTGTAGTTCAGTTCTGTCTTTGTGCTGCTGTGAGTTACTGTGAGGCTTCAGGACGGTCTCTCCACGTTGCTGTGTCTGTGGGTTTTATACAGAAAGGCTGCTGTCCGGAGTCATCTCTTCTGACAGGAAAAGATCAGCTGGAAGGTTTTTATGATCAGCTCTGTATGGAGTGTTAACAGCCCACAAATTCTAGAAAATGAAAGAGTAATGCCTGAAAGTGATACTTGTCGTCCCGGTTTGAATAATTTTTTTTTTCCCCTGTCTTTTTAGTATCTAGTGTCTTTGATCCAAGAGAACCTGGGATGGATGTGGGTTTTCTATTTCTTTATTCTAATGGTAGGTAATCTCCTTTTTTAAAAATTCTTTGTCAAAGTTCAATTTGCAATAGGAAGTTGTTGTGAAAACCTGAAAACTGTGACTTAGACATGCAGTCTGTTTCTGTGGCAGCTGCAAACTCTGATGCCGTTCTCAAAGGGGTCTGTGGTGTGCCTTTGCCTCAGGGTGTCTAAATCAGCTGGGTTCATTTTGGATCCTTTAAAGTCATGTTGGTCAACAGGAACTGAGACTGTGACAGAGGCACAAAATTACTGGCCTTAAAAATACCTGTGTGCGTTTCCTAAAGCTCGTCCCGCCTGACTGACTGCCAAGGCAGGACTTTTTCCTCCCTCATCTCCATGATATGTAGTTCCTAATGTCTTCAGGGAGCTGAAGTTAAGCTGCTGTTTGTGAGCCCTTGAAGATTAGTGGAAGGAGCGATGAGAGTCTTGAAACTACAATGAAAATGCCTTACTCTGGTATGCCAGTGGGGGAGAAGATCTCCTCAGCGTTGCCACGGTGGTGAACGCTGTACAATTCACCCGTTCTTCCCTGCTGGAAGTGCCAGGAATTGTCTTTGCATCTGTGCTGACAAGGGAAAAGGCCACTTTGGTAAGCAGCGGAGGTGGCCAGGAGGAAGGCTGTTGAGGAGGTGAAGAGCTCATCCTCTTTAGGAAGAGAAGATCATGGCAGCTGGAATGGTATGAGCTTTCCTGGAAGCTCAGTCCTTACAGCTGCTGTGCCACTTTGTCATCGCCTTCTCTCCCCGGCTGCTGGGGAGGCCTGGAACGCACGTTGGAGCGCAGGGTGGCTGCGGCCGTGGTCGCCATGTGCTGATTGTCCTGGACATGCTTCTTTTCGCAGACGAGTTCAACAATCCTGTTCATTTCACCGTTAATAGCGAGGGAGATCAGACTGCTCCTGCGTGAGCGGCGCCTGCGAGTGCTGGCCGAGTGACTCCTGCTTGCCTCGGGAAGGACCGTGGGGTGGAACTGACAGCTGGGACACCTATCAAAACTTCAGGAGACTTGTTCCTTACATCCTCCAGGTTTGGACTTGTTCAAAACGGCTCTGCAAGACTTGATTGACCTGCCTTTGCGAGCTCAGTAGCGAAGTATGAAGTACCTGTCCTGAGACTGCCCGCATCATGGAGCTGCTGACCGAAGCCAGACAATCCGTGGGACCGGGGGATTGTCCCGGCCTACCTGACGCTTCCGTGTCAGCAGTCACGCCAGCGTCTCGTGTTGGGTGCTCTCACTGCTATACCCTTTCTTATTTATTTCTGGGTGTCCTGACAAAAGGTGGACTGTTTAAAACTGACGGTGGAGAGGCTGTCTTGCAGTGAATTTTGATGCTCCGTTGTGTCGGTGAAATCATACAGTGCATTTCATGAGTATTCTAAATTTGCCACCACTTTAGCTTTTAGAAAGGGCAAAAATAATTATTTGGAATTTGCGCTGTCCAGCTGTTTAAAAAATGCTGTGGCTAAATCTCTGCACAGATGGACCTCTGCTATCCCTAGTTGTTAACTGTCACAATATTCCAGTAGGTTGACGTGGAGAAGTTGCCTCCACGTTTGTTTTTAGCATTTTTTAATAATAATATTGCTAATGTCTGGGAAATTAGATTTCAGGTTTTAACTATTTAAGCGGACAAATAGTGTGCAATACTTTATTGTGATCTCTGAGAATAAGCCTTAATAGATCCTTTGTGTCTAAAGGATCCTTGAATGGCTTCGGGGATCAGTAACGGGACACAAATACTTTCACTACAGCTTTGTTATTTGAGCTCTGATTGATACTGACCAAAATGGGGCTGTCGGGTGACCCTCCGAAGGAAGCTGGTGTCACTGGGCAACTGCTCATCTCCAGCAGAGGAGAACCAGAACAGAATTGAAGGAATTTAAGGGACCTGGCGGCTCGGACGTGGGTTTCCAGGCAGGGACTGGGGCGTACTCACGGAGCAGCATCAGTGAGCAAGCGCTGCTCCTCCCCGATACGGCTGCATAGGGGACCTCAGGCTCCAGGGTGCTAAAGCTTGAGCTGTGTCTTGAAGAGAAAGGTAGATGCGAGTCAGCACTAAAAACGTGTGACTGCACTTAGTGCGGTGGTATCTGAGTACTTTGCAGGACTGCGGTGAGCAGGGTGACCGACTGGCGCCGCTAACGTTTGTCGGCGATGTTAATTGGGATGGGATGTTAATGAGATTGTCGAGTAGCTTCTCAACAAATTGTTTTCTGCTCATGCCTTGGGATGTTTCGCTGTAAAGGGTATGTGTTAACCAGCAGAACTTCTGATCAAACGCTCCATCTGCCTGGCCAGGGATGCCTGGATGGGGGTGGGGGGCAGGAAGATTCTTGGAGCTGAAAATTTGAAACTTTTTAAATGGGAAAAGTTGCCTTTTTAAAATGTACAGTGATTTTATTTTTTTTTAAATTTATGAATGTCAATTTTTAATCATGTGTTGATTGTAATGAGTGGAACATTATTAGTGCCTTATGGTTTTACTGTATTGAATGGTTGCTCGGTGATTGCTGCTTCTGCAGGGATGGCTCTGCGCACAGCTTTGCTTACTGTGAAGCTCCGTTGCTCCTTTTTTATTTTCTTTATTTTCAAAGTCTCTTTATTTCTTTCTTGGTGGAGGCGATTCTTGCATCTTTTGCTAACCGTCAAAAAATTTCAGTGCTTGGGAAAACAATGCCATTAAGTGGATGAGGGACCTGAATCCAGTTCTTGTCTCTTCCCATTCCCATTTTTGCCTGTATAATTAGAGCAGGAGACTGAGAATCTCTCATCCTGTTCTCGGAATTATGCTCTGGGGTTAGCGCTCACATCCCAAGCTACTCATTAGCCCCTGTACAAATAGAATCCAAACTCCCTGAAATTTAGTTCCAAAATTGATGGCGGCACCGTTTGCCCCAGCCATGGTGTCTGAGAATCTGTGGTTTCAAATTCCAACCGGGATGAGCTTTTCGGGCGGCCGTCTGGGTGCGAGATAAGCTTCTGCTGAAAGGTGGGGTGGGAGGGGGCTGGGGCCAGGGGGAGGAGAGGCAGGCCCCTGTGACAAATGGCTCCCTGGAAACACCTCTGTCCCTGCTCGAGAAGTGCCGGATGTGCTGCGAGTGCTGCGAACGTGAGCTGTGCTTGGAGGCCGCCCTCGGTTAGCGAGGCGCGCCCCTCGCTTCAGGGTTGGGGGGGGAGGGTGGTGGTTGTTGTCGTTGTCCTGGATTTTTTGGTTCATCAAGGTGCTCAGGTGGAGAAAGGTTTTCAATCTGATCGTGTCCAAACTGACTTCACATGAATAAATTTGCTTTGACTTAATCTGGGCTAATTTTTCCGTGTGCTTTGTTCCCCTCTTCTGAACACGGTTCTGCTGAGCGTGCTTCTCCTCCTCCCCGCTCGGCTGCTGTGAGGGCCTGAGCCCTGACCGATGCCGAAACCAAGCCCTCATCCCAGCCTCAAAGGGGGTCGCGTTCCCCCATGCTGCCGTTTGGCACTCGTCCTGGTCAGTCTCACTCACTTTGTGAGAACTACCTAGCAGAGGTGCCTGTAAGGGTGTAATTAATGGTCTTAAAGAAGCCAGAACATATACTTGGGTTTGTTTATTTATTTATTTGTTGATCTGCATGTAGAAGTCAGGGGTTCTTCCCATGATATTAATCGTGCCGTGTGGCTGCTGGCCCTGCTGTGCCTTCTCTTCTGTGGCTTGTTTCTTTAAACACAAACCCACGCCTACGCTTAGCTGTGTTTAAATGGACACAGTGGGGAGCTTTGTAATTGTGTTTGTGTTTTATAGTTTACCATAAATGCAGAGTTGAGCGCAATACTGGATCGCTGGAGAAGGCCCCGTGCCTGCACGTTCTGGTCCCTCAACTCCAAGCAGTTTGGTGCTATGATGCTATTCCCCAGAAAAGTAACAATTCATGTTTTTATTCCTTTTCTGTCACTACTTCTTTTCCTCCCTACTCGTGAGAGGCTTTTTTCCAGCCTACTCTGGAAGTACTCTAAGGAGCAGAGATCTGCTTGAGTATTTGAAAATGCTGATGGCAGCAGTCCCCATCACCACCACCATGACTGCGCCCTCCAGAGCTCGATGTTTGGGCAAGCCAAGTGAATGTCTTCATTTCAGAGCGCAAAGGAAGGGCCTTAGGAACTGGTCTCTGGGCCCATGGCTGCAGCCCGGGGTGTGACGGGCTGTCCGACCGTGCTGGCTGTGAGAGAAAAGCTGTGCCTCAGCCCCACGAGGGTTCTCCGCGTCAAGGAAGGTCCTTGCAATAGATGCCCTCCACGCAATGTGACTGCATCCTGGTTTCCTCAGAGGCCCGGAGCCCCGTGGTGCGGACACCTAAGAACTGGATGCTGGGTGGCCCTGGAGAACGTGAGGGCTGCTTGTCCGCACCGCACCCAGCAGGGCAGCCTTTCCCTGCTGCAGGGAACTGGGAGGCGAGGCAGCAGCGTGTTTTAAGGGTTATCGTTTTCTCCCTGAGATAAAAGGAGAAAGCATCTATTTCGAGGTCGTCCCACCGATCTCGGCAGTAGCAGCGGTAGCTGTTCAGGGATGTCTCGCACACGCCGCTGATCCTGTGTTGCTCTTGGGTAATTTTGCCCTGTATCCAGCGGTGGCTGAACTGCCCTGCCAAACCTATTTGCAATTTCTCCCCCCTCCTTTTCTAAGTCGAAGTGCCCGCGGGGATGTTTTGGGTTCTCTACTGCAGAAGTTTTCTAAGGCACAGCATGCCCACCTTCCTACATCTTTGTGAAGCCTTATCTAATCATCTCAGTAAACAGCCTGCTGCTCTGTGAGGGCTGTAAGTACAAGCTCTTAGGCCGTTTTGTGGGGTTGGATCTGGAGGGGGATGTGTTACGCACAGGCCCACAAAAGCATCTTGGTTCTGTTAAAGCCTTTCTTAGATGGGAGGTGCTTACAGGAATATTTAGAGTAATGCAAAGAGGAGTAATTTGTGCTGTGAGTATTCCCTTTGGTTCTCCTGCGCCGGCGATGACGTCTGAGTCCGTGTCTGGATCCCCGGAGGTGCTCCTGGAGCGTCTCCTTTGACCTCCTCCGGAACAGCGTCCAGGTGTCTGTGGAAACAAAGCAAAGCAAAACGTGCTCCTGGAGCATGGGAGCAGAGGGCAAGCTTTGTGGCTCTCGTGTTAGCTTTAAGATTACCACCAGGAGAAGGAAGACTTCTGTCTGAGATTACAGAAGCCCAGGTCAACTGCTTGAGGACAACCCATCTTGCTTCTGAGCAGTTTTTAAAGCGGCAGATGGTGGCTGATGAACCTCATTGTGAATTGGTGAAGCCTGTGTCCATCGGTGGTAAGGATAGAAAATCCATCCACCACCACCAGCTCTTGTCCTTGTGGATCACATAAACAACAGTGTAATCCAGAGTGTACCAGCAGAACAACAGCAGAGAAGGGTGAGATTGCTTAGATGTGCTGTTTAAATCTCCCTTCCTTATAATGTGGTAAGCAGGATCCTGGGGTTTCGGTATGGGTTGATTTCTCTGGGCTGCTGGATTCCAACACTAGCTCAGAGCACTCCTACACCCGGAGGGAGAGCTACATCCTCGCTCTTTTTCCTGTTTGTCAGGTGCGACCAGTTTCCAGAAGCTCACTCACCCGGCCCGGAGAGCGTGGCAGAGAAAGACAGAAGCCAGTGCTTGCCTGCGGCGAGCGCGGAAGACGACGAAGCAGTCGGGTTGTAGCTGTGACCGCACTCTTCAGCTGGAGGGATGGGAGTATCCAAGAGGCAGGTTGAGCTGCTGAGGGGCTGGCTCCACTACCCCTTCCCCTCTTCCTCGGCCTCCTTGCCCTCTGCTGCAACTTCTGCATCCTTCTGGGAATATTAATGTTTTGTCTCTTCCAGCCAGGAGTGGGTTCATCCCAGGACTGCTGTTCCAGGCGTGCCAACGGGCAGGACAGACAGCAACAGGCGGCTGCGATGCCGACCGTTGGGCGCGAAGGAGCTGTCAGGCGAGGAGGGAGGCGAAGGTGGGAGCCCTGCCTGCAGCGGCAGGCACGCGTCAGCACGGTGCCAGCACGCAGCCACTTCTGGATCGGCGCACGCCTCCGAGACGTCGGGTGAGCTGCGCGCAGGGCCGCAGGGTCTCCGCCCGAGGTGGCTGTTCGCGGCTCAGCTCTGTCTCTGTGCGCATCTGCGGTGCTGTTCCGCNCTCCTGGAGCTCCCCGGGCCCTTTTCCAAACACCGTCGTGGCCCTGTGCGCTTGGGTCAGGGCTGGTTTCCCGGAGGGGAGGAGGAGGGTGGCGAGGGAACACGGACCCGTGGCCCCAGCAGCTGGGTGCCCCCATGGTTCTGAGGGACTCTGGCCTTTGCTCCCGGATGGTGAAATCCACCTTGGTTTGTGTGCCTGGTGCTGCTGTACTTTGCCACTTGCTTTGGCCGCTGTTCTGCTGTCGGTTGGATGAGGATCTCTGCCTGTCTTCTGCGGCTTTGCTGAGGGCGGTTTTTCAGCTGCCTGCTCTGCTTAGGAAGGGAGCAGGGGGTCGCTCTGGGGGGTTTATCGTAAGTCAGGGTCTTGGTTTGCCAGACTTGCTCTTTTCTTCTTACTTCCACTGTTTCACCTCAGGTTACCCATTCAGTCTCAAGCGTGCAGGGCCAGATTCCTCCTCCTCCTGTCCCCAATCCGTTTTCTTTGCTCCAGCCTTTGTGGTACCTTGTCTCCAGGAGGAGAGGAGGAGCCAGCATTTTCTGTGCTAACAAAGTGAGCATTGTAATGTAGTTGCAGAGTGGGTGGATGTGATTGCCGACAGAGGTATTCCTTCTGCGAGGGTGTGGATTAAAGCCCAAGGTGACTTTGTTCCTGCAGAAGTTCGCTAACTTTCCCCAGGGAACTGAAGGGGCAGGGGTGGGAGGGGAGAAGTATGATAAATGAAAGTGTCAGAAGGAAAGGCACTTATGGAGCACGCGCTCCCAGAGCATAAATGTGTGCTCTGTAAGTAGGCTGGGGAGTCCCCTTCTCTGGAGATACTCAAGACCTGCCTAGACACGGTCCTGTGCAGCCTGCTCTGGGTGACCCTGCTTTGGCAGGGGGTTGGACTAGATGACCCACAGAGGTCCCTTCCAACCCCTGACATTCTGTGACTCTGTGTAAGGAGCTTTCAACATAGTTTAAGGTAGCACTCTGTGGATTTAAAAAAAAAAAACACCCAGGACAGCGTTTAGCCGAGAAGTTGAGCGTGGCTCTCTGCAGGCTGCTGTCCCAGTGTAATTGCCTGGGTAAGTGGATTAGCAAGCAGCAGCATGGCTTGTTCGGGGTTAGGCAGGCTTTGAGGGGAGCGAGGAAGGCACTGCTCCTGGGTAAGTGGATTAAGCATGGCTTGTTCAGGGTTAGGCAGGCTTTGAGGGGAGCAAGGAAGGCGCTGCTCCTCACAAGGGGCTGAGACGGAGGCAGGCAGCCTCCGCTGCTCCCCACCAGTCGGACCCGTGCAATGCTGAAAGCTGTGGCAGACGGCTGGGTTGTCGCCGCGTGCGCTCGCCGGGAAGGGTCCCATGGAAACAGTTCCTTTCAGAGCTACCACTTGTCCTTATCTGCCGCGAGGTGGGTACGGGTGACAGCAAATCACATCTTGGGACGCTTCTTCTCTGCCTTTGTTGCCATGGGAATCGGCGTCTTCCGCGGCTTTGTCTTCTGAGGAAAAAGAGAAGTGTTGTTACCTCCCCTGGCTCACCCACCCGAATGCGCCGAGGATGGAGGGGGGCTGTGGTCAGCCACGCTGCGCCCGGAGCAGGACGTTCGTGCCGGGGACGGGGCTGCGAGGTCGCTTGTCTTAAGATCTCACCTGTCCCTCTGCAGCAGTCACCACGTCTGCGTTACGGGGTGGCGGTGGGGAGCGCGACGCCAGGGCGGTGGGGCCAGGACCTGCCCTTGTGCCCGCTGGGTGGAAGAATCTGTGTCACGCAGACGTCTGACACGACAAAACACGACGCTGTTCCAAAAGTCTGGCCCAGGGGCTCGAATGCCCACCCAGGGGGGTCCCTGGCCTTTGCGGGGGGGCAGAGGGGCACCAGCGTCGTGGGGAGCGGTGCCGTGCTTTGGCTCCCTCCCCGGGTGACCGAGCAGCCCCTGGCAGGGATGTGGGACCGGGAGGCGAAGGCTCCGCGGAGCCTCCGAAGGGACCCACGGAGTTCCCGGGGAGTGGGAGCCCAGTCGGGATCCGGACCCAGGACCTGCGTCTCTGCTGTGCTGCAGCTCAGAATCACAGAATCACAGAATCACAGAATAGTAGGGGTTGGAAGGGACCTCTGTGGGTCATCTAGTCCAAACCCCCTGCCGAAGCAGGGTCACCTACAGTAGGCTGCACAGGATCTTGTCCAGGCGG
>Ga0065711_1037146_pt1 | contig 20139 bp, 12 predicted proteins | sample Hoacrofraction12_FD_59098 | JGI IMG/M metagenome (GOLD analysis project Ga0065711, IMG submission 59098) | Hoatzin crop microbial communities from Cojedes, Venezuela - Epithelial fraction 12 v2 (version 2) | ecosystem: Host-associated > Birds > Digestive system > Esophagus > Crop | place... | reverse complement strand
CAGCTGCCCTGTATTTTTTTTTTGCCTCACAGCATGTAATTAATCAGCTCAGGTTTGCAATAAAATATGACGCCCATTTAATAGACTGAGTCACCGGTAGAGCCAAGCAAAATCAGCCGGTGGGCAGAATGGCAGGGGAGATAGGGCAGGGCTGTCAGCAGGCGAGGGGCAGGCGGCCTCGCGCAGCCAGCAGCCTGGGCGACACGGAGAGCGAACGCACTCACGTCGCCTCGTTGCTCGGTGACATCGCGTCACGTCTTCCCGCCCTACCCAGCGCTTCGGCGGCGGGAGCCAGATCGGTCAGCCCTTTCCAGAAGCGATGGGCACGAGCAGAAGGTTAGGCTGGCAAGAGGGAGGGAGCGGAGGGGTGACTGCCACCCCCGTGGGGACACCCGTCGAAGGGGTTGGACCCCAGCGAGGGGATGAGCCTTTCAGGGGAAGCCACCAGCCTAGTCCCAAGCTGCTGCTGGCATTTCAAAGAAGCTGATTTCTAGTCCATATTTCGTTGCCAGCTGTGGTACAGCCACCTCGTTAGTCTTCATTAGGAAGTGATAAAATACACACGTAAAACCCACAGTCAAACCAGCTGATCATCAGCACCGTGCTTTACGAGCTCTGGAGTCGCAAGACAAAGCAGCTCCTTGGCATTATAAAAAAATCTCCCTCCTGTTGCTCAGAGATCGCCAAAGCTAACGAAGAGTTGTCATTTTGCGGCTGACAAAGGCTTCAGTGCTTGCATACAAACAGCTAAACTGATGTATCGGGGACCACTCCTTAGCAACACCGGGAAGACGTTGGGGATTCGTACAATTTACTTTGCAAGAGTTGCAGGAAAACACAGCAGCAGCAGGAGGTTACTTTGATTTTACCATCAGAAACACAGAAAATAGCCCGTACAGACCCAACATAAGAGATGACACATGCACCTGGGAAACAGAAGGACTGGCAAAAGCGACAAGTGCGACATCATCATTTCGGTAACAACGGGGGTGCCTGGGTGCGTACATCCACACACGCAGCAAAAGAAAGTACTTTCTGATTTTATGGTTAGCACAACTGCAGTTGTGTTAGCAGCTTTTTAAGCAAAATCATTTTAGCTTTGTTTTGTGCAGTTATGAATATTTCCATACGACTGCTTTTCAGCTGTTTGAGAGAAAAGGCTTATCTAGAAAACTTCCATGATGTAAGCTAATTACATCCCAAATTAAAAAGACTTCATTATTAACGACCAAGACAGTGGGATTTGGCATTTGCTTTCAGCATTCAGCAAAACTCCAACTGAATGCTGAGCAAAGTGATTTGGTCTCTTCTCCCAGACCCGAAACTGCAGAAGCTGCAACGGCACAAACAGCGCGTGGCAGGATGTTCACCGCCCGAGAAGATTCCTGCTGCTCTGGGGACAGGCAGGAGAGCAGAAGCTCTGCTGGTTCTCTGCGCGGCCGTGCCCAGGGGGGCTGCCGTGGCCGGGGGACCCCGTTCCCCATCCCTCGGCACGATGAGTCCTGTGCAGAGCTTGCAGACGCAGCAGCAGCCCGGCCTTAGCCTGCCCACGGCTGCGGAAGGAACAGGATCAAAGGAGAGAGTCATCGCTCCCCAAGTCCTTGCAAGTCTTGTTTCTGGTTGTTTACCAAGCATTCCAACCACCTTGTGAATGTCTCTCTTTTTTTTTTTTATTGAAAAAGAATATTAACAAAGAGCTAGCACTAATACAAATTACCTACCCCACTTTTTATTGTCGAATAAACAATCTCCTTACTTTGTAGCGCTGCCAGGAGGGATAACACTATTGTTAAGGCATGACACTACACTGCAGAAAGGGTGTCTGCTCAGAACTTGTTCAATCCTCTCTCATCCTTGCCTGTAGCCTCTGGAAAACATACAAACCTCCTGCAGTTAAACAGCACAGTAGCCATTCCAGGTAAACTACAGGTCTCCTCTTCTGGTATCCTTTCGCTGTTAAGGTAAAAAAATACCCCAGAACTAAACACCCGAGAGCGGTCTTTTACAGATGTTGAGGAGCTCCTTAAAGAGCAGCTTTTGCATTTAGGGTGGTGGGTGGACACCAGAAAAGCCACTTTAAGACTGCCCATCAGTTAAATTTTTAACGCCAAGGAGGTGGAGCTGCAGAAACGCCCTACTTATTGATGCCAGAAGATTATTTACCTTCTCCTCAGAAAACATCAGCAGTTAGGAAAGGCTCCAAGTTTTCCTAAGGAAACACTGCAGTGAAAGGCGTCATTGAGCTGGCTGTGCCTTCACCACCGCTCACCGGTAGCCAGCCCTGCGCAGCGTAAGCTGGTAACAGCGTGCAGGCTGTGCGAAACTTGCTAAATCCAAGTGCCACCTAAAAAATGTTTTGCAAGTGGACGCCGTTTCCAGCTATGGGAATCTTCACTTTCCTCACTGAATGGCATACAGCGGAAATTCAGCACCTGCTGTTTTTATTTACCTATTTAAACTGCTGTTCAGTCAACCTAGTAAGTCTGCAAAGGTAACCAGTCCCAAGGAACAGGAATGACCAGCCATGAGAACACTGTAAAGGGGCTCAGGGCCAAGTATTCCTCTATTTTCTAATTCTTTCACTTTCCACAGGATGACAGGTCCATCCCACCAGGTGTGTACGGATTCCTCCTTGCTAACATAAAATGCTGCTTCTGCTCCAGAATTTCCAGCTTCAGGAACTGAAATTCTGGCTCAAACGTTCCGACTGCATTATAATGGCTGAAAAAAGACATCGAGAAATACAATTAGCCCCCCCCGTCTCTGAGTGTACCATTAATCTCTTCTCTAAAGCATTCTTCACAAAGATGAAGGTTATTTTATCTAAACAACAAAGATACAGAGGTTCCAGCTGAGGCTTTAAAAGCTGATACTGATTTTCTTAAAATAAAGAGCATTAGTAAGCAATAATGAGAGTGTTTCTTAATTTGGTTGCGTCTGCTACTAAAATAGCAGAGGGCACAAAAAGAACAGTAAGTGATAACCGCCATGAGCACCCTTCAGGGATTTTTCTTCTTTACCTTATTCCTTAATGCTGGAGAAAGAGATGATGAAGTTGTGTTGAATGTAATGACTTCTTAAATTTATTTAACTCAGGGATTTAGGCCACAAACAAAGCTGTGTTTCTTTCTGAATTCCTGGTTGCTAAACATCGCCTTTGCAGCTAATAATGGCACATATCTCTATAGCCTGGCCTAGTCACAGTGCCGGAAAAAAGCTGTTGACTCTATCCGCTTTCTGGCAGATTATGGAATTTTTTTTATTTTATAATTCAGATCCAGAATACACTGCTCACACCAGGCCATAACAATGCTGATAGCTAATCTTGGTGTCTGGCATTTTGCTTACACAGGGAGTTTTGCTCAGTGAAGGAGGCACTGTACAGAGTTCTGTGCCTGTTCTAACAAACAAAAAAAGAACCACATTGCCTCAAGAAGTTATGCTGCCAAAATTGCTACACCGAGATTTAAACTGAGAGCAGAGCCCAAAAATCACTTGTCCAGCTAAAACCACGCATTATTTTCAGCATCCTTACAATTCAAAAGCAAGCAAACCACTGATGCTTTTGTGCACCCGTTTGTAACCCAGCGTATGTTTCTACCCCCCATGGAAGACATGCATCAAGATACGATGGGAAGACGACACCAAGAATATTTCAGTCGGACTAAAATACCTACACAGGCCCTGGTAAGTCATTATAATTCCAAACAAAATATGTTACAGACAACTAAAAGAATTCCTTGTATTTACCACATCACCTGCTGGAGTTGCTGAGCAGCCATCTTCTAATCCTTGCAAGGAACTGCTGAGAGCCCGGTGCGGCTCCCTGGTAGCCAGTGGCAGGACCAGAGGCTTATAATGTCAGACTTGACGTTGAAAGAACAAGAAGTTGCCCCAAACAGGTACCAAAAAGGAGCTGAACCATACTTTTGCAAGGTAACTTGTGAGTCTAAGTATGGAGACAAAAAAAAAAAAAAAAGGCTTGCTTACTTTAGAACTCCAAATGTTATCCTTATGGTTCAGTTCCAGGATTTCAGGACATCAGTACCTCTGTAGCTTTCAACACGGCCTTCCAGATCCAAGGGACTCATGGAGCTGTGAGACAGGCAACCTACACCGGCTGCTTATCGTTATGTTACTCCGGGTGCATTCTGTAGTGCTGCTATAACCAGAGGCATTCAAGAGTTTGAACTACAAGCGTTGCACATACAATCTCAGACCGGAGCCCTTATCAAAAGTATATTGTTAGTGTAGAAAGCAAGGGAGGGGAAAAAACCCAAAATCTTCCCATGCGCTTGTCCACAGCACAAAGCAGGTTTTTTCCCAGTAAGGAATGTGCCACAGTCAGCACCGCGTAAGTTCAAAACACATTGCCACCTCTCCTCGTGTTTTACTGAAGTAATTACACCTTCATTGTAAGTCTTCAAAAAAGTCCAAATAGAAAAAAAATTCAAGTCTTTGGTACTTATTTTTCTATTATTCTGTGAATATCTTAGTGTGCTATGTGAGGCTAGATGGTAAGTGAGCTTTTATAAATTCTGTTAATGTCATGGAGTGTCCTTAGCTAGTGAAAATTCCCACTGAAATAAGTGAAACTTCACCTAGAGAGCATCAGGAAGTCAGGATAAGAATTTTTACCTGTGCAAGAAAATATTTGTACTAGTTACCTGACTTTGAAATAAAAAACAAAAGTCAGATTTATATAAAAATCCATTTTTTATTAAACTCTGATCACAGAAGAGGATGGCTCAGTATAAAATCTCTAACAAAGTGATTTTATAGTGCAGTAAACTCTCCATCTCTCATAGCCATAAGCTCTGGTTATGAGCATACAATACGCCTTCGTACTATAGAATACAAAACCGGGGTTTGTCCTTGTAGCCCCATATTTGTTAAGCAGGAAGACAAAATTTAATAAAATGTTCCTTTTTCTAGCTTATTGTGCCCAGAACATCCAGTTCTGTAGTGATGCTTTGAGACCATTTTATGCAAAATACTGTTACTACTCAGCCTGCTCAGACCGCGCGGCTGCTATTTGGCATTTCAGACTAAGAGAGGTCACTCCAAATGCCCCAGCGACACATCACAGCAGTAAATGATTTCCTGAACACACACAGTATTCTTCATCCAAGGAGCCACCCCAGCAAAGCAGAAAGGTGTGCACAGTGGTTAAAGAGAGCAAAGGGGAAAAAAGGGGAAGAGTTCAGTAAAAAACTACCGACTACATAAAGCCTGATTTTTCCGAATAAATCATAAAAGGTGGGTTGTGGGTTGGGTCCCCCCCTTCTACTTAACTGGAGTATTTCCAGCACATTTGGTTTATGTCAAGCAACTGGGAACTGAAAGGCATGCTAGGTTCTTCACGAGAACTGAATCCAGAGCCACATTTTCTTCAAAGTCTGCACCTCAAGCTGTCAGAGGAAAGTGTGCAAATGCCCCCCGCCAAGTTTGGCGATTTGAGAGTAGGCAGAACTGCAAAAAACCAGAAATTCCTCTTTGGCCCAAGGACTTCTCCTGCCCCTTCTGCCAAACGTGTGGAAACCAGGTCAGACACCAAATCCCAGGTGAGAATCTGCTGTCCAGTAAATACAAAAGAATGGGCTGGATGCAGCCAGTGTACCAAGCAATGCCACAGACTTGAAACCCTTGACTGTACAACACCCCAGAGTCCATTTTAGCATTTTACTCACTTGCAACTACTACAAGATCTTTCTGTGAAGGACATCCCACTCTAGAACAATTTAGTAAGCAAGCATCTGACCTGAAGATACGTTTACAAAAAAGAAACAAAGCAGCAATAGGAGCTCTGCAAAGCAAGTTTTTAGCAGTTACATAGCAATTTTCATCTTCACAGAACTTGGTGTTATTGCAAGAAGCTCCTCAGAAGCTCTGAAAAAGATTATTAAACAGAAAGTACAGAGTACACCTTAATTATTGTGAGTCCTGCCAACGCAGGACTACGACATTTGTCATTACTTCCACTACAGTCATTTGTGGTTAGATAAATAGCTCGCTCTATTGTATTTTAAGACAAAGCAATTTTTATGTACTTGAGAATGTATTTATGCACAAGTACACTACTTGTCTGCTGTTACAGCATCTATAAATAATAAATACACTGCAGTAACAGTGACAGAGTAGTCAAACTCCTGCAATGTCTAGTGGTAAGGGTAAAACTAGAGGAGCAACTACTCCATGTTCTCTAGCTTTTGGCCCAAGATATGTCTAGTATTTCTCTAGTTTTCTCTCATGAACACACTCAAAACATACCAGCACAAAGGTGGTTTCCTCGTGAAACAAATACGGACGATACCACTGCAAGAATAACAGTTCTCAAGCTAAAGGTAAGGACAGACAACATTTATCTTTGAATCATTTCAAGAATCAAAGATTTCTTCTCATTTAGCAGACTAAAACCTACCTGATACCAATTTGACAGACAGCAGTGATGCCATATGAGCTCGTATCAGTACCCATGTACTGAATCACAATGCAAACAGCTTTTTACCCTCAAAGCTGTACTGACTGTATGGTGCTCTGGCAGAAACTACTGCCACTCTCTGAATACTGTCAGGCCAGCACGCACTCATCAGGCCCTAGACAACTGGCACCGTGAGGATCAAACGAGCCCTAATCTTGCCCATCAATAAGTATCTTTGTAATTAAGTCAAATGTGATGTCACTGATGCATCAGGCTATCAACAGAAAAGTGCGTATGCATTCACTAGGCTACCGAGAAGTCTCCAGCATAAAAAGGCACTAGTCCATAGCAAGCAAGTACTGGCTTCAGAACTGTTGTTGAGTACCTGCTTCATCCGTGCCTAAGACTACAGCATGCGTTCACCCACTCTCATGTGGCAACGCCAGTGCCTGGAGCTGAGCAGGCAAACAGGCAGTAAAGCCCCTCCCCAGCCCCAATTTCCTGGATGTTAAGAAGCAAGTGATACAATAAAGAAAACCAAACACGAAAAACAAAGGATCCAGACTATTCTATCCAATCATCTGACAAATCTAACTTGAGCACACGTGCTTATTTTTAATTACTACTGGGGAATAAGTGTGAAGGAAGAGACGCCTGGAGAAAGTGCCTACCACCAGCGTATGTTAATCATCTAAGGGACAAACCCTGCTCTGAACACTTTGTATTTTCTGATTCCAGGGAGGATGTAAGGAATGAACTGAAGCAACAGCTGCAATTTATGCAAGAGATAATTGACCACACCATATTCTGCTATGATGGCAGACTTGATTCTCTGCTACCTGACACCTGGAGTAGCTATTTGCACTTAGGTGCGGGGAGCGCAACACAGGTGCGACTCAGTATTATAAGGTGGATGACAGAGATCGCACTTTGTGGCGGAGCTATGAAGGAACTTATCGTACATGGCAACATGCAATTGTGAATTATACCCACTGCCAAGAGTGCTCCAGATTCTCCAGGATGAGAGACATCACATGAACACAACGTGCTGTCCAGCACAAGATAAACCACGTGGCTAATTGTATTCCTAATTGTTAGTATTTCCAAGACCGAACAATCTGGAGCCACGAGTACAGCGTGTGGATTCTCTTACCACCAACTTCTCAAAATAGAAGATCTGTTGAGAAGGTTTCTCAGCTAGAACCATTACAGTCAGGCATCACATCCATTTTTCACTTGCTGATCCTTCCTTCCCTCTCCTGCGTATCGAAGCCACAAGCCATACTGCAAGAGAAGCAAGGGCCAGCTCCACCCAACACTTTCAGTTTCTCCCAGCCTTAAAATGGACCAAATGGGATGCCGATACATGTGCTGCACAGCCAGAACGTACTCCAGGAGACTTGTTTCTTGTTTCAGTAGACATCCTATTTTCAGTCATTTCCTTAAGCGTGACTCCAAAGCCACCAGACAACTATTTGGGGGCAATATCCAAAATTAGAAAGTCCCCTAAGCCTTAAAATGGGAGGATGTGCCACAGCAGTGTTTCTCTCAAACTTCTGGGCTATATAACAGATTACATCAACACAACCTACACAACACTAAAATTAGCAAGCATCTTGAAGCAAGACGGGACACAGAAGAACATTCTATGGAACGCATAAAAAAACCTCAAACAACATGAAAAAAAGTAATGTTTATTTTCATTGTTTACAAAAGTCTGAACACCTTATGCAAAAGCAGCATCCTGAACCACACATTTCCCTCATCCTCCTGCGATACTGGCAGAAAGCAAGTATTTTCTCTGTTCTTTAGGGTTAAACCTATTCTGCTGAGGTAAATGGGAAACACCTCATCGATTTCCACAGAGCTTCGACTGCTTACATTAGCACAGGGGCCGACTCATCAGACCACAACACAGTGAGATGTCATATGGGTGACTTGCTCTAAGCGCCAAATTGGCTTGGTCTGTGCTTCTAACCAACATGAATACACTGTCCAGATACATAATAAGCTCCCCATTCTCTTCAATTTTAACTGAAACAGATCTAATTTTAAACACCTGTTTAAACATTACGACTCTTATCTCACACCAACTCCATGCACGGTTTAACTTTATGTACCATGAAAATTTTACTCAAGTTTTTAAGAGTTAACAAGTGTGCTCATAAGCTATTTTAGGAGTGAAACCTTTCAGCACAATAGCTATTTACTCCTTTCTTACCTTCCTCTCCAGAACATGAAGGTCAAATACTGACTCGGAAGAAACATACCCTAAAGTTAACCTGAAAAAAAAATGTGCAGCATCTTTATTTTGCCTTCACCTTTTTCTCTGGATCTGGAGCTGGAACTAGTTAATGGTCATATAATCAAATAAGCCATGCTTTTGAACCTACAGAGAAACATGTATGTATGTATTTATTTTAAAAGTGTGTTGTTAAACAGAGAATTTGATTGCAATGACTTCAAAGACTTACCTGGAAGAAATTACTCATACAGTTTCCTAAATTGATCCCTACTATAAAACAGCATAATTTCTCAGCTCCTTTGAGTTGAGGTCCCTCCCCTCAGAATCTACAACTGATGTCTCGAAGTATTTATTACACTGGGAGAAATGGCTCTGGCTTGTCTGCCATCCTATGTCTAAAATGACTGACAAATACTATTTATGTCTGCAAGACTGGTATCGCATCAATGAAAACTGCTTTGTTTTACTGCTCGAGCTGTAGGAACTGATCTATTAGCTCATGCCAACTTCACATGAAAGAAATATAATTTACTTTACATATTCAAAGAACCTGCTAAGAATATATATACACACAACATGTATGTGTACACACATATATACACATATATGTAGATAATTTGTATTTATTTTACACTGACAAAGTGCTAAAAGAATCCAACAACTGTCACTGCTAGAGAGGAGGCCAAATGAAATGGTATCACTTATATGGCATCAAATAATTATGAGACTCCTGTCTGACAGCTTCAGAACTGTTAGCAAAAAAGTATTTTCACTGGCAAAAAATAAAGTTCCAAATAGTTTGAATTTCACTTTTAAATAAATTGGAAGCATTTAGAAAAAAATTTTAAAAATACCATGCAAAGTAGATTTTATAATTTAAGTTTCAGTTCTGTGTACAGCAAACACACACATTTGAACATATACTCTATTACTTTCATGGCAAAATTCTGAGGTGCCGTGGACTCAGCGATGACTTTAATGAATCTGACAGTATCTCACATGTGCATCATTGCCTCAAATTTTGAAAAAGAAAAAGCTGTACAAGTTCAGCCCTGTATATTGTGAGTCTGGCTGCATAGTCAGAAACAGAAGTATTGCACTCAAGACCATGCCTACAAAAATGCATTTAATAAGGCCTTTATATTCAATATCATAATGGGACTAAATCACATGAACAATCAAATCTGTCAGAAATAGACCTAGGAAAGCCACATTGCAGAAGATGGACTCAAAACAGCAGTGTTCCAGCAGTTAAGTAACTGGGGTTTTTTTCCGTGAAATGCCAATCTCTCAAACCAGTTTTATCCACAGGGCCACACAACATGATGTGTATGCATGCATGCATTCTCACAACGCGCTGTTTCATTTTTTCTTAGCAGTTACCAAGTGCTGCAGAGTTTGAAGGTAGGATTCTACTCAAGTTCTGTCTATAAGGTTCAAGTTGTTATCAACTTTAAGCAGCTTCCATGCATGACGAGGGGAGAGAAGATTTGACTTTCAGCTATCTAAATATTTGCCAACATGCAAGTCATAATTCTTACTTTACAAAGTGTAGCAAAGACATAACTGAACCTGTACTGGAATACTTCTCAGTATGCTCTTTCAGAGCTAGATCACATTAAAAGCATCAGTTTATCTGATCTGGCTTATCAAAAGAAAGACAGAGCAAACAACCAGTTTAACACAACACAAGGAATGATACAGATTTACAAGCTGGCTGCCCACATCCCACGGCAAATAAAAAGAAGCTACCCTTTAATCCAAGAAGGGTAAGCTACCTTGAATTTACAGTAGGGGAAGTGCATTTACACCAAGCACTACCTTGGAGCAGCGGCTGTGCTGTAAAACTGCTAGCTTGCTTTGTAATTATTTGCTCCTTCAGCCATTCCAAAGTTACCCAGTCAGCCAGCATTCTGGCTTGGTTAAGGGTAGTGGCATTTGTCCAAGAAGGAGAGGTAGACCACTATCCCTCTTCCCCATCCCACACTACATAAATACACAGAGTTATGCAAATACAAAAAGCATCAGTACAAAGGCTGGAAGCACAAGATACAGCAGATAGGAAACTTACTGGTCACACGCATTACAGTTCCGCAGAGATGTTCTTTCACAATCCTATATTCTGCCATAACATCCACAGATGAGATGGAGATTCTGGATGAACTACCTCCCAGCTGAACCAACTCCAGCATTAGGAATTCAGTTTGAATACAACAGACTATATCCAATCCTTCTTTCCCTAGGACCTGTTTTTTGGGCTTAGAAGGTTTTCAGTATGTAGACAAACCTGAGAGACAGATGATGTGACCTGTCTGCGTATTACATACACACAAATGGATAATCGAGATGCAAAAATTATTAAATGTGTCACACTACACCTACAGCTCCACGTACTTTTTTCCTTCAACAATGGCATCACTTGCCGGATGCCAGTTTATCACCAACAATAAATGTGTTCTTGACCAGAGCTAGGAGGAATACATTTAGACAACAACAATGCAGCTCTTGCAGTGGATGAGCAGGGAAACTGGGAGTTCAGGATATGCTTTCTAACTCCACTCCGTCTTATACTGATTACATGCTAAGCAGCTCAAAACATCTCTCTTAGCAGTCACGTTATTTGGAAGGAGAGTAACTCTTTCCATATTTTCTTCACAAAAGGAACAGTAAGAAGTCTATTAATGCACCATGTAAGATGAAAAGCCATCTAAAAGGCTTCTACTTATTTTAGTAGTTTTGACTAAATCACTTTGTCAATTAGGTTGAAAAGAGCCGAGAATATTTTGGGGACAGAGTTTCAGAAGCCCATCTCTGACATTCACGTTAAAATGGTGGCCTGACTACCAGCAATACTTTGTATTCAAGTGTCTAAACAAACAGTTTTGACAGGTATCAAGCAGTAACAGCTTTTTCAACATTTTGTGTTTGCTGTATTTAGTACTTTTTAACCAAATTCTCTCTCCCAATAAAGTGACTGTCTTCTAGTTAGCACGACGACCCATAAACACAGCATTCTTAAATGGAATTACATATTGCTGTTTTCTCTCCACCATAACATTATCTTACCATTTTCAGTATCAGTCAGCACCACAGGTTTAATGCAGGTCACGGACAACAAGCAGCAGGCCTACTTTCACTGCTTGCTTCAAACAATGTATTGTTCCATATTTATACATTCTTAAAATGTTTTCTTCACTTAGCTATACTTAAAGTACCACTCCAAAACTTAAATGTGCACTGAAAAAGGTTATTGATGACTTGACCAAAAAATATCGCCAAAAATCCCTTTTATCTCACAGGAAACCACATTTTCTCCTGAATTAGTGTTAGCAAATATTTATATTAGAGGACTCCATATTTCAGAAACCAGTTATTTAATGCTCAATATTCTTTCCAGCAGATGAAGAGGTAGGTATATTTCCACACAAGAAAAAAAAAAACAAACCTGTAAATGACAGTTAAATCAAGTAATGTCTGAAAAGTCAAACACTGTTCTGACAGCACAAACATAATGTGTGTGAAGATATTCTCCATGGAGGACAAGAAAAGTTGCACATTCTGATTAGATAAGACATCATAATTTGAAATTTAATAATTTTCTGGAAAGAAAACACAAGTATCCAAACACTACTTCCTTCCCCTCCCCCCCCCAAAGAAATGAGGGTGCCAACAAAACTGCCTGTATCAATGGCAGTATTAACTTTTTGACTGCTAAACATGGAGTCAACTGCAATTCTTCCTTACATTCACCAACACCAGCAGTCTACAAGTTTACACAGCGACCATATGCATGACAATTACATAATTACAATAGAAATTCAACTTTAGTGTTGTTCTTAAAACAATCTTCATAAATAATGAAAATACCTGTGTTCTAGCTCTTCAGCAACCTAAGGTTAATTGGTACAGAGAGTGGTTTTTTCTTCGTTTTATAAACCAAACTCGAGGTTCCTCACTGCCAACAATGGTTAAGGCCTGGATCAAGTTACTCTCCTTTTGCTTTTCCCTTTTTCTGCTTCTTTCCATTTTCCACCACTGCGTTCTTTTCTGGTTTGCTTACTCCATTTGCAACAGCACCATTTGCTACTTTGCCATTCTTTAAGGGTTCCTTGGGCAGCTTATATGTCCGATAGTAGAAGTTACCAAACAAGAAAATGAAGGTGACAGCATAGAAAATTACACCCCAGTGCATCCATTTAGGGAAAGGACAATCAATATAAATAGACAAGGCTGTGTGGCCAATAGTCACATGGAACTGCACCTGAAAGACAGAAAATACAGAATCAAAAAAATCTGCGTATATTCTGTAAGTCTGACTGCACCTATGTATACTGATGCATCAAGTCACGACTGCTCAATTGGGAGGTGGTAGGGAAGCTGTATTTGGCTGTCACATCGCGCATATACACATATGCTTGACCAGGGACACGAAGTTTATTGCAGTACCTGGCACCAGTCTTCAGAAACAGAAGACTTCAAGCGATCTGGATTTTCTCTACCTTTTGAACTGGTTTTTGCAATTTAGCTGAAGCAACCAGCAAAGCAGTATTAGTCTTTACTCACACAACTCTTATCTACGTTGCGTATTTTTTGAGAAATGAAATAAATACTTCCACCTCCAGGAAGTATTCTAACTTGAGCTGTGAGCATCAGACAGCTAAGAACTTTTGGAAGGAGAAGCAGCTGCTCCAAAGCTCTGGAAATGCAAATTCATTCAGAGGCAACGCCTTCTAAGATCAAGGAAGAAATTTTACTTACCAATTGCAATATGGTCAAGTACCGTTTCCACCACAGGTATTTCTGAAATTTAGGGCCACAGGCAGCTAATCCGTAATACATGTACATAATGACATGAATAAATGCATTCATCTGAGCTCCAAAAAAAGCTGTCCAGGAACAGAAGGGAAGATTGTAATGTAATTTTGAAAAAGGAAGTCTTTTCTAGCATTTTCCATGTGACAGTAAAAAATTGTAACGCACAGGATGTGCCAGGCTTCCATCTTTGAAATATTCAATAGTATAGACCTGACTGCCAAAATGTGCTGACACAAATAGCTGTTCACGCAAGTAGTATGTCACATCTTTCAGGGAACTACTTATGCAAAAGATTTTCATAAGATTTTTGTTGAACAGACATAAATCACATGGACTCCACATTAGTTATTGCAGCATAAGCACAACTCTTTTGCTAAAGGGTTATTCAAAGCAGTACCTGACAATGTAAAGTATAAAGTATGGGGCTGTGAACTTAAGTCTTTTAAACTATATTTAAATGCACAAGCTTCACTTCTTAGCACTAAGCCAAGAAACTCATGTCGAAGTCTGATTAAAGAGGCCAAAAAATCATACAAAACAAAACTTCACTTGAGGTTATAAAACATTTAAGGGCATTGCCAAGTGAGTTTGTCTAAATTGCTCATCTTTAGTTTCATTATTTATGACTTAAAATATCCAGCATTCTTAAATACATAAATGTATAACTTTTTCCAGAATGATCCACGCTGGAAACAAAGATGACAGTTCTCATTTGCATTAAGATCTCTTTGCTCTGTCAGGATTAGCAGCCATTTAACAGTAACAAATTATATCTTGTTAAGGTATTCTTACACTGCCAGAGAGGCTCAAAAAGGCTGCAATGTATAAGATTAGGCCAATACAGACAACAGCTGCTGACATCAGACAGCTCAGATGTCCGTGTGGTTCAGACCTAGTTTGTTATACTGGGGTCTAGTTTATAATAGATCTGTCTACGTAGGCAATGTGCTATCAACTAGAAAACAGAAGAACACAGATCTATCCACATTTACGCAGTAGCGCTACATAAATGCAGAAGAGCAACTGTTGCTTTTCCTTTTGCAGATGCTAGAAACTAGGAGGCAGTGCAAGAACACCAAAACCTGAAATAAATTTGCAAATAGCTGCAACTGTTGATTGAAAACTGCAGATACTTAGCATGAGCAGTCTGAAAAGGCAACCAGGGAGAGGGCATTTTGAGATACCCAGGGAATTTCTCAGTAAGACTATAAGTAAGCATCCAGTCTCCAATAAACTTATTTTATGGGTGCAGTAGCCAACAAAGACCATGGAATGTCTGGTTAAGTACCTGCATCCTGCAGATTACTTGGGAGAAATTCAAGGATAGTCACAGATACTCATTTTAATTGTCTTCTTTTGAATATAAGTAATCACTCAGTACAAGATATCTATAGTAAATGAGAGCATAAAACCCCCATGCATTAAGTATTAGTGCATGACCCAAAATATTAGTTTGGTGTGGTGTTTACTATGTGTTATTTTCAGTGTCTTAAGCCTATGAAGCACATTACAAACAAAACAGGGTATTTTCCCTGAACCCTCAGCTCTGTAGAGCTTATGATTTGAGAGACACAAGGCAAAACAACAGCAACAAGGGTACAATGCAGGCAAGGGAGGATGTGGCAAGTACAATGGAATGAAATTCTTTGATGGGGGTTTTAGAAAGGAAGCAAGAAAAAAAAAAGGCTGATAATTAATTTTTAATTACTTAAAAAGTAAATTGACAGCTTTATTGGCTCACCTTCAAGGGAAGGTTTCAGAATTTTATACATGCCTCTTTATAAAAAAGAAAGCAAACCCCAAACTCAGACATAATGCCAAAATAATGTCTCCATTAATTTCATTAGATTTGCACACAGATTGTGGCCCATAATTAGATTTTGCAGTTCTCTGTATCTGCAAAAATTAAAGTTAGGCAAGACATGTTCATCTTTCTATTTCATACAGAAACAGGATAATTTTAAAAACAGAACTTCAGGCTTGAAATTGATGCCCATGAGGAAAAAAAAAAGTTTTGCAATTCATTAGATTGCCCTGTTATCTTTTCCTCCCCCACGTTTCCCACAGAGAAAGATTGTACACATTAAAGCTACTGCACTGCTTCAGTGCTATTTAAACAGTCTTGTATATTATAATGTTAAATCTACAAAAACTTTTTTCCATTGATCCCAAACTATAATACATCTCCCCTGTGTGTGGTCAAAAGGGTATGGGAGAAAGGGAACTCACCTTGTCCACCTGCAACCCACTTAATACCAATCCACCACAAGGTGAACATGGTGAAATGGTGATAGACATGAAGGAAACTAATTTGGTTAAATTTCTTCCTCAGGATGAAGAATACTGTATCCAAGTACTCAATTCCTTTAGAGACATAATACCACCACAAAGCAGCAGCTATCTGCAATTAAAAAAAGACAGACAACACAGAAGTTTTAGAGATTCTAAGTTGAATGGAATAAAGTTCTCTCCACCTACCTACTGCAAGACAAGAGCATCTCTTACTTCCACAAAACCTGGTAAAGGTTGAGATGGAGCCATCAGACATCCGATGGTACGAGAATAACAACAAAAACAATAGTCTGTCAAACTATTCTGGACATGGAAGTATTATTCTGAGCCCACTGCTCACAAATGACTACCGTAAAAAACAGCTAACATAATTAAAAGCTTTGCCGTCTCTAAACAGTTTACCAGTTAAACATAGGGAGTTTGTGTCCTCATTCTCTATCCTAAGCTTTGTGGGAGAAGACCACCATGCGGCTTCCCGTATTAACGAGGCAACACTTTGAGGTGGTCAGAACAACAAGACAGAAACATATAACACAATGAAGCTGCAAAAGTTGAAGCCTTATATAAAATTATTTCGGTATCACAGACATATGAGTGGGAAGATACCAAATCACCCTTACAAGCTAAGTGCAGTACAGATTTCACATCCCTTAGGGCAATACTCCCCCCAGCTGCTTCTGGCCTGCTCAGTAACCCCCAACCCCAAAACCAGCATTTCCCCAGTGACTCTGTACCACTCAGGGAATAGAGAAATGAGACACGGTAGCCACGGTAGCCACACAAGCTGCACAGATATAACCCAACTACCCAACAGAGCAGTGCTATACACCCAAAATTCTTATTCTAATCCACTGATGACAGCGGATCTTGCCCAAGATGCAACATGAATAGGCTTCCTGCTGAAACCAAGATACTGTCGTACAAGGTAAAGCCCAGAAGCTCTGCACAGCAATTTGCTAATACTATGATATGGGGGTATGGAGGGGGGGGGGGGCTCCCTTCCAGATGCTAAAGCATAGCAACAAGTCTAGTTCCTGGCATTGTAAGTCATCTAGCTTGTTATGCAAGGGTGCGACCAGAACACATCCCAGGTGGTGACTCATGTATAGAATGAAAAAAACAGAGTTGGAAATGGCACCACCAGCAAGGAGAGTAGGCAATGTCACAACACACCTATTTGTAAGCAGTTCACCTGGTCTTTCAGGACTCATCTGATGGCAAATCAGCCTTTCTTACCTTAACATGGTGTCAAATACCTCCACCACCCTCTCAGTCCCCAGGGGAAACAGAAGAGAAAAATTAAAAGAGCAGCAGCTTCCCTTCTCCAATACACACATACTGTTAGGCAAGGAGAGAAAGGGGAATCAGGAGAATGTGCAGGACAGAGCAATGCTAGAGGCCTGCAGGGTGTTTTCCTCCAGACTAGCAGGAAAGGAACACATCTCTACTCAGAGTAAGCTTGCCACAACCATAAATGGACTGGTGAACATTTTAGGAGAGATTACAGCAGAAGCAAAAGAGCAGCATGGGAGTAGAAGTGTGCTGCAGATCTGCATTGCAGACTCTGCAGTTTCCCACAGGGAATGCACAACTTACTGCTGCCAAACTGCAGACTTCTACGTATCCATTACTGAATACCCTTCTCACTCTCTGGATGTGATTTAGCCCACTTGAGGTCTCAAGGAAGAGGAGGCAGATTTTGCCAATTTTTTATATAAAGATACTATTATCTTGCCAAAGTTGGAGAGGGGCTTAATGAGAGAAAAGTGACTGCCACAGATCTTGGGAGTTCTCAGACACACAGGCAGGCTGCAAGAACCACCAATATATATGTACGTTACTCAATATCCAGTACAGCTCTGCCTCTGGGACAGGCAGTGAGGTGTTTAATAACTCCCACATCAAGGCTTTGTCTCACACTCGTTGGATTAGCGTAACAGTCCAGCATCTTTTACAGATCTTTGCTAAAGCTGCATCTCTTCAATAAATTAAGACAAGCATCTTTTCATCTCATGAGTTAACAATAAACACTTTGGACTGTGTCCATAAAATGACAAGCCAGCACTACAGTACCCAGGCTCTCTGGAGGTACTTCCTTCCGAGAAACTTTTAAAGAATCTATAGGTCAGTCACAAGTAAACTTCCATAAAAGCTCTTACAAAGCCAATATGCATTTTGTTAAGCAAACAGTGGGACAGTAAGTCGTATTTGCCCATTTACTGTATCGCATAAGCCAAAATGTAAGTGGAGAAAAACACAACAAACAAACAAAGATATGCCTTATGCCCAAGATGCCACAGGTTTACTACATACTTCTGGACAAGTAATTTAAAACACCTCATTCCTCTTCTTTTGAATTTCACCTCCCTCGCACAGAAAGCACTTAGAGCCTATAGATCAAAATCAGCTGAACTTTTGATCAAAATGTTTCACATCACTTCAGAACAAAAATAACCTCCATTTCTTTGCACGATTATACCTGCTGATTTTTGTGATCCTGTAGATTTTTTTGCCTGAAAGCTCTTCTGCTCTCTTCCTATCCTCCAATTTTACTACCATTTAGTCTGAAACTTGACAGGTTTTGTGTAAGGATCTATTTCATTGCTCCCAATGACTTACGCCGATTTTCTGATCATTAGCTTACAGATGCAGAAAAAACCAAAACAGATGTTAAGTCATTTGCCCAAGGCCATGCATGGAATCAGTAACAGAGGGCAGAAATAAAGTAGAATACACCAGTATGTAAACTATGCCAGGAGCAGTTGGTTACTATTAAACTCCTCCTGCAAAGCATCAGAAGTTAGGACCTAACCTGTAGCCTTTCTTTGGACACAGCATGAAAGAATGATTTAGCTTAACAGAAAATATGCATTGAAAAGGCATATTCCTGAAATGAATACTACTAGTCAGAACCATACCTTTTCTGGCAATTTTCATATGCGTTAATCTAAGTCTTTTAAAACACCAGATGGCACAGAAAGATTACATTACAGCCTAGGATTAAGGGGGTCAACAAGAGGTCCAATCCCATGACCTGTGCCCGCTGCAGGGTTTTTGAACAGAGGGATATTTTAACATGCGACTCCCTTCCTGCACCATCCTTCAAATTTCAGGCTGGAGACAGTCCTCTGTTAAGGATTTGAAGGGACAGGTACTTCTTAGATGAAAAATTAGTGGCTTTTAAAGAGAATTCATTTCTCTACTTCTGTTACAGAATTTTGTTTACAGGACCATGAAGTCTATTTTGAGAAGTTCCCTTTTCACAGAAGTTTCAAGTAAATTAATATTATATTGATTTCATAAAAGGAAACTATTCAGGCTCTAGACATAAATACAATGCAGATTACAACTACAATCGAGAAGACAACCATAGCTCAGCTTCAGGATTACAGTCAGCACACTAAAAATGAGGAACTAATTCACACAGCCCCAGATTCCTAATTCTCAGCTCTTCAGAAATGCTAATAAAATAGATGAACCTTGACCTGGGAAACAAGAACACAAATGGAAGCAGAGGGGGAAAGTGACTATTCACAGCCACTAACATGCCTTAAGTTAGACAGTGTCAGGAAATTGTTCACTCCAAATACTGAAGCTTCGAAAGTACTACAAAGCATGGATTTAACACCTCAGCCCTTTGCATTTATTATTTTGACTCCTAAGCTATAACGAAAACAGTTCGTCAAGATGCAGCTGCAGCTCCTTCAAAATCCCTTCTTGTGGGGTTCTTCCCCCTTTTCTTTCCTGTTTGCTATGAAGCTTTTTTTTTTTTTTAATATAACTAATTATAAAACACACTCCTCAACTTCTTGCCAGCAGTCAGTAAGGTGGCTACCTACTACAACCAGAAGGTAAGTCTTTTAGAAAGGAGTTTATTTCTGCAACTGTGGAATCTCAATTCCATCCCCTGCAACTGGGGAATCTAACTTCCATCCCTGCTTGCTCCAGTTGTCCGTTGCCTCTTGCAGAATAACAGCCAGGAGAGCCTGGGTGAGATTAACAGGTGTAGGTAGGTTCAAAACAGTAGAGCAGGAGGACCAGCTTCTTCATACTATGTGTAAACTACCTACACTGCCAGTGAATTAATTGTCAGTGAAAGCCAGAAGCTTGATAAAGTTGAAGAAACTGTACAGACAAATTCCTGGAAGAATATCCCCCTAAAAACTGGCAAAACAAAGAGGCTATGTCTGGCTTAAGAGGTCTGTGAGCTACAGATCACTGGTGCTGCTAGATTATACAGAGAAAGTGCCATCAGACGCCTTTAAACTGTTCCCTTGAAATCATCATTGGCTTACTGTCTTGACACATGACGTGGCTTGGAGAGGAAACACATTTTCTGGCACCAAACGCTTTTTTTTGCGGGGGG
>Ga0065711_1037145_pt1 | contig 20140 bp, 10 predicted proteins | sample Hoacrofraction12_FD_59098 | JGI IMG/M metagenome (GOLD analysis project Ga0065711, IMG submission 59098) | Hoatzin crop microbial communities from Cojedes, Venezuela - Epithelial fraction 12 v2 (version 2) | ecosystem: Host-associated > Birds > Digestive system > Esophagus > Crop | place... | reverse complement strand
AGCCAAAAAAAAAAAAAAAAAATTCTGCAACCGATTTTGTCTGGGTACAAGAGGACTGTAACCCTGCCTGTGTGTTGCATATACCATTTCCAAGGAATTTACATTTACCTTCTGCATTCTTGGACGCAATAACACAGTGAAGAGCTGGACCACACAGATTTCCAGATGGTAAATGAGATTTGAGCTGAGCTTTTCTGGGTAAGTAAATTATAAAGGAAGGGGGGGGGAATCAAAATATCTCATGCCCACAATGTTTAAAGGTTTATAATTGCTAGTTACTATCTCCAAGGAGGGTGCCCAAAGCCATGATATTACGGCCAACAAAACAAGATAAGACCTTGAAATCAGCCCTCGGACCCCAACTGTTGAAATGTGCCTTAAATACCACACATATGAATGTCCCATGACGTCTCTTCTGGCAACGCGCTGCTCTGATGTTCACAGTAAACCTCTTGGGCCGTTCACAGTTTTGGTAACAGAGGCAATGGAAGATTTGGCAAAAGCATTACTTTGGCCAATTAAATTTCAAGGACAAAATTCCAAGACCAAGAAGATGTATACATCCATCAAGGATGAATTTAACCCACTGTATTCAGAGATATAATTAGATGTAACTGTGCCCCCTACCCCCCCCCCAAAAAAAATCCTTATTTGCAATGTGAAACAAAACAATGCATTTTGACTCAAACCACACTGGAAAGATAGAGCAGATGCACAAATTTTGCCTCACAGAGAATCCGATTGCTTTAGTTCTGCAATCAAAGAAGGGATGAAGTCTAACGAAATACACTCCTCTTTTGTATGCGTTGTAGAGAACATGCCTGCACCTCTGGACAAGGTGAGAATTTATACACCAAGATGTGCACTCCCTAATGATTCTTACTGGACTTCAGTAACTTTCTTCATAACCAGTTCCATCAGTTTCTTCTTTCTTCCTATCAAGAAAACCTCATGCTGCTTTTGTACTCTCACATTTCGCACCTTTTACCAAAGAGGATCCTCAGGATCTTTAGTCAAAGAGAAGATGAGCCAAGGAGATTAACCTCAAACAATACCTACAAACATGATTTTTAATTTCAAAATAAAGCTCAGGAAATACATGGCTTAAAGCTGCTGTCTAAGAAGGCTTGGACAGAGACTCCTTCTTCCTGTTCTGTATTATGTAAATACCATAATTTGAAATACTGTCTGCAAACAGCAAAGATGACTTACATTTCAAGCTATCCAGTAAAGAATTCGAGCCTTCTTACTTTGGGGTCTTTCACTCTACAAGGCACCTCTGGGTCTAGCATCAATCACTTTGTGATGGATAGGCATCCCATACCAGGGTCATTCGTACCTCCACTGCTTATTGAACTGCAACACCTCATCCTCATTGCATACTGACGGCTGATCTATATGATTCAGGTCCAATAAGAACAGTGATTTTTCAGTGTTAAGGACTCTTCCATCTGACGTGTTTGCACTGAGACTATAAAGGAACACAGGAAAACAGCCCTCAAACAAGAGGATTAGCCAACTATTTCTGTGTGTTTGCAGCACAACTCTCTGCACCCTGTAAAATGATAAAGTGGCCCCTGGCTAAAGTGGAAAAAAAAAAAAAGGGAAAAAAGCCTGTAGTGCAGAGTCAGTGTTGCTTGGTCAAGAATATGTGACTATTTGAACACATAGTTGAAACGTATCATTAGGACAATCCTGCTTCAAGAGTTTGATCACGAATTGGCGCACGCAGGAGCACAGCACAAACTAAACTGATACTTTGGCACGGCCAAATATAAGAAGTCATGTTTGAGGAGGATGCAGAAATGCAGAACAGCAGTGAGGATGGGTATAACACTGCGAGAAGCAAAGCCATCTGACAGAAAAGAATAGACTCAGCAAACTCATTTACTGTTCGAGCGGAGCCTGCATTGAGAAAGGTTGCTCTGAAACCTGTAAGTGGGGAGAGATACGAGTCTGCTTAAGAGAGAAGAGAGGAAATTTGGGGAGGAGATTCTTCAGTTCTCTTTTTTCTATATAATTTTCTAGGTGCGTGATACAATTAAAGGATTAAGCTAATCTCGAGAAATCTTGTATCTAAACAGAAATGAAGTAGATTCCAAAGAAATAAATACATGGATTTGAGATCATTTGCCTTAGTTTTTTTCCCTTATTAGATGCATCTATAATACTGTCTTTTCTAAATCAGTAAGAGAAACCATTACTCAAACTGCAATTACTTCCTGTGCCAGTAAGGTGGTCTAATTGCCTTTTTTTGGCACTGTCTACTGTATCCAACACAGCACGTGCTCTTCACATGCAATTGCTGTGCCTTGAGAAACATCCTAGCTGAATGCACCGGAATGCTGACCCTAGGTCTCCATTTAAGCTTAAACTTGATTTCCTTACATACCTAGGAAAGTGATGTGGTAAGATCTGAGACTTAGCTGACCAGTAAGAGCTGGCTTTTTACTTTCCCTGTGGTTACAGCTGTTCACACTGGTCTACTGCAATGCAAAGAAAATGGAGAAACACAAGAGACTGACATAAGGAAAGGCAAATGAAGGAAAACATTGTCCTTGTTTAGTGAACATGGCCAGAAAGACATTGGGATTTGTCTGGAACAGGACAGAGGAACTGGTTTTTACTGCTTGCATCCTGTCTTACTACTTCTCTGCAAAGAGGATGCAGTTCATTGCTCTATTTACACAAGTATAGGTGACCACACAGAGACAAGGCAAGATACAATACAGCCTTTAGAAACGAAACTTCTGCAATTCATTCCCCATTTAACAGTAGCTCACTGGGTGGTCTTGAGCCATAAACGAAAAGCATAGCTAACACCCTCGTATACAGTAATTGCAGGGTCCAGGCACTCCACAGCAACATATTTGCACTTTCTTAGTTGAACAACAATTTAAAAATATAACACATTTGGTGTCATTAACATTTAAGATTATTTTGTCTTTCTTTTGTTCCATTTAGTGAGAATTTTGTGTCCTTAAATACTCACAAGGGTCTCAGAAACAACTACCATTCTGTGGAACAGGAGTATCTCATTGCTCCCACTTCACAGCACTGACGAAAACACATACAGGTTGTGGGTCTGTCTTTTCACATGTACGACATCCTCACAGATTGCCTTTTGCAAGCTGGCATCCACGTGCAGAGCTGTCAAATCCTTCGAGAGCTCATGGTCTTCCAGTGCTTCCCAAAAAGAACTGGAGTTTCATAACAGAAACCTTGTGTAAGATGACCACACAGACCACATTTTGCTTTGTCTTAAATATGCACATCTGACACGTTAAAGAGTATTTTGATAGGATTTTTTTTTCGCCTGTTTTTCTATGGTACCAATCTGAGGGCAGGTGTTTATTTTATTTCTATTATTCTGCTAAGCACAGCATTCTCTACAACCTTCAGGGAAGGGGAATGGGGAAGAACAGCATCAACTTCCAAGAAAATATCAGAAGCTAATAACCACCCTTCTGAATTTTAATCCATAGCCAACCCCAAAATAGCTCACTTCATACACTCTTCGGACTTTTGATGAGGAGAAAAGGAGGCGCTTAATTCTAGAGTAATCTTAAAAAGGGGGAGCAGATTAGTAATTGTCAATTAACACTGATTCTTAAGGATTACACTTTTCCTCTTGAAATGATAGTCAAAAGTTGAAATTCTTGCAGGAATTCAGGATTAAAACCAAATAATAGTTCTCATGTGAATGCATATTTTATAGACTTTTACTTTTTAGTTTGCACTGTAGACTCAAATCACTGGCAAAACAAGTTTCTGGAACAGACCTGTGATAAAGCCCTTCACATTAACCGCCTGGTTTTAGGATCATGGCCCCAGGGTGGTACCGTGGACGGGCAGCTACATTGGCCGCATGTTCAGAGCCAGGAAGCCAAGAACATTTGGGCACAGTATTTGGTGCCTGATGTCAACACTCCTAGTCAACACAGGCACCTTAACTTGCTCCGATAGCTCAGCTAAGCAGCCATGCAACCCTTCCAACATCATACCCACGCAAAGCTAAGACGTTAGCTTACAAACACCTTCAGCACCTCGACATTATCCTCTTGAAAATCTGTTTTCTAATTTGTCTTTTCAGTCCTCCAGCTGTATTAATTTTACTATGGGTGAAAGATGTGAGGATATTTATGCAGCAGAAATTACCAAATAATAAAGATCACTACAACACTTCCGAATTTTTGGGAGTCCATTGGCAGAGAATCAAAAAAAACCACAGCACAGGAGTAAAAATAGAAACTGTAACCCAGAATTTCTTGATTTTGACAGGAAAGACTAACATACTTTTTAATTATGTTACTGCTTTCAAAACTGCCAAAGGATTTACAGGCTTTACATACTTGAGTTTGGGTAAATTACAGACAGCTACTCTGCCAATCTACTGTTACTTTCTGATTCTTTATATAGGCTTATTACAATAGGTTGAAAAATCAATTAGCATAAGAGTTTCACTGAGATACAAGTTCGAAATTCCTTTTACTGTTTTACCTTTCAATTCTGATTGTCTATAATATTTATTTTATATTACTATCACCTTTCTCAGGCAAAGATGCTAAGAAACATCTATAGAGTATAGTTTGGCACAGGTTACAGTCATTATCCAAACAGACCAACAGCTGCAACATCAGAGCTGTATGTAATTACAAGACAGTATTTATGTCTTCTGCAAAGAAACTGAAGAAAGCTGTATCAAGATGGTCCTTAGAAAAAGACGTGTGGAGAAGAAACAAGGTATTGCTATCTAAATAGTTTAGACTACTGTGCAATAGCATTCTTATATGTACAAATAAATGAGAGAGCACAGTCCCTGACAAAATCAGGTTATTCTCAAACTAGACAAAGCACAAGTATGGACGGGTTCCAATAACACATAAGCTAGCAAGACTATGCACATCATGTAAATCTCAAGCAGTGGGATTTATTTAATTCTATAAATGAAAAGTAGATAATCACAGGTAATCTAGGCGGAAAAACAAAATAAAACCTAGGTTGGAGTTTTGTTCTGAATGGATTTTTGTGCTAACTGTACAAGATCTCTAGGGACCCCAAGCAACGAGAACCGTCTTGTCTTCAGTCTCCTCAGAGAGACAAATTGCATTAGTCCAGCAGGTAACACTAGCCCAATAAATTAGCTTTTTCTTCACTAAGAGATCCTTTCCATGTAAATGTGAATAATCCCTGCGCAGATGAGAGAAAAAGGGCAACCCTTCCTACAGCCAAGACACATAATTATTATCGCCCTGAAAAAATACAAATAGTTCTATTTAGTATATAAAACACGCATAAAGTTAGGTCAGAGAAGTTTAATTATTAGCAATCTGTTGAGACCCTGAGAAAACCTTGAATGCAACATAAAGGTGGAACAAGCAACTAAGAAAAAGCCCTGGAGCGGGACCCTGAGCAGCCTCGCCAGTGGGCAGACATGGTCTGCAGTCCCTGTGGCCAACATAACCTCCTCCTTGCAAGTCCAGGAGAATCCTTATCCTATCACCACGAAACCCTTTAAGAACAACAAACAAAATCCCCACACAAACACCTACCAAAAAAGATTGTTGGGGCTGTGGAGAAACATCACTTTTTTGCCGCTCTCTTAAGATGCTTACAATTCGAGCCATTTAACAGAGATTTTAAGAAACCACACAATCTATTTTACATAAGCTTCACCTTACTTAAGCTGCTGTCACAAACCCACCATGTATTTCCAGAGAAGCTAATGAAGTCAGGATTTTATAGCCATTCAGAAGCAGGAAAATAACTTTGGTCACAAAGGTAGCAGCTGCCCACGCCCTGTTCCTCGCACAGCGTGCTTTCCCTCTGCATCAAAGTGGAGCTCAGGGAGAGAAGCTATGGACTCTGAAACATCTCTCAGTGAGAAGAGGTGCTGGTTTAGATCAGTATAAATACTGGCTTTATTTTGAATAGTTTATGTAACTGTCTAAAACTGAACACTTGCTGCAGAAGTTCTGCTTCTGCTTCCTTTGAGTTTCTTGCAACTAAAAGCTGGGAAAGCTTCACATTCCTGGAGTTAGACTTGAACTGAACCTGCAGTGGGGTCTGCTGTACTCACGTGGTTTTGGGGCTGGTGTCAGCTGTGTGCACAGTTTAACAGACTACCGAGTTGTTGCTGCTTTTTGTGAGCAATTTGCAAATGCTGTTGAGTCACCTATGAGGCAGTGAGATTCGCATTAAAGCCGTTACTTGACTTGCAGCTTAACACAGTCACATTGCTATAAAAAGAGGAGTGCTTTGATAGAGAAAGGGTCAAGATTTCAAAGATGAGCTCCTGCTATATAGCTGTTATAAACCCACTCCCAAGGCAAGAAATCGCTTTCAACACCACACAAAGCATCTTCCAGGAGCTCATGCACATGTGTGCTACTGTCAGGCAGAAAGGATGGAGAAGGAAGAACCAAAGACGCTTTTGTGAAGCGGCAGCAACAGCATCACATGATGAACATCAGGTGGAACTTGGACAAATACCACTTTGATTGAAAATAATTTTTGAGCAAGAGAAATGAAGGATCATCTCTCAGACTCTTCTCATTAATGCTGCAATACAGACACGCCACTGCTAAAAGCAACCTGCTCTCACAGGTCGTAGCACACTACCTCATTTGTTGACACTGCGCTGTCTACTGAACGGCTCTTTATTGCTCCAGTCACGGTTGTACTAGCTGGTGAGCCCTGTAGCTCTAAACGGTTTAGAGATGTCAGTAAATACTTTAAGTATTTTAAGGTTGCCCTGAAACAGTTAAACTGCAATAATCTCCTGAAGTGTTTAAGTGGCTCAGGTCACCGATAAGCTGCTCTTGTGAGTTGATCAGGAAGGCTACCTAATTAGCTATTCATCAGTACATCCCAACAAAGAAAGCCAGTTATACTCTCAAACATTACATAGTTCTGTAATCCCATGGAAGTCAGGCCATTTGTTTAAGCATTCACTAAATAAAACACACACACACACACACCCCTACACAAATCTGGCGTCGTTTGTGTTTAACTGCTACTTAGCTTTATGTCCTACACACAAATATTGATCTTATATTTTGTGTGCCAGTTACATTACTTCACCAGCTATATTTTGCAGAGCATAGCACATACTCTACGCCACCACACCGGCCAGTTTAACTGCTGAGGAATGCCCAGCCTGTTTCCTTTAAGGAGAAATCACCAACAAAAGACTTTTCAACAATTTCTCAAAATTTCAAAATATTGAGAGAGAACAGCTAGAGGAATAACAGCTGAAGCAGTTGAGCTAGAATTTTTTCTAAAGCTTCTCTCTTTACATATAAAATAATACCTTATGAAGCCTAAATTTCAAATTACTTGCTCTTCTACTATAACAGTGGTCTCTAGAGTTACTACTGACACCCCAAGAGTCCTATTAAGTATGTATTGTTCAAATGCAATTGAAATTTCACTTTCTAATTCAGACTGATGTTCATATTTATTTTGTGTTATTTGTTCAGAGCCAGATTACAAGAAAAATCAAGCCAATAGATCACAATTCAGCTCCTATTTACTCAAAATCTTGCAAAAAAAAAAAAACACCCTCTACTATAATCATTTTATAATAAATTGCTTGAGCAAGAATTCAGGGCTAAACGTAAGCTTGTCAAAACGCATACAGTCATATGTAATGTCACCAGATTGCACAAGCAAATCAATAAGCTTCATATTTAGTTGTGTCAAACTATTTCAAAGCTGTTTCCAAGCTTGCAGGTTAAGCTGCAGATGTGATTTGGGAATCAGACCGCACATTTAATATAGAAGTCTGGTCCTAATTTTCTATTACAAATTGCTAGTATACTGTAAGTAGATTTGTAACTTATTGGAAGATGATTCATTATGAAAATGTTAGAATAGCTTCAATGTGTTAACTAGTATGCTAAGGTTACTTGTGTTCAAAGCACCATCCGAGGGAAAAAAACAGTATCTAAACCATGTCACCTTTGAAGTCTCCACCTAGCTCATCTGAATAGGGACAGGCCAAAATTTTAGGCAAACGGCCAAATACATGATTCAGGCAGGGCTGGAATAACTATCTTTGCTGACCCAGAGCATAAGGAATTCATCAGCCTCGTGACAAACATGCAAGTACAGTTTTAATAGAAGGGACCCAGCCATTTGTTGCGTCTGCTGAGTTTATCATGTGTACAGACTCCGTCAATGGGCGCACAAGCATTTTCTGGTTTTCTTTTGTTTTTACAGTCTCCTTTCTCCTAATCGGAGAATGAAAATTAACAACCTCAAAACCCGCTTGGGTTGCCAAGAGTCTTGCCTGGCCTGACTGTAAGTCTGGGACAGAAAAGATTTAACGTGAAAAAAATTCAGGTTGGGAATGACCTTCTGCACTGATTGACTTTAGTGGAATGTAAATGATGGGCAGTAAATCAGACGACGTGCACGCCGCTCAGTGAATCATACCATTCCCTTCAATCCCATCTAGAAGGAGACATAAATCCTCCCAGTTCAAGCCAGGCCATGAGCAGTCCTTTATATCTCCAATTAAAGATGTACTGTCCTTTGCCCAGCATTCAGTTGGGACGCCACACATTAATATGGTAATCAACAACCCGGCAGCGGGCCATGGGGGCCTCATTGTCTCGGCCACATTCATCCGCAGGCTTCCTCCCAGCTGGACGCAGGAGAGTTCGGTGTGACAGGCAAACCCCAAGAGACGACAGAGAACCCTTCATTAGAACTGATTTTAATACCACGCTGCCAGTAGGCAACATGTTTTGATTATCAGGGCTTTCACACAGATCCTCCGGGGCTGGAGGCCAGATACAGATGCTTCCCAGCACTACACAAACGAGCGCACGGTCCGAACGCAGCCTCACGGCTTGAATACCTATCAATCACCGTAACGTCACCCCGCCAGTGCTGCATCTGTGAGGGTCTTTCTTATGGAAACAGCTTCCCTCCTCATCTGTGAAATCATGGGAAGTTAGAGCAGAGAGCGCAACCAACGGCCCCATGGCTGAGCGGCGCTGAAGGACCCCCAGCCCCGCAGCCACCGCCAGCATTCCTCCGGGCCCGCTGGGGAAGGCAGTGTTGGGTGGGGGCTGTCTCCGTACGGGGGTCTGGCAGCAGCGACCACTCCTCCTGCAGAGTGCGACTTGTCCCTCCTCACGCTGTCCCGGGATAGCACGACCCAGAAAAGCAGGCTGGGAGCCAGGGAGGCGCAGGTGGCAGCCACTGGCTGCACTGGTGTTTGAGGTCGTCTGAGCGAAGAGGAGTCTCAGCACATGACTAAAAGGCAGTAAATCTCCTCAGACCTCCACAGGCAACTGCAGGGAAAGTGATTAACGAGATAGCTTTGAGTTAACGGACTTGGGATTGTAGGTAATGGGAATGAGGGCTGGACGGGCATGACGGGTCCTATCCCTTCAGAGAGCAGTAAGGAAAGGTCACCTAAAAATATGAGCTGGGAAACTGATTTTTGTTGTTTTCACTATTTCGGCATGAAGCTGTTTGGGGACTGATTGACCCCATCCACCCAAACACAGGTGAATGAACTTGAGGCCTTTGAGTAGAAGCTGATAGTTGTAATTCGCAGCTGAAATACTCCAAGTTCTCAGCAAAATTTCTTCTATAAGCACCCCATTATTTAAACCACACCACGCTGATGTAACCCCTTTTGCCAAGAGCGTTTGTAAAGAGTGGATGGAAAGAGCATGAATAGGCCCTAAGATTGGGGTTAATATAGTTTGGAGCTGACCTTCTACTCGAGTCCCTGCAAGCCACACTGCGTGCAGTTCAGCCACAGCCCCACAGGTAGTCCCAGGGCTTTTAAGACCTGACACTGTCAGCAGCAGACAAAATGTAGCTACCTGGCAGGTAAACCAGTACCTCCGCTTGCAACTCAGACTGGGATTGCTAACTTTGTACTCAAACCATGGGGCTAGATTAAACGGATGCCAGCTGCTTCTCTAGAAAGTAGATTACAGTACTGCTGCAGGGGGGAAGTAGCCTTGAATTAACACACTGCAGATCAGCATGCGCTGGGTTTTTTTAAAAATGTGAGGTTTTTACCTGCAGTAAGCAGGTGAAACCTGTTTTACGTGTAGAAGGTAGTGCCTCATGATCAGATTTCTTTTTGGGGGGTTGACTTCAGGGAGGGATTTACCTTCCCTAAAAAGATGGAGGGAGAAATTCTGGATCCAGAAATGCCTCCTCCCACACTGGCCACCTTACCCCATCCCGCTCTCTTCAGCACTCCCTAGCTATTTTTAACATGTCATTTCCTCACATTATGGCAATTTCCATGCTTAAACACATCACATTAGCGTCCAAAATATAAACAAAGTGAGATAATGCACTGTCAAGAGAGCATTAAAAAACCCCTGCAGATACACACACAGGAGCTTTTGGAAATCAGGCAGTTCTTTGAAGCAAAGCAGTTGTCCTGTATCAGTAATGGGAGGATTTCTCAGCAACACTTTACAATAAAGCAGACTTAATGAGAGCTGCACAGTGGTGTAATTCCTGTGGAATTGCATATTGAAAGCTACATTCATACCCAAGGAGCCCATCAGGACCAGTATTGTTAGCATGAATGCTGAAGGAATTGCAAAATGAATTGCCATTTTGTTATCAAGAGCTTCCGATTGGCTCTATCCTGCCATCTGTGTCATTTGGAGGATGTGAAGTAGCACAGGTCCGAACTTGGGCATCTGAAAGGTGGGTCAAGGGGAAATTTTATGCTGCAGCATCCTCTGCTTCTTCACTGAAGAAGTTCAGCACACCTGCCCCCCGTTACCGCACAAGGAAGAACGGCCAAAATGGAGAGCAGTTTGCCAGCGACTGGGTAAGGCAACTCTTTTCCCCTTAGGTGAAGGGAGAACACCATTTATTGATCAGCCATACAAAGCCTGATGATAGATCATAGCAAAACACTGCTTAGAAACAAGAGGCTGCAAATTATCAGGCTCTTTTAAAGCTCCTGCAGCCTTCTGTTTCTTCACGATGCTACAGCAAGTGTGGTAAGATTTAAAAACGTTAAAAGTCCTACAGAAAAAAGGAATGTGCAGGTCATGTCTCATTTAGCTCTACAGAGAAGGAAGAGATTCAAAAACTGTTTGGGCTATCTAGAAGCCTAAATCATTTTCCCAAAACATCCAAATCACACAGAAGGTCACTTGCCAATGTTCCAAATACAGTCAGGGTTAGCTCATCTACGTGCTTTTGAATCACACAGATACACGAAATAATTTTTAAAAAGTATTTTTTTCGCTTTCATTTGTTAAATTCCGTTAGAATAGTTGTTGATTAAAAAACATCTTAAGTGAAAAATGGCTTTGTTTCATCACCTTGTTCTATAATTGAGGTACTGATGCTCCAGTTGGATTCGGTATCTCTATGTGAATTCCCATTTCTGTCTTTATTTACAATTCCCTTTCACCCTCAAGATAAAGAATTATTGTATTGTTCATCTCCTTGTGTTGGTATTACCACCTTTGGATGCTTTACAAGCAGAAAAGCATATTTTGACTCTTGGCACAGCCGTTACAGCAGTAATAATCTGGAAGCTACAGAGCACTACACGTCCTCAAAGCCCAGGAGACATACAAAGCCTCATCCATACATACATGCTGGAGCAAACCACAAAACCTTTCATTTCCACTTCTTTTCAAGCTGTTCCAACCTGACACCTCCCATCCTGTACGTCTGGTACGCGGTTCCTACAAGAGGAGAGGAGGCACAGCTGTGTGTGTACGGGGAACGTCGCTTGCAGCCAGGCGTCTGGGAGCGCAGAGCACGGATCCCCGCCACGCACCTCACCACTCCCTGCCCGGGGCCCCCAGCACAGCTGGGTGGCAGAGCAGATGCACTGAATGGCTGCTGCTGGCACACGGAGCCCAGCAGCGTGGGAGAGACGGGGCTGCTGCCTTCCAAAGGCACGACATCCAGCTGCTGGGGACTGAACGGAACTCACAAGAATGCCGAAGTCTGATAGCGCCCTACGCACCTCCCGTTGGCAATCTCATCTTGCAAGTCTGCAATACACAATGCTTTATGGCGTAACAGTTTCCATCTAACAATTTCACAGCTCCGTAATGGTCACAGCAAGGATACATTTACCCATTTTCATTTGAGATAAACCGAGGCTCAGAGATGAAGCTTTTTGTTCCACGTTGCACAGCAAACAGTGGCGAAGGTGACACAAAGACATAACAGCCACCACATTTAACAGGACGGAGGCAAACAATAGAAACTGGAATGAATGAAAAATGGACCTGTGCTCACAGACATGCATCCAGGTTGTACTTCTGCGATGTTCAAAGCCACCACTTGGCCCTATCCTCCTGCAATTTCTTTGTAGCTTGATGCAGATGTAGGACCCATACCAAACTGATCTATCTCAGATGATGACAAATGCTGTGCAAATGCTACATATGTTACAAACGTTACCATGGGTGCTTATGGGTCCATTCTGTGACAGTCAAGTTATATGACAGAGCAGAAGAAAATTTTTTTTTAAATTAAATTCTTTAAATTTACAGTACTATAAAAAATGAATGAGTTTAAATATTTCCAAATCTACCAGAAGAATTATTCAAACTAAGTTTATAGGTCTGACTTTCCCATACATCACACTAAATCAGAAGGGATTTCACTAGACCTGAACATAAATAATTTATGATCTAATGGGAAATGCTCTTCACGTACCAAAAGCTTAAGAATAGTTACCGCTCCGGCATCAAGGTCCCAATTCAGCATAGCACACACTTAACATTAACCGCTCAACTGAATTATCACGTATTAAAAGAAAAAAACTAGTCACCTTTCGAAGGGCTTGGTTCTAGTTCCAGCGATGGCAATGAACAAAGCTTCCTCTAGTGCAGGCATTACTCCCAGAACCGTGCCTACATCCGCGATCACGTTGCCAGCGATACACACAAGAGATGGTGCCCACCTTCCTTTCAGCTTTATCACAACTGAGAACAACTTGATGCTGCAACACCGTCTCACAAGAGCGCTTGTGCAGGCTTCAGTGAAATGAGAGACTGATGAACATTTTCAGAACGCAGCTCAGACTTAACAGAAAAATATTTGCTTGATAATCTGAGACAGACAACTATTTCCTTCCAGGCAGTTTCTCCCTCTTAGCAAGTAACCGAGCACCATCTCTAGTTCTTCTCCAGAGGGAGGAAGAGATTAACCCTTGTATTCAAACTGTTAATCCTTTTAGCACAGTGGGTCTACCTGCAAAATTGGTTGGACTGTACTTTTGTGGGTCCTATAAAAATGGCAATGATGGAACGATAAAGGGCAATGAAGAAAAAGCCTGACCACTTCCCCCTTTTCTTTCCTTTGAAATAAGAGAGGGAGACAGGCATCTTAAAAATTCTGCATTTCAAAGTTATCTTTTTTCCTTTTGTTTGGGGGTGGCAAAATCAGACCATTTAAAGAATCGTCTGATGATATTTTAAAAGGCTTTGGTTACACTGCCTAGGGGAATTGAATAAAACAAAAGTAATTCAAAGACAGTGCACAGATTTGTGATCTGCCTCAGCCTGGTTGCTCTTGCCCTTAATTGCATGCATCCTTCTTGCAGGGATTTCAAAGGAAACTTCAGCACCTGAAACACCGATCCCTGCCTCTGCACTGGGAGCAAGTTCTAAACCACAATTTATGCACGTGCAGCTCAAATGAGTCAACAGGACAAGTCTTATGTACAAGCCACAGGTCAGATGCATTTGGGCGCTCCCTAAAGTAGTCCACGGTAGCACATCCCACTAGGTTTTATTCCATAGTACTCCTTACAAACAGTATAGAGATAAAACGCATGAAAGAAGCCAGGAGACACATACACAACCCAGTGCCCGAGCCACAAGGATCTCTAGTCTCTTTGCTATGTCCCATTCGCTACTGAAATCTTTAGCCAGTTGCTTAACATAGGATTCGTCTCATCTAACTGCGACAAATAAAACAGGGACATCTACATGCAGGTGCCTCATCGAGATTCCCTTCATGATCAGCAGGGGAAAATGGTGTTTCCAGAACAAGGTTATTTCCTTCTAATGGCGACTGGTAATAATAAACCTCGTTCCAGGGGTGCCTGTTTCACAGTGCTTCACACTGGCTGTTCACGGCGGTCAGACTAGAGCTCCAAGGCGTAGTCTGTACGTTTAGCTGAATCCCACTCCTGCAGACTCGGGCTGGGCCTCATGAGAGCAAGTAGAAGGTTCCCATTAATCTCAGCAGGCACTGAAGCCTACCTAGGAGCTTCGGGGGTTGGTTTTTCATTGGGTTTTTTCGAGGGGTCTTTTGGCAGGTTGTTGGTTTGTTTTTATTTTTAAACTGCTTTTAGCAGTTTAATGATTCCCCCAGCCAGCATCAAAACACATTTGAGAGTCAGGAGTCCAGTTCTGTGCTCCAAGCTTGGGAGGCTCTGTGCCAGGTTGGCTTTTAAAAATGTTAGAGCTCCCATATCACTTCAATACATCTGAAGTACAGAACCTGCCATGTTTTGCTTTTCTAGAATTTAATACTACTGTCAGCTCTTACCTCTTCATATAGTAACACAATTCATTTCAGTACAGCAAGTGTTACATATTAGCGCTAAAAGTAATAAAATTTTTATTCCTGTTTGGAGTAACTTTGAGAGATACAACATATTTTCACTTATATAACGCATAGCTTGAACTCAGATAAATGAGACAGAACATTATATATGCCTGTTACACTCTCAAAAAAAAGCTTTAAAAATATCACTTTTTAGAGCAATAGAAAACTGATGTTGCCAAAATAATAAAGATAAATCCAGCTTTGTATTGAGCAGGCACATTTCTACAGCTATTCAGTGCATGCACATGGGCCAGAAATTTAGACACAGGTCCAGTTATAAGTGAGTGCCAAACTTAGGCTTAGTCTCAAATATATATAACAATCAGATAGAGCCAGCTGCAAGCTGTACGCTGTCTAGGCTCCAAGCTGACTAGATACAAACCAGTCCTGCTCTGAAACTGGGAGTGGGCGGATTTCGCTTGGGCGCACCCTTGCTAACATACCTGAATACGTTTTGAGATGGTACTGGCCTCTGACCAGCCGCCTCAGAGAGCGACCAACAGTGAAGACACATACAATATTTATTACATCGTCCTTCCAAGGCAACGGAACTTGCATCTTTCTGCTATTTATTTTCACCACCATAATTGGAATTTCATTATTTATCTAGGCTGAGAGGTCTGCTGCGGATAATTAGGAACTGATCCTGCAATGTGCACACACGGTATTTCAGTCCTAAGAGTTAATGCTTAGAAAAACTTTGGAATTCAAAAAGTTTTTAGTAACCATCATTCTGCACACAGATACTAAGAATAAATCTAGCAACTAGCAGTGTATGCTGTGTTCTGTGTTAATTATAGTTTAAGGAACCAAATTGTCCTGGTTTTGGCTGGGATAGAGTTAATTTTCCTCCCAGTAGCTGCTGTGTTTTGGATTTAATACTAGAAGAATGCTGATAGCACTGATGATGTTAGTTGTTGCTATGAAATCAAGGACTTTTTCCAGTTTCCCACGTTCAGCTGATGAGCAGGTGGGCAGGAGCTGGGGGGGAGCACAGCCAGGCAGCCAGCCCAAGCTGGGCAATGGAAATATTCCATACCATAGACGTCCTGCTCTGCTTATGAATAGGAGTTGGCCAGGGGGGGACGAGAATCTGCTCTTTTCTTTTCCAGGCATCTGAATCCTCTCTTCTCCAGGAGTTTGGTCTTTTTGAGGAGTTTTGCAAAATTCACAAAAAGCCACAAGCTCAGGGTTCGGTGATCACTGCTTGGGGACTGGCTGTGAATCATTTATCAGGTGGTGAGAAAATTGTATTGTATATAGTTTATTTTGCATATTCATTACTATCATTATTATTATAATTATTATCATAGGATTAGTATTAGTATTTCCTTTGTTGCCTTACTAAACTGTCTTTATCTCAACCCACGAGTTTTCCCTTTTGTCCACTTCTACCCATCACACCCGGGGGAAAGTGAGGGGTGGGCAAGTGGCTGTCGGGTCCTATTTGCCAGCTGCCAGGTTAAACCACAACACAATATAATACATTTTATGGATACAAAACCATACATTTTTTTCCTGTATGAATCAGTATATTTTTCACTTTTGATTCACTTTTAGCTTCTCTCTGGCCTATATCACTTTGCTGACAAAATCTTTGTTATTTGGGGTTTTCCTCTAGAAACAGGACTGCGTTCCTGCATTTGAAATACAGCCAGAGAACACTCAGCACGGAGACCTTTCAAAAAAGGTGAGGGGTTTTCAGCTAAAAGGGTGGAGATGGCTACTTTTGAGAGTTTTCATGCTTCCTGAAATGCCTTTTCACCCACAGTGTAAATGAGTGATGACCTTCTGTTCTGATCCACAGGTCTGAAGCAGAACGGTCCTGCACATTCTTATAATTTCCGCAGGAACTGGTGTGATGCCAAGTTCGTTTCAGCTACTGAAGGAAACTGCTATACCTCAAGTTCAGCAGCCTTAATAACCTTGAGCCCATAACATAATAGCATTATTCTGTATATTAGATGGTGCATAAAATACATTACACCAATATTTAAACTACCATGGAACTGACCAACTCAATGAGAATTATGCCAAACAAAAGAAAGCTCAATTTTGAAATGCCCAAGCTTGGCTTGGCTCCAGTTAGAGCACAGATAAAATAAATAAAATGATTGTAAGTTCTCTGTATATCTAAAAAAAAACCAGAACAAAACTAAACCCTAACTTATTAGGAGTTCAATGCATTCTGCTTTAATATTAAATGAAAATAGTGAAGGAAAAAACAGAATGTAGTTTCAAAAGAAAAATCAAGAATGTTTCACTCAAAAAAAAATCACAATAAGTCTTTGTGCTTTTCTTTCAAACTGAGATATCAGCACAATAAAGATAATTTAGCAATTTATTCTGATTTGAACAGAACTGAATTCAGATGGAGCTCTATCAAAGTTTTATCTTCAACTTTACAGCATTCTCTGCATCTTTAAACCACTGAAAGCCACAGCAGTTATCCTCAGTTACAGCTAAGAGGGGAATCAAGCCATATATCTCCATATTCTGTTCAGTCAAAATGGCTCTGATTTTAAAAGCTTGCCAGTTTGCTGTATTCTCAACTCAATAATTCCTTTGCCTTCACTGCACAGTCACAATAAAGCCATAAAGCCCCAGTACTTTGATCATATACAGAGATATCTATATACAGATATATTTTTTCCACAAATACTGAATAATCTGCATGCATGTATTAGGTATCTGCTACTAGTCTTTTTTTTTTTTTTTAACCTTTTAAGTGCCTATACCATATTGCTGTGAAAAAGTATTCCAGCCTTCAAAACAGTCTAATGCTATTTCAAGTGCTGCTCACTCACATGTGCATTTGAAATGCAGACACTGGTTATACACTCACAATTCTTGTTAACAGTGTTAAGGAGACATATAACTCTGCACAGACAATGGAAACCAGCATTTTATCTGTATTAACACACTGGATTAAGGCAAAATATCTATCAAGTTTCTTCTAAGATGCTTATCTGTGTACCATCAAGGTACCTTTCCAAACTAAGCAATGTTCATGATGAAGGCTCCTCCAACCTGCAGGGATAACTGACCACCAGATGATGTTTGATTTATATCCTTGATGAAAGATTCGTCTTTTCAATTGCCACTGTCTATGAGGCAGAGTTAGAAATACCTTTAAAGGGGCCAAATTTTCAGAGTAAGTGATCTCTGCACTGCCGTCAGCGTACAGTTGTTTCTGGGCACAGAAGAGTCAGTGTTGTCAACAGTCTTGCCTGCACATCTCAAGTTTTAACCCCTCAGAAGTGGACAATACAGTCACATAAAAAACACAAACTGCTCACCAATCTTTCACTAGAAAATGACTCGGAAAGCAGCAAGCAGCATGTGGGATATTACTGAAAGCAGCCCTTGCCCACCACTAGGTACCTTCTCCAACGTCATTCCCAAAGAAAATCCGTTTGTTCTTCCTTCCTTTTTGTGTGGCTCCGGCACCCAAAGATAAATTGGAAGGTTCAGGCATAACCTCCTTGACAATATAAATCAGTCTGTGACACATTCAATTCTCCAAGTCTAGAAAAAAAAAAATCGTTGATATGGCCAGAATTTAAACTATGAATATTCAAAGTAGCTCTATTTCAGCTTTCATACATTTTAGTATAAAGGTCTTCAGCTGCCTGATCCGGGGAGGCGGGGGGGGGGAACATTTCCAGGTACTATTAAAAACAACACTGTTTTCTTTAAAAAGTTGGGTCTGGTCCCCCTTTAAACATATTACTTCTTAAATATGGATTAGTGTGTTTATTTCATTACCGATGATAAACAGATCAATAAAAGGTTATTGCATGATAACTTCCCATTGACATTGTAATCCGGTTCAGGTAATAAACAAGCTTCTTTGTGGACCACTGTTTGCACAGAGATAGAAAAGCACAAATTGATGCAAGCAAAAACTTCCCCCCCCCCCCCAAGAAATCAGAAAAGCCTGGATATTAATACACAGTGATGTTTTCAAACATTTCCAAAAGTGTGTTTTCATTCAAATATTGTCCTTCCTACTGCTGCAAAATGTGCTCAAAAACCATAAGAAACGTTTGTAGTATTTACAAGACGTCACTGCAGTAAAATATTATTTTCCTCCTTAAGAAACAGCGTATTCCTATTTCCATAGAAATTTGCAATTGGTTTATTAGAGCAATTCAATGTGTATCATACGAGCTTTTTCAGCACACGCGTTGCGCCCAACACTAACTAGGACCAATGCCAACACAATTTGTACTGTGGTAATCTGTTCGAGTCAGACAGACTTCCTCAAGCCTGCAGGGCTGAAATAGAGCAGCTACACAGGCAAAGTTCTGCACAGCCCAGACCCAAGAGAGGAGCAGGGACGATGCCACCCCAACACTTCGACAGGCCATACGAGCAGCGAGCTTTGCTCACCCCATGTGACGGCCCACGCAAGCGGGGCTGGCAGATCACAGCATCTCGCCTCTCTGCCGTGCAGACCGTGCATCAGAGCCTCCCTGCTCCCCTCGTGCTGAATTGGCTCCTTTCAGCCTCCAACTCTCTCAACTTACACGACCAAAGCTTGAGCAATATTGCCACAACTTTCAAGTTATCTGAAGTTCAAAATGACTGCTGAGTAGAAATACAAACTGTTCACCATTTTCAATGTCTCCTTACCTAATCCTTTGCCCTTCTGCAGCTCCGTAAGAGTGCTGAGAAAGCAAATATTTCGGTCGCAGATGGCCTCAGGCAAGCCTAGGTTGGTTGAGGTCAGCCAAATTTGGCAGCAGCATTCTGCCAGCCCCTGCCTTCCTGCTCAGAGGTGAACAAGCAGCAGCTCACTCCTCTCCTGGCCTCCTCCCAGGCCACATTCCCACAGAGGGAACCAAAGGTCTCCCTTCCATCACAGCCAGTCCTCAACTCAACCGAGGTTTCCTGCTGTAGCTCTTCCCCAAGTCCTGACATTGTCTCAGGTGTCGAGGACCTCTTCTAGAAGCGTTTGGACTCTTAGTTCATACGGAGCCTTATGAGCTCCAGAAGTTAGACTTTCAGTGCCAATTCTCCCAACTCCCCCGAGACAAAACACATGATGTCCAGTTTCTGGGGACTGAGAAGCAACACAAACCCAGAATGCTCTCTGTCTGGGACAACAGTGAGTTTGCATGCTCTCTATGTCTTTTAACATCAAAGAAGAACAGAATATGACAGCTGTGGCTCTTTCCAACACTTTCAATGCTTCACAGGCCAGTACTTACTTTTATTGTTATTCTTATGCTTCTGAAATAAACAGCATGAAAAAAACAATGCTAATTGACAACAGCTTACACTATGACAGCCAAATAAACCAAATTCGAGATCAGTGAAAAGGTTTTAATTATCACAGAGTCACAGAATGTTAGGGCTTGGAAGGGACCTCTGTGGGTCATCCAGTCCAACCCCCTGCCAAAGCAGGGTCACCCAGAGCAGGCTGCACAGGACCGCGTCCAGGCAGGTCTGGAATATCTCCAGAGAAGGAGACTCCACAGCCTCCCTGGGCAGCCTGGGCCAGGGCTCCATCACCCTCAGAGGGAAGAAGTTCTTCCTCATGCTC
>Ga0065711_1037144_pt1 | contig 20141 bp, 9 predicted proteins | sample Hoacrofraction12_FD_59098 | JGI IMG/M metagenome (GOLD analysis project Ga0065711, IMG submission 59098) | Hoatzin crop microbial communities from Cojedes, Venezuela - Epithelial fraction 12 v2 (version 2) | ecosystem: Host-associated > Birds > Digestive system > Esophagus > Crop | place... | reverse complement strand
ACCTAATAAATGCTTATAAATATCTGAAGGGTGGGTGTCAGGAGGATGGGGCCAAGCTCTTTTCAGTGGTGCCCAGTGACAGGACAAGGGGCAACAGGCACAAACTGAAGCATAGGAAGTTCCGTCTGAACATGAGGAAGAACTTCTTCCCTCTGAGGGTGACAGAGCCCTGGAACAGGCTGCCCAGGGAGGTTGTGGATTCTCCTTCTCTGGAGATATTCAAGACCTGCCTGGATGCAGTCCTGTGCAGCCTGCTGTAGGTGACCCTGCTTTGGCAGGGGGGTTGGACCAAATGACCCACGGAGTTCCCTTCCAACCCCTACCATTCTGTGATTCTGTGATTCTGTGAAGTCTTTAAAAGGCTCATAATCGGTCTGAAGGAGATTTGAAATAGCTTTGACTTAAAGTAATCTGGATTTTGTATTGTAAGTACAAGAGGAGAACTTGTAGGGAAGAGTTCCAGATGAAACTGGACAAACCATCCCTTTAAAAAAATCATTAAGAAATAAACAGAATGAAAACAAGGAATAGAGAATAACTGCGAAAGAAAACTGATACTGTATAGGTGAAAAAGAAAAGGAGTAAAGTCTAATTGCTATAAAAGATAAATCAAAAGTGGCAATGAAGAAGACAGTGAAACAAACAGCAACAAGTTGTTCTTCTATATGAAGAGAAGAAATAGTTTTGCTATGCAAAGACAGCAGAGGCCAAATTAAACAACCTTTGGTTTGGCACTAAAATGAAATCAAGACCTTCTGTCACATTGAGTAAGGATGAGAGTTAAATATTAAGACAATGCACAATAATTAATAGAAATGGAAATTACTACATCAGAAGTAGAAACAGAAGGCAATAATCTGAGTCTTTCAAGCGTGGGCATATAGACAATTTGAAGACTTGTATATGAAGTAGGCAATAAACTAAAATCAGAAGTAGACACCAGGGAGAAATAATTAGGGACATGGAAAATTGGATAAAATGCTACCTCATTGACAGAAGATAAATCATGCCAATCTAAATTTGATGTCTGTCTGATAGTTTAACAGATTTTTCTAGAGAAAAGACAAATGGTAGATCTAATCTTTAAGGCTTTTGTACGGTTCAGTGTAGAAAATTATCAATTAAGCTAAGGAGCATGATTAGCACTGTAAAGATTAGAAGCTAGGTAAGAAACTGGCTAATGAGGATAAAGGACAAGGCAGTGTGCTGAGAGAGAAACAGCTTGCTAGAAGGAGCTCACTGATGGAGGTCCCAAACAGTTGGTCTGAAGACCAGTCTTGTGTAGTGACTGTGGTAATAGCTTTGACAGCCTGAGTAGGAAGAAGAATGAAAATATCAAGCAACACGAACTGGATGACATTGAGAAATGCTATGAAGCACAAAGTGCGAGGTAATGTCTGTGGCAACAGATGGGAGGAAACAAAGCTGTTCCCAAAGGGGTTAGTCTAGGTATTTCTAGTATTGATGGAGAAGTGCTAATGCCATAGCACAGCACGACTCAGGACAGCACTTTGCTAGCTGTAGCTCCAGAGAATTTTGGCCAACCAAAGAGGGCCAAAAGGAGCTTTTTCTCTTCTCTGCTCCAAAGCCTTGACAGAATAAGCGTGTGTCCACTAATACCATACTGAATGTGCAAATCCTAAAAAAATGTTTTCTGTATATAGCATAGCTTTGATTTCTGATGGACTGGGGGGTATTATGGTACCTCAACATGTAGAAATTAATCTATAAATTCACAGGGAAGAAAGGAGAATTATTTGAGCTAAAGACGTAAAAACATACATGTGGAAACTGAGAATGCATAAATCTAGGGTAGAAATTAGGGGGATTTTTTGGCTATCATAGCAGGGAGGTTTCAGAACAGACTTCAGATAGATTAGGGGGGAATGAACAAAAACCCGAATATTGCTCAGAGGAGGACAGGATGTATTTGCCAGATGGAATATGTGATCTGACTGCACGCTGTGATGGGGGATTGGATTTGATGGCTTAGGACATGCTCTCCATTCTGATTCTCTCGTGTGCCTGTCTTGTGTGTTGGCTCGGTTGAGAGCTCTTGAAGCTGCTGAAGTTTGGCTTCATCTTGCCTGCAGCAAATGCGCCAGACCACAGAGAACCCCGATGTGAAACAGCTGCATCACACTCCCTGCAGACAGCTTACCTCGTCGCTTGTGGTATGGGTAGCTGCAGCTGCAAATTCCTTGTTTCCCAGGGTAGGAGTGCTCCCTGTTTGTATGGCTGAGACAAAAGGACGCCATTCTGGGAGAGCATTTCTATAGGAATATATGATTAGATTCAGCATAAAAATACCAACAAAGGGTCCAAGATGAGTTAGTTATTGTAACCTTGGTTTTGAACACACTGAACACAATTAGCCTCATATACAGTAATACAGAATCAAGTACAGCAGACAGCCGCTACTATATTGAATACTTACACACAAAACCAGAAAGACATAGCTGATAGAGCAAAACAGCAAAGAATATTAAAGGGTGAAAGTGAGGAGGGAAAACTGTTTTTATTTTTATACGCATTTGTTGTGCTCCTCCTTTTAGTATTAAGAACATTTAAAAGGATAACTGCCTTACCACTGTCTTGCCAAGAGATTGATGTAAAATAACCAGTAATGAAACCCCCTCATCCTGCAGTAAGGATGCTCACAGGAAATTAGAGCAGTGTAATAGAAGTGTTTTAACTTCACATAAAAATCTCTTTCCTATGTAGGTAAGATTAAAACAGATTACAGGACTCATTCTACCTTGCACTTTTTAATTAGACAGACTGCTGGTACTGCAGGGGTGCTGAACACAGGCTCATTTTTTCTCCATGTCTGATGGTGGAGGCAACAAAGGGAAACAGAGAGCAGCATTCCCATATCTCATGGCACCCAGGAAAGGAGGATAAGCCATTTCACACAAACATTTTGCCCTCACGGATGTGTATTTAGATAGAACAGTCTATGATGAAATTTTTTTGATTATGCCATTTGATAAGCATGAAATACGCAGATTTGTGCAAAACCAGTATTTGCCTTACAGCTGCCTGCATCATCCTCGGAGATTTTTCTCCAAATGCTATCTGTGTTCTCCTTAAGTTTGTTTTATTCCACCAATGAATTCCAGGAAAACTATGAAATTTCCCACATTTTAACAGAATTTGTGGTGACGGTTTTCCAGTAACCCCTTCCTTATTTTTCTCCCGTATAGACAACCTCAGCCTCTAAGAGCTTAGGACTTTCCTGCTCACCACTGTCTTGCGATTTAAACTGTGCCCACTAGCAAATACCATGCAAGGACTGAAAAAGAGAGCACTGCTATATGACAGAAGGCATGGACCGCTACGTTTCACCTACGGCAAAACATGCAAGCACTAGAACAGGGTCTTTGAGTATCATCTGGAAAATACAGAAAATGTGTCATGTGATTACTTCACCTTACAATTTCTATGCAACATTTGTGATTCAGTACAAGCAGGAGTTGATTAGCCATAGTAACGGGCAGCGTTTCATCTGAGCTAGAGCATGTTGAGGATGCAAGCAGGCAGCAGGAATTGAGGAGTATGGCCTTCTCTCATGCGTGAAATGACAGAGGCAAAACTTCCTTTGGCATCTTTGTTTCGACCAAATGGCAATGAGGCTGATGTCAGGTTTTCACTGTCGCTGAAGCTTCTTGCTTTGGGTTCTGGCTGGCATGAGCGACAATGTTGTGTTGAGGCATGCCCTGCAGCTCAAACCTCCTTCATCCATTGCAAAACTTCTTACATGACTGCCAATGAGCAGGAAAGAAAAAGATGTGGAAGAACTAACTACAAATTTCTCTTTGCATCCCAGCTGAGTTCAGAGGCCAAGGTAGGACCTTAGGTCATCAGTTAAGAATATATCCTCACAGTTTGGCTTGGAAATAGCTGGAGGTTATTAAAGTGTGCAGATAATGCAGTCCTTCTGCTAATGGACAGACTCCCTGCCCGTAAGTTATCATTGTTACTGAACCTGTCCAGCACCCCTTGGAATCCTTCTGAACAAGAGAACCAACACTTCTGCTTGGGCATTCGAGCTTCTGCAGCTGAAGAGCTGAGAAGACGTGCCGAACTGTATCTCAGTGGTTGGGGTCCCTTTAGGGATCTCTGGATTAAAGATCTGAGGGATCTGACAGGACTTATAAAGGTTCAGGTGGACAAGTTTTACCTGTTCAAATGCAATCTGGAAAACCCACAGCAGTTATTCTGGTGTTTGGTGCCATTTGGGTTTGAGAAAATACTGTGTTTCACTGTTGGTGGCTGCCCAAATTTCTGTTGATGACAAAGATATATCATCACCTGACTAGAGCTTAGTTCTGCAGTCATAGAATGGTTTGGGTTGGAAGGACCTTATAGATCACCGAGTTCCAAACCCCCTCCACACCTTTCACTAAACCAGGTTGCTCAAAGCCCCATCCAACCTGGCCTTGAACACTTCCAGGCAGGGGGCATGCACACCTTCTCTGGGAAACCTGTTCCAGTGCCTCGGCACCCTCATAGTAAAGGATTTCTGTCTCCTATCTAATCTAAATCTACTCTCAGTTTAAAGCCATTACCCCTTGTCCTGTCCCTACATTCCCTTGTAAAAAGTCTCTCGCCAACTTTCTTGTAAGCCTCCTTCAGGTACTGGAAGGCTACTGTTACGTCTCCCTAGAGCCTTCTCTTCTCCAGGCTGCGCAGCCCCAACTCTCTCAGCCTTTCCTCACAGCAGAGGTGTTCCAGCCATCTGAACATTTTTGTGGCTCTCCTCGAGACCCACTCCAACAGGTCTTTGTCTTTCCTGTGCTGAGGACTCCAGAGCTGGACGCAGGACTCCAGATGGGGGTCTCATCAGAGCAGTCCATTTAGAAAGATGTCTGTGTATCCCTAGGAAATATTCTGCCCATAACTCTCACATGGGATCAGTGATCAGCCAAAGGTTGGGTCTTTATCTCTCACCCCTGAAGGTAGGCAGCAGTAATTAAGGCTGAACCAGCGGATTGTTCTCCTTATAAATACCCTAGAATCTCAAAGGAAGCATCCCTGCCTCACCAGTAGGAAGGAACAGAGACAACTCCCTCAAAGGCCTGGACAAAAATAGTCAGCCACAGTTTGAGTAGGTCACATTCCCGGCCTAAGACAAATTTGGCCAGATCCTCATGAGTCTGAGCCGAAGGAGTCAGCAGACAGAACTGTGAGACACGACTAGGATGCTGGCTTCCATTCCTACTTATAAAGTAATATGTCTGTAATATCCAGCTATGCAAGTGAAAACACTGTGCAAGTTCATAGTTCTCAGAGCCCTCACACTTCCCAGTACTGCTGCTGGCTGGAGAGTGTGTGCATCCCACAGCGCAAATGCTGCGCTTGGTCACGGTGAACTTAATTTGCTCTACCTGAGACGAAAATAGAACACAGTGTGAAAAGAAGCTTGGCCTCTCAATCAATTCATCAAACCGAGTGGAAATGTCTGTTTGCTATATCAAAGATAATGAGAGAAATTTGGTTTTAGCTCCCCTGGCTCAGCCCGCTCAGGTTCTCGTGTGTGAAATTACCCAGGGGGAAAAGCCATAAGGTGGTGCAGGAACCCCTCTTGGCCTTAGCTTTGATTGGCTGTGCAGTGTATGCTACAAACTGAATTAGTTCAGAAAACAGAGAGGTTCATCAGACTGCACAGACCCACTGACAGGAAGAAGATATTGGTGGGAACTGCTTGTCTGGAGAGCATGGAGGGTGTCAATAGGGTGTTACAGGACTAAAATGAATTCCACCTGATACATACATTTTTGTCCCTCTTCATTAGTGTGATTCTGAGGAGATTGCTGCTCTCTAAGGTTTAAAATTTTAATAGATCTGATTTCTTTATTCATATTTGTCAAAATGTGGAGAATTTCTAGGCCAAGTAAGGGAAAAGGTGTTTATTCCATTTCGTACTTTGTCACTGAATATGTGAAACATGACAATTGTGAATTTTCAGTTAGTCCTACAACAAAGAATTCCTTTTACAGACTTCAAAAGCACAGTTGGGTTGCCATAGGCTAGGAGCTGGACTTCATATTACCTACCAAGAGATTCAGTCTACAGCTGCTGTTTTGAAATAGAAATGGAACTGGAGCACCGCAGCTCCAGCAGTCTGCTCCTGCAGACAATTTCCAGTTCAATGGTCTGACTAAAAGAGAATTTTCATTTTCATAACCAATGTAATAACAGTCATGATCGTTATCGTGATAGCTGAGTGAAAAACCAAAGTTAGCAAATCACTGGGTTTCTTTGCGTGGGCTTTTCTGCAGACTCACATCTGTCTCCTTTTGTCACTTTGGATGTTGTTCTGCCCTGGTGTCCGTGGTAACGTGGATGTGGACATCTGTGACAGCCAGAACTACTTGTCTGCAGATTCCCCCTGCAGCAGTCAGTCGGTCGGTCTAGCGTTCCCGAGCTCCGACACAGCGACTCTTCTGTGCCTTTTCTTCCTGCTTTCCCTTCTCAGGTCATGATCTGCGTACTGGAGAATGACTCACTCTCTGCAGACCCAGGCATGAATTTACTGCCTTCTGAACAGCTCTTCTTCATTTTTTTCTTTTTTCTGCTCTTACTGTCTTATCACTATTTGGGATGATAAAATCAGATGCACTGTTTGCTCCCCATCAAGAAGTTTCTTTCACACCTGCCTTTTCAAGTGGATTACTTTAAAGCAGAAGAATCTCAAGTGGAAATAGCAGAAGTGTTTTAGCTGTAATGCTTTAAGGAAATACAAAAGACAAGTTTTGCATGGAGAGATAAGAAAAAGTAGAGGATAAGAAGTACAGGAGAGTAAATTTTGGAAGGTTTAATAGTTCATTCTGGATTTTTAAACATTTCAAGTTATCAGATGCCTTTATGTTCATCTTCCTTATTTTAGAAATTTTGTGATGTTTGAGTTACTCCCAAAATGCGTAATTTTGATTCACTTGCAATAAAAATACTGTATATAAACTAAATTTCAAATGGGTTCTGTAAACTTCATCCACAATTGTATGTAGTACTACTGTAAGGTATTTTATTTAAAAAAAAACAGCACTGCAGATATGTTTGGGTTCTGTTCTTTCTTAATGTAAAAGACTTTGTGCATGAATAACAAAGTCAGACTGATTTCACTTGTATATTTTTCTGTGGTCAGCTAGACCTTACTGCTGCAGTGGTTTTCTGTAGGGGTTCTGCAGTAGCACACACCAGAGAGAGGAGCAAGACCCCTGCTCCTGCAGCCGAGCCATCAGATGCCATTAGCTCTTCTGCTACGCCTGACTGGGCGAATGCATTCAAGCACTGGCTCCATAAAGAACATCTCTTAGATAAATCCCAGAAACATCCACTCACCCATAATCAGTGCAGGTTTTGATAGACTGAGCAAATCTTGTTATACATGTTATCTTGTTACATTTGTCTAGGTTTTGCTTTGTATGTTTATCTTCAAATTGACAGGCACCTAAAATGTGCTTTTTATATGCTGAAAATTAATGGTAGTTTAGTGTAAACTATTTTCACCACAGGTAATAATCGTAGACTCATAGAATAGAACCATAGAATCATTAATGTTGGAAAAGACCTCTAAGATCATCAAGTCCAACCTTCAACCCATGCCTACTAATCCATGTCCCGGAGTGCCACATCTACAAGGTTTTTGAACACCTGATGTCTAGAGAAGACATATTTTTTACACTTTCCTAATTTTTTAATGTTTGTAAGTATCATTGTGTGTTCCATATTGTGTGGGAAAGCATGTATAGACACCCAGATGTCAGAGTGGAGCGACCACGGTGAGATCTGTAGGGCTGATTTAACTATTTGATTTGACAGTTCAGTAAGTTTTGGCAGATGCCTTTCATGTCAGTGATGAAACATGAAATGTTAATGTGACTAGGACACTTAGGTGTTCTCTGCAAAGGAGGTCTCTGTCTTCTCCTCAGAGGATGATATCCCTATTTTCCATTTTAATTCAGTAATAAATGAATTTATTAAAAATATTCATTTATGCATTTAATTCAGTAAACCCGTCTTTATTCAGTAACCAAGTGTTACTGTCTCTTTTAAATGGGTGAGAAACTGAGGGTCATCTAAAATCATTTTGATTCACAAAAGAAATTTATAGGCTGAAAATCAGTCCCAGGACTCCAGAGTGTTAGTTCATTGATTTAATCACAAAGTCATCTGGTCTTTCATTAAACTACATAATAAGCAAGCTTATATATGTATGTGCCTATATGTGTAGATACAAAAATGTACAGTAAAATTATTTAATGATACAGAAACATGAGTTATTTTTTGGTTGCTTACTCCAGGGTGTGTGACACCCATTAGCTAATCTGAACTAAACAATTTCTGACCATGTTACTCTTTGAACAGCTTACAGTTATCCTGTTTAACATGGAGGGAAGTGGGATTTGGTGAGACTACAACTCTGGATATTTTAAAAATATTTTTTCTTAGAGGAAATATATTTCTGTAGAAAGTGAGAGGTTAGTCAGAAAAATGAAGCACAATATCATTCTCAACTAGCTTTTTAGCCAGAGAGAGAGGAATTGCACACTTCCTGAGAGCCTGCAGTTTGGTACTGCAGTTGTGTAGAGGGTAGCAATGAAAAATGATCTCTCATTTCATTTCTCAGGAATAGCTCTTTCTGCTGGTTTTGAATCTGTCTCTTTTGCTGTCTATTAATAGTGAATCTCAGCAGATGAGGTTTGCAGGTCAAGATTAAAAAAACTCCAAAACCTACATGTAGACATAGCAGTAGAGTGTGCCTGGAAATTCTGTCTTCAATAAAATACAAAGACTTCAGGCAGAGTCTGAGAAACGCAGTACAATGAACAACAAATTTTGTCTTCAATGAACTAAGTCTGCATCCTCCCATCACACTGCTGGATTCACTGCTGTTTCAGCAGGAGGAAAATACTCATGGATTTCAAGGGGCTTTGGGTCAATCTGACAGAGTATTGACAAAAACCAGAGATTTCTCATATACCTAGAGTACATATTCCTATATTAACCTTACTAACAACCCTTCTACTTCAGTGCTGCAGAGAGCTGCTCCAGAAGACAATTCAGCCTGTACCTTAACTTGTTTCTAAGGAAGGTAAAGATGGACTTGTTGTAGGGTGGTCAGCATCCATGTCTCTTTGCAGGAGCTGCACATAGGTACCAAAGACAAATGATTCACAGGCCTTTGTTTAGATTTCCCCCAGCTTCGTCCAAACCCTTTCTCCCAGGCTGGAGAGCTGCCACTGGAAAACACACTGCCATGGAAGAAATATTACTGGGTGAAAGAGCCCACTGGCAGGAAGCCCCTGAGAGAGGAACGAGAGGTATGGCCAGGAGAAGGGGGATATGGTAGAGCTGGAGCCACGCACTAAAGCAAAAGTGAATCAGTTTTGGCTGGGCAGCTCCTAGAGCAAGAAAAAGGTCACATTTAGCTGCTGGAAGCCCCCCAGATTCCTCACAGCAGGACACAAGGCAATCACAAATCTGGCTGGCACTGTGGTTATGCAGTGCAGCAAGCCAGCTGGCTGTCCAGGGTGAGAAATTCAGGCCTAAGGTGGGAAGAAGGGACAGTGGGAAACTAGGGAGCTAGCTCCCAGCTTGGGAAACTGGATGCCTTTGGCTCCAGAGTTTTGCTTCAGCTTAGTCAAGTCCACTGCTGCCAGATGGTACCCAAGTTCACATGGAAAGAGGAAGGGGAGGCGGGAAAGTGCTGAGACTAAAAGTTGAACTGAAAATGGGGAAACAAATCTATTAGAAAATGCTTTGAAATGATTGACTTGGGTTTGATTGCCACATGGGGGAGATCTAAGCCTAAACAGTCCTTTCAGAGCTGTGTCACATGGGAGGAATGCTTCAGCAGATGCACGGTGAGGCTCGACACTGTCTTTTGTGGTTGGTGGGGCAGCTGGATGATTACATCAAATCCTACTGCCAGATGACACGTGAAGACCTGGTGACATTCCTGGTAAAAAGCAATTAACAGCTGATGAAAAGCAGAACTCTCCCTACCCTGTAATCCTGACACACTTTAAGCTTTCGCCATGATGGTGCTTTCCCTCTAAAGCGTGCATACTAGCTGCAGGAAACAAAAACATACAGCACCATGGGTTATATGTCCAAAGCTTTCAAAGATGCCGTGGACTCTGTAAAAAAGCCAAATGCTTCCTCAGGCGGGAGGTTGGACACAGGTTCTGTAGGTCTCCTAAATGACAGCAGATTAACATCACTACGAAGTTAGCTTAAGTAAAATTTGCTTTCACTACAACAATTATTTCTTCAAATATAAAAAGCAGAATTGCTAAAAAGCTTCTTCCAAAATAATATAGTCCAGTATATTCATTTTATGCCACGCTAAAAATGATCTAAAGGAAACAAATTCCGCGTCCATCAAAGCACCACAGTCAGTTAAGACTAAAAAAGAGACTTGCAGACACCTTTATGTAGAATAGTGAAGTCCGTCATGAAGCAGCTAATAACAGGTTGCAGCTAGTTGTCAGTGTTCAGGTATGAATCCCTGAATGTTGCAGAATGCAGGCACTTTTTGAAGTCCCACTGAACGCCGATTTGTGTATTCCCAGTACTAAATCTCCACTAGCAAGCTGGCTATACAATTTGTCCTTTGTGGCTTCTCACACATAACATGCAAGAAGAATTAATTTGTAGTCTAGGATCAGGAGACAAGTCATGTGGGCTTAAAGCCATTTTTGTGTCCCCCGTAGCAGGAACCCACTATCTCAAGCTAATATCCAGTGGTCTGTACTTTTAAATCCCTGCCTTTACCCACAAGGACTAACGTATTGCCAAAAAGGCTGTTTGTGTTGTATTTTCAGTCCTGGCACACTGAGTCTGGATATGTCAGAAAATTCAGGCTGACCTCTGATCTAGTGGAGTGTGTGCCAAAATATGTGTACTTGAGCTTTCGGTTAACTGCCCTCCATACATACTTTCAAACCTCCTGAGGTCACCCCGGAGCATGTTTCACAGCTGAAGTTCATCCTGTCCGAACTGACATTAAATCTTCTGGCGCCTGCTTTCTGATTACAGGCAAGGGAAGCTGCAGGTGGGCTTTTTAAGTGCCTTTATTAATTTTTTTAAAATTATATGTGTTTTAAATGCTTATTTGAATTATTTAAATGTTTATTTAATGATATTTTTATATTACCAATGGCATGTTATACTTCACGGTCCTGTGGTTTAGCTGTAATTAACTTCAGATTTGACCGCTACAGTCAGACAAGCATAGATGATGGTACCCCACACTGAAGCCAGAGAAATTGTTTGGCTTGGCTAAAAGCACAGCAGAATCAGCTTTGGATCTTTGACCAGAACCCAGCTTTCCTAAGTCCCACCTGACCAATATTTTACGTGCCTGGGCCACAAGAAGGCACCGGTTAGCTGTTGGTTATGGAAGACAGGGAAGTTAATGGGAGCAAACCAACTTTCAAAGAGACATTCCCATAAAAGATGGACATCCCAGCGACAGGGGGTTTGTTCTGTACCTTGTGTGCCAAAACAAGGATCTGTGCCTACCCCTGTCTGTGGGTTTTCATGAGCTCAGCATAACTGGTGCTGTGTCTAATGACTCAACTCTTATTTCTGCTTAGTTTTCAGGGCTTTACTTGCTGTCATTCTTCACTATCCTTGTTGGGCTGGTGCTCTACTCCTCCACGTCCACCTACGTAGCCCAGGATCCTCGGGTGTACAAGCAGTTTCGCAACCCTTCGGGACCTGTTGTAGACCTGCCAGCCACCGGCCAGCTGGAGCCTTCGGTAACATACACCAGCCTGGGGCAGGAGACAGAAGAGGAGCCTCACGTTAGAGTTACTTAAACCCAGGGCTGTCGATCACCTACTGATGATTCAGCGGAGCTCGTGTATCCATTATCTCTGTATTGTACATAGAGAAAGGTATTTACCAGGTGCAGTTACACTGGTGAGCTGCAAGGTAGCAAATAAGGAAAGCTCATAAAAATACAAATTAATTGTTCCAGGATGTTCATTGCAAGGAGATGCCAGTCCCTCATTTACGATATGAGCAGCATGTTTGCAGTACAAACTGCTCTGTATGAATCAGTTGATGTCAAACTACCTGTGAAAGATATTAAATATATAAGCTGAAATTATAAAATGAAATTCGTAGAAGGGTGTTTTTGCACCCACTGAGTGATATTATGCCTAAGCCACACCGGTTGTGGAAAAGCCGCCTTTTTACAGCAAATACGCTTGTGTAGTCACTGTTAATTTCTCTCTATTTGTTTGTTTGCACAAAGTAGATGGGTTACTCAAGGTAGCAACACCCTGACACCTTTTTGCTAGCACCTTGGATTTGATGAGGGAAAGAATTCATCTGTGCTATCTGTTTAGTTGCCCTTTCTAGGTAATCTGTTCCATGAATCCAGAGGAGGGACAACTTACAATATCCGTCTCTATTCTAGGAATAGGTATAAGGCGAGCATTTTAGCCTTTCTATATTTGCAGAAGTGAAGTACTCAAGCATTGACCTCTCTGTGATCCATGGCAGATTTCCTAGCGGCTGAGGTTCTGCATCAGGTGACAGGGAGTTAGTTTCTCTGTAGTCATAATTTAACACAGATTTCTTACTTTTTAAATTTAAATCTGTAAAAAGGAAAATGCATTTTCTAGTTTCCTATGTGTTATACGTCTCCATGGTAAGATGACGTATCATGTGGATCAGGGCACTTATTTTAGATACTCAGTGCACCGAGGGCGCCTTCTGCTGTTCCAGTTTGCTTAGTCTCCTGTGGGTCATTATTCTAACAATAGCTATTTAGAAATGTGTCAGTTTTTTACCAAAACCCACGAATTGTAAAAATCAGGAAGATTAAGCGAGGAATTCATGAGCAGAAAGACTGGACCATCTTCTGGTGTTGCTGCAGTAGCGCAAAGGCATTCATACCGGGAGGGTGCAGCCAATTATTTTTCATTAACTACAAAACTAGCAGAAGAATTCAGCAGGTTTTTTTATTCCTGGGGACATGTGAAAATAGTAAGGGTGTGCTCCACAACTGTACTTCTGCTCCAGAAGAACGGGGGAAATCTTAGTCACCACCATGAAAAAATCCATCTCTGCCTGTATGTTTGCTCTTCTGAGAGCCCAATAAAAGGAAATCATTATTTCAACATCCATCATCTATTTTTAATTTAAAATTCAGGAAGGGGAGATGGTCTTACATCTAACAGATAGGAGAGGGATCCAGGAGAGCTTGGTTTTACTCACAGATGTCTCTGCCAGATCTCTGCGTGATCTTGGGCATGACTTACCTTCTGTGTGGCTGAGTTTCCCAATCTGTATATACGGGAATAATGATATTTTACCTACCTCACAGGGGTGCTATGGGACCAAGCTATTTTAAAATGCTTCGGGATCTTCAGAAGGAAGGAGATTAAGAAGTACACAATAGTGCTGTAAAATTGTGTATACATTCATTGTATTTGGAAAATGGAGCTTACGGCAGGGTTGATGAATGCTTTGCTTGTGGACACAGAAGATGAATTTGATTTGAATGCTATTCTGCTGAAGAAGTCTGTCTGAAGTAAAAATGTAGGGCTTCGTGTTTGAAAAATACAACTTACCTATTTCTATTTAAAAAATAAAAAAAAAAAAATCAATCTGTACTCCGGAGATTAGAAAGGCCACACAGTTCAACCAAGCAGGAAGAATTTCTGCTGAGGTAACATTCATCTTTTATAGTCCTGTTCTACTTTAATATAGAAGAGACTTCCCTGGAGCAGACTGAGAGAAGTATGTATGCATAATATACACGAAGTGGCAAATGCCAGAATGCTATTGAACAGCAAAAGTATGTTGTAGCTTATTCTTGCTGTGTAGGAGGAGGAGAGGCAATTTCTCTCCCACCGTGTTTAGGCTGTCTGCCATGATCCTGCTGCAGCTGAGGGAAGGGCCCGCAGTATTGCCAAACCGTGTCCAAAACCAGCACAAAAGCTTCAGTGAAGATGGCTTGGTTTTAAAGTCATAATAAATGTATTATTTTTTCCCTGCCTTCTGTTTATTTAATCTTTTTAGCATTCATGTTTCCAAGCTTTTTCTCTTAAACCAATGAGGATTAAAAAAAAAAAAAAAAAAAGATTCCCACAGAGAAACAGAGTCTGTATTCCGGGGATATTAAGGAAAGTCTAAATATTACAGGATTCAAAGAAAAAAAATATTAAAAACCACACATGAAAGATGACCTGATACTTCAGGGTAAGGTCTGTGTGGTGGAAGTCCAGGTGGGAAGCGCATCGTTGGGTGAAGCCCTCATGCACAGAGGCCGGCAAGCTCTGGGAGGGCTTCCACTTAAGGTGGGTTTCGTGCCTTCCCCAGGAGCAAGGCCTCTGGTTACAACCACCATGGTTCCCTCAGGTACCCAGAGGCACACTGGTGGGCGCCTGTCATCTCAGACTTTTTTGCTACCTTTTATACCAATTAAATACCTTTCTCTAAACATTAGTCCCTGTGCTGGTCTTGAGACCTGTGAGGATGGCGTGTGTGTGTGTGTCTGTTTCATGTTTACAATCCCTTCCTGTTGCATAATTGTTTTTGGTTAATTTCATTCTTAGTATTTATTTTTAAGCCAAATGTTTGTAGTCCTTCAGCCTCCCCCTCTTCATTTTTCTGGCACTAACTTGTAGATGTTTGTTAGAGTCTTCTCAAACAGCTGGGCAGGAGGCATCTCCCAGCCTGGTCACTGGGCTGGGAGTTTCTACTTACAAGGGTTTGCGATCCACGTGTGGCCAACAGGTGCCATCTGAAGCAATTTTTATGAACTATTTTAAAAGGCTCTGTTGTACAGCAACAAATGATGAATGTTCCGGCGTGCCCCCTGCGCCCAGCCACCATCCTCTGTGTTACTCGCACAGGAGGAGTTTGATGTGCAAAGCGGGGCTGCTTCGCTGTCTGTGTCTCCCGTTAAGCAGGGTAGATGCTTGGATGAACACCAGTGTGCCAGCGCTGGGTGGCCCTCGATGGAAAACAGTAGTATAGCTTTACAAGTAACCGTGTTGACTGAAAAACTGAGGTCTACTAAAGGAAAACATTACTTCTACCTGCTTGTTTTCTTCGGTTTGAGACCTCAGTACACACCAGCAAAGGTTCAGCTATCTAACTGGCAGCTACTCTCCGTGTTGCGTAGGACGTCTCTAGCTCCGTGTAGCTCCTTGCCTGAACAAACTGAAACTCTGTTTTACTGCAGGCCCTGAGCAGCCCTTAGCAAGACTGATGTAATTTTCTGCTACTGGATGAAAATCTTCACTGGGAGGCAGACCTTGTCTTTGTTCCAGCTATAAACTTTAAAAACACACAACGGTAGACCAAGCAATTGAAAATTTTGCACCACTGTGTCATAAGAAGAAGTTTCAATGTATAGTGTAGAGATTGCTAACTTGTGCTATTAACATTTTGACAAGCGTGTAGTATCGTTTTCTTTCCTTTTTTTTTAAAACCATTTAGAATTCCTGCGCTAGCTACAAGTATAAATTTTACCCCATGGGTAGGATTTTATTGTTAAATGCCATAATAAAGCACACTAATCTTGAAACTGCAGATGGAAATACAAACCAAAACCAAAACCAAGAAAACAAATTCCCAACCCCAAATCCTGCATCAAAAAGCTGAAAAAACCTTTCTCCATTTTGATATTTGCATGCTCCTATATGGACTGGCTGTGGCAATGTAATGCCTGTATAATGTTTTCAAATAAAAAAAATAAATGCTTTATGAAAGCGGGTTTATTAGTTTCCTTGCCTGTTTCCTTTCTGATTTCTTAGCCTAAAATGATTTTTCTGAAGTGTAGATCTTGACTGCAGGGCACAATTTTTCTGTGCTGAGGACTGTTTTCCCTTGTGAGGTGGTTAACCTAAAACTTCTTCCAAAGTGTAACCTAAAACTTCTTCCAAAGTGTCTAAGCATAGGTGCCATTAGGCACCCTGGGGTATCTTGCCTGGCCCCCAGGTGCTGCTCCAGAAGGATAAGGGGTCTCCTGTGCACCTTCTGTCTCAGCTTGCCATTCCCCTATGGCTAGCTCAGGTATCATGATATTCATGGCCCTCATTTGGACACAAAAGCACTCCCCCACTGCCTTCCTGGACTGGTTAATCACTCTAGAATTAGTCTGGAGCAACACACATGTGTGATGTTGAAGGACACGTCTTGAGAGATGAGTGTCTGCAGGTGCCTCGCCCAGCCCTCCCTCCCCACTGCTCTGCCCTGTGCTGCAGCACCGTTCCCTGGGGAGCTCTGAGGCAGGAAAAGAAAGGATGGAGACATCGGGTGGAAAGGAGTGTCAGGAGGAGCAGAACAGGGGAAAGGAAGAAAGAAAATGAGACTTTGGCATGTTTAAAGTCCACAAGGGAAGAAAGGAAGGGAAGATCCTGAGAGCGTGAGAGCAAGGGATTTTGTGAACATGCAGTCATCTTGAAGAGTGTTTACCGGCACATGCATCTGTCCATCTCTCTTTGCCTGGTGTCTCCGCAGGAAACTTCACATCTGTATTTCTGATATAATTCATTGCTGAGAGTAAAGAAGGGAATAGAGACTGGTGAGCTCATTTCCAGCCTCTCCCTGCATCGTAACTGCATGCAGCCCCAGACATTACAAAGCCAGCAGCACTGCACCAATGTGCTGGTTTATGTCAGTTTTCCAGTGTGAATGTTTCCGGAGATATCAAGAGCTCCAGAAACTGAGTTAGTGTGTGCATGGCTTTATCATGCTAACAGATGATTTGTATTTTCCTCAAAATCTGCTGAAGATTCTCTCTAGTATTACAAAAATCTCCTTTTACTGCCTGGCTGGAATTCTGCCTGGGTGCTTCAGTCATATGAATAGTAACTACTTGGAATTATTCTAAAGATAGATCATAATTAGGTATTAATGAATCTTTCTGTGCTTAAATCAAGCATGTTTCAGTACTGAAGGACACTCGCTCAGCTTAAGCCTACCAGTCTCCCTTTGGTTTTGTTTATTTAGAACAAGGTCTCCAAAATACTAATCAAAAGCTGAATGCTTAACAGCAGTATGCTATGATGGCATGAAAATAAGGAATTAATACTTTTTACAGTTGTAAAAGTTGTTTTGTCTGCGCCACTATTTAACACAAAAAATGCGCCAAAGCTTTGCGAAAGGGAGTCCCTCTGCTCCTGCGGCCACAGACCTGTTCCCACAGCAACCCTGAAGTGGGTACCGAATGCCAGCAACGCAGCAGCGATGATGGCAGTGGAGTAAGAGCACTGGCCGTCTCATCCTCCTCCTCCAGTTTGAAGGGGAGGGTCATGCACTGTGGTTCTCATTAGTAAAAATTTCTCCTATGTGGAGGATGCTCATTCCATACGGCTGAGGTCACTAATTGGTTATTAGTGAAGGACTGGCCGTGGGCCACCAATAGGAGCCAAAACCCCACAAACTGACCACAGAAAGCCAGCGGTAACCCTCAAACTTCCTAACTTGCATTGCAGTTGGTATTTCAGTCTCAGTAATAGGCCCACAATGTTTCTTCAGGCCGTGTCTGCACGGAGCAGGCTCCACAGCCTCATCACACACCCTGGGTGGGCTGTGGTCCCATGAGGTCATTCCGCTGGGTTCAGGGAGGAACGGCTGCACTGCCTCTCACCAGCATCTTCTTCGGCAAGGAGGAGACCCTGCTGCCACTGCTACTGTAGAGCAACCAGGCGGAGGAAAAAAACCTGGCTCAAAGTGGATCTTGATGCTCAAAGTGAAAAGTCATCAGTCTGTACAGTCTTGTCTGTTGTAAAATCATCAATTTGGTAGCATTTTTTTTCTTATCCTAGAAGTTCCATTTTTAATTGAAAACAATGCACGGAGTTTCTCTGGTATTCCTGAGGTTAGAATTTGCCTCACTATGGATAATCTAACATTGCAGAATCTTTTTAACAAAGATATTGACAGATATTGTCAATCCTTTATTATACACAAATATTTGTAAATTGAGACTAGGTGATTTTATTCTACTTAGATTCTGATTTATTACCTTGAGCTATATTTGACTTTTTTGTGACTCCTGATTATGTACAACACCCTCAGGCAACTACTGAGTGCTACACTGATCTTAATAATGCATTATTAATTCCTTACTGTCTAATACATTATTTATACTAACTATTGCATTCTATTCCCCACATACTGATAGCCAATCTTAACATCACTGCAAAATCATCACTACAAAATCTTCCCCTCCTTCCCACGTGAAATACATACATGCTTGTCAAGTGCAAAATACTGGCTTTAGCATGGATAAATAAAGGACTTTTTTTTATTCAAGAACTTACCAAAGCAGAGAGAGATAATGAACATGTGCTGAGTTTATATAATCATTGAGCACTGAAACGCTAAGCGATTCGAATACAGCGCTAGAGACACTTTGCATACAGAACAGTGGCTCTGATAGTTGGTAGGCTTGAAGTTTTACAGGTGCAGAATGCCTGCGAGCCCACAGATCAGCATTATGCAAGGTCATGCATATTTAACTTCACAGTGCCTATAGCAGCCCACATCACAGAAGCCCACCCTTTTGCCAGATCCATAGCAAACTAGCAATCAGCGTTTGTGTATTCTTAAAATGACCGCTTGCCTAAATGAAATTTCCAAGTGAGAAGAGAATATTGTTATTATTCACAACAATAATCTGAACTATCTAATGTAGTTCTTGGCACTGAACAGACTTGCAGATGCTCAACAGGTCACACACGCATGCAACTGTTGGAGCGGATTTCATATGTGTTTATGTCCCCGTACTTCCTCTGTGAGCCTAAACTTTAATTAAAGAGAAAAGAGAGTATCCACAAAATGACAGCTTTGTTCAGTTAAAACTGTTTCAGTTTGAATTTTCCACCCTTCAGCCTCCTTTCAGGAGGATTCATTGCACAACCAGGTTGATGAGGAAGGTTAGCGCTGCAGGACCTGCCTTGTCATGGCATCCTCCGAGCACACCACCTCCTGTGGCAGTGCGGCGGACCGCTGCAGCGCAGGTGGGCCACACCGGCCAGCAAAGCATTTGAAAACCCCTGAATTTTAGTTTTTATTTCAGTCTAGAGCTTTAATACAACATGCAACAAGAGGAAATGGGGTTTTAAAATGAAACAGGTATGTATTGAAAGAAAAGAACAGGATAGCACCTAGCTCCCTAGCACCTGTGCTCAGTTGCCCAGATTGTCTGAAGGTCTTTTTTCCCAAGTCACCATCCACCAACCTCCAAGTGGCGGAGACAGCTGCTGAGCTCACCTCCTCTGCCCTTTTGCTCTATGTTTGTCACACTACCTGCTGAAGCCCTGACCTAAATGAATTAATTCATATCTTCAAGGCCCTTAAGCTGTCCTGCCTCTCCTTCCCAGACTGCCCCTGTAGCGTGGTTCCTCTGCCTGCTTGCCGACCTCTCACATATCTTGCTGCGTTGTTGCTTGTGTAGTCCAGCAAGTAGTGCTTCTGGCCTCAACATGAGGGTAACTGGTAGCAGACTATTTGAACAGGAGCTTCTTTCCATAACTGTATGAATGTCAGATTCCAGCCCTGCTCCACAGCAACTAGAGATGCTAAAAAAATATTTTTTAAATTTTAAAATACCCCCCACCCTGTCTTACTATATGCTGTTCAGCCAATGGTATACCAATATGGTATGCAACCAGTCATAAGCGATTAGAAAAAACAATGTCCTTTTGCCTGCCCTTTGACTTACAGTGAAGGTGAAAACTTGCTGACTAAAGCTGTCTCTGACTTTGAAATTAAGAGGGGTGCCTGGTGGAGGATGAGCTACAGGTATCCTTGAAGTCATTGGCTCTAACAAGTTAGTAACAAAAGAAGTCATATTATTTGAGGCTGTGAAGCGAATCTGAACTGAGCGAGTGACGGCAGCCCAGGTCACCCCTTCCTGATGGAAAAGACAAGCATAAGAAGCAAAATGCCTCTCCAGCTTGTAATTACTTGAATTATGTACAGAAATGGCATTGACAATCCATTCAGACACATACAGACTGGCTTCTTCTTCCCAAGACTTGTCTCCTGCAGCTCATGTTTTCCTCTCCAGACTTTCTGCAGCTGGTCACACCAAGGAAAGGCTTAATTCCATAAAAAAAAAAAAAAAAAAAAGAGAGAGAGAGAAAAAAAAAGGG
>Ga0065711_1005483_pt1 | contig 20141 bp, 10 predicted proteins | sample Hoacrofraction12_FD_59098 | JGI IMG/M metagenome (GOLD analysis project Ga0065711, IMG submission 59098) | Hoatzin crop microbial communities from Cojedes, Venezuela - Epithelial fraction 12 v2 (version 2) | ecosystem: Host-associated > Birds > Digestive system > Esophagus > Crop | place... | reverse complement strand
CAATGATGATCAGAGGGCTGGAGTACCTCTCCTATGAGGACAGGCTGAAAGGGTTGGGGCTGTTCAGCCTGGAGAAGAGAAGGCTCCAGGGTGACCTTATAGCAGCCTTTCAGTACCTGAAGGAGGCCTACAGGAAGGATGGAGAGGGACTTTTCACAAGGGTGTGCAGAGATAGGACAAGGGGGAATGTCTTCTAAGATGAAAGAGGGCAGATTTAGATTACGTATTAAGAAGAAATTCTTCACCATGAGGGAGGTGAAACACTGGAAGAGGTTGCCCAGAGAAGCTGTGGCTGCCCCCTCTCTGGAAGTGTTCAAGGTCAGGTTGGATGGAGCTCCGAGCAACCTGGTCTAGTGGAAGATGTCCCTGCTCAGGGCAGGGGGGTTGGAACTAGATGATCTTTAGGGTCCCTTCCAACCCTTACCATTCCATGATTCTATGATTCTATGGTTCCATTTTATTGAAAAAACTCCAAGAATACACCAAAGGTTTACTCAATTTTTCTCTTTTTGGTCATCTGCTAAATATGACACATTATTATGTCCCTTTGCTTAAGGAAGCCAGTGTTTTGAAGAAGCACAGAGACTGAGATCTGATACTGTGACCAGATCTACCAGATCCAAGTTACACAAACTCTGAATGTAAGGGGCCACTCAGCCCACTGCAGTAAGTTAGAGTAGTTCAGCATATTTCAACAGAAACACTCTTTTCTGCAGCATCTCATAAGATGACCCAGCACCCAGGACTTCATATCCCTAACTAATATTGTGGGATTCTCTGTCCATAAAGGCATAACCTCTCAAGTTGCCATAAAAGCATTTATTCTGCATCTATAAAAATATTTACAGTGTGCTTAATTAACAGCTGATATGGACAAGCATAAGCAATTACCAAGGTTAAAAGATAAGAAAAGTGAAGGGAAAAGTAAGCTAGCACAATTTGTCGTAAAATCGTTGCTGCTTTCAGAAATGCGAACATCATGAAATGGAAGATTGTATCTCTTTTTACAGTTTGCTCTTTTAATTCTCTCCAGTGTCCAAGTATACAAAGGTCAGATGCCAGTACGATCTAGAATAAGACCTTTTGTGAGTGATTTTGAAAGGTTACTGAGAGTGCAATCTGATGTGTGAGAAGCCTCAGGGAATGCAGCGGACTCCTACAGTTTTTGGATAGATTTGATATCCCAATGAAAGACAAAATTGCTGAATACTTGCCTGGATTTCCAGACAACATACCAGGATATCTAAGCAGTCAAATTAAGAACACATTTTGCCCCCCACTGTTTTGCTACAAATTTTTGTCAAAATCTGATACTTGTCAGGGATGCTGTGAACAGTACCTGGGTATCATAAAAAAAATCAAACGTGAATTTATTCTTTACAACCACAGAAAACAGTTCAACCTTCACAAGCCCTGCTTAACAAAACAGACAGGATATTACAGTAGAGAAGCAAGACCAAAACTGACATTATGGTATTCCTGCAGTTTTCTACCCTTCTATCATCAGACTGCACTGATAATCAGGGTTAACCTGAGGAACAGAAAACGTTATCCAGGTGTCTGAAACTGGATGATCTAGTCCTGTAAAGGGCTTTGAATATTACAGTCCCAATCCTCACCAGGGTCACTATGGGAAATCAAAGCAGAATACAAAGGACTTCAACCATGTATTCAGCTACCTGACTTGCTAAACACTGAGGCTGCTGTGCTTTGTACCCAGCAGTTTTCCGGGGAATGTATGTCATTCAAAAGGTATGAACCAAAGCAATCAGGCTTAGTATATTTGGACTTCAGGAGTCTAATATTGTGCAGTGCTAATCAGAATTGGGAGAAAATTTTCACATGAATAATTTCTTTGCCCAAAGTGGCAATGGAAGTCATCTGAACTGTTTCTGAATAAAGTGATTTCCTCACAGAAGAAATACAGGTAGAAAATACCTGCCATTTTACACATTTCATTTGGGTCAAATGAGATATTTTGTGTGACTTGCAAAAAAAAAGTTCAATTTTTTATTTCAGCCACCAAACCAACCAAACATCCACACAAGCACAGCTGACCTCTGACAATTTGCCATAAACCACACATACTTTGTACTCTTGATAAGAACAGATATCTAAAACCCACTGTGCTCTGTGCAATCCAGACTAGCAGCACGTAACTGCCGTTTAGGAACAGAAGGGTTTTGATGTAGGGATCTTGTGTCCCATTGCTTCTTCCTCTCACATACCACGACCTACACCCTCCCCTCCATTCAGTTTCAATGAAGCTGCAGGTTCTAATGTGACTTTGGGAAAACTGGGAGAAGATACACCTATACTTGATCTAAGGGACATACAGGGATGCCATCTATACAGAAAGCATAGAAAGTTGCATTCTCTGACCACATCTCACAATAGCTTCCTGTAAATCAGACACAATAGGGGGGGAGAAGACTGACTTCAAGAAGAAGCAATATTGCGCAAAATGAAGTGTACTGCTGTTTGTGTAAACTCTTACAGACAAATCACATATAATTTTGAAACTCATAGTTCTTAAAGTTTTAAGAATGCTGTTTCTGCACCATCTTTTCTCTTCCATCATAAGGAAAAACTTTTTTAGTGGATCTTTGAAATAGAGAAACCTTTAACTATAATTACTGAAATTGATATACCATAAGAAGTATTACCTTTAAATTTCAAGTATCAATTTGGGCAGAAAAAAAAAAGTGATGGTACTTCAAGAATCTAGAGACATGTTAACTTCTTGATTTAATTACTATTTCTTAAGTTATACAAATTTTCATAATTACTTAGATCTACGTAAGTATCTATTTTGGCCATCTAGGAGTCTTGACTGGCAAATGCAAGGTTATGTCAAGCTCCTTTTATCATTGCACTAAAATGTTTCTTGTGTTATAGCTGTCACACAGACCAGCAGGGAATGAAATCCCCAGACTTCTCATACTTAATCTTTGAAAGTAAATTATTTCTGGTAACCATTTCAGTTTATTTTAGATAATGCATGATTTTGAGTAAGGCTGGAACTTCTTGTTATTATGCTTTACTATATGAGGAACTTAAAGCTAAAGAAATAAAGCAGTAGTCTATTTTCATGCAGTTTCTTTATCAACCTAACCATATTTGAGTTTTCACCTTCTGTCTGACATTTCAGCAAAACAAGCTAGTTTGGGAAAAGCCATTTTACCTACAGTTATTTCAGCATTTTATTTAGGCTCAGAAGAAGATAAATTAGTTTGAGAACACCCTGAATATTTCATTTTGAAGACTGGAAATTATTACTTCATGCCAAGTATGAAGACATCATTCACCCTCCTGAAAAATGAATTGCACCCACAGTTCCCAAAACAGAGAGAGAGTAAAAGAGCAGAGAACTGAATCTCTGGTTTCCCTGATTCCTCCAAAGCTTTTCTGAGTGGCTGTTCTGCTTCTGCTGAGAAACGCTTCAATGCTTTGAGTATGTCATCTAACCAGGTTACCTGGTGAGATTAAACAAAATCCACACTAAGCTAATTGTTTCCCAGTCAGGCTTGAATCAGATGTATCAGCTAGTAAGGTGTTTTGTTAAACTGACTAATCATACAGACAGCCTGTAGCAAGCAGTAATTTTAACTGTAGCATATGAAGAATTATCAGATTTTCCTTTAAACATAAAAGATAAAAAAACACAATCACTTTCTTTGTATAACAAAAACCAGAGTATCGTGTTGTTTTTCAGGAATGCATGTGGTATATAAGTCATTAACAGGTTTCCAGATGTCACAGTTGTTACATTTTAGCATATTAGATGGGACGTGGAAAGGCTTTTTGGGTGAGGGTTTGGACTCCATCTCTTACTTGCATCTGTGACTGCTGATGCAAAGATACAGAACAAAATGGAATAAAGCAGTATGCTGCAACACAGTGTGCCACCATAGGGAATTTACATTCATAATGAGTCATAATTTTTATTACTGTGCTGTACAGAATTCCAGGACTTAGTGCCAAAGAAAGTCTAGACTGCAGTATAACCAAGCTGGATGCAAGCCTGAACGGATACAGAAAGTTCTAATTGCAGAAAAAAAAGGAAATGTTTTCCATTTAAAGGACCTGTGAGTCTATATTCCAGATTCTAAAGAACTTTAAATAAAGATTGATATCAAACTGCTGTATCTAGGCAAAATATTTTGTCAGCAGTAATATGCACTGTAAGCTGTAGACATATTTCTCCATTTGTCTTTTTTCACAAATTCTGAAGCGTCTTTTCTGTTCTCCCTGTGAAAGCACACGGATACTGAAAAACTTGGCAATTAAATTTATCAGATTTTGACATATGATTTCAGAATTTCAGAGGTACAGCTTTCAATATCTGTTTCACTTTCTGTATTGAATATGCCAATAAGAAACTGAGTAGAGATTTTTTCCCCTACTTTGTATTTAAAAATAATTAATAATTTTGGATTTTTATTTTTCATCTGTCAGAAATATTTTTTGGTTATGAACTGCTAACTACAAATATGAAATCTTGAGAATCTAGTCAAAACAGGTTTTGGCCCTTGAGGTCTCTTGCCATTTATTCAGATTGAGGGTTTGGAATGTAGGACAAAAAAAAAGCATTAACAAAAAGAACATTCATATTAAATAAAAGCTAATGAAGAAATAAAAAGAAATACTGCATTTCAGGTTTTTGCTGGAAGAGGCAGAAGAGAAGTAGTAACAGCTAAGGCTGTCTAGTTAGAAAACACTTGAAAGAAATAAAGCCCAGAAGTATAAGCTCACCGACTACCTCTTCCTGGAGACAGAAGATGTTGCTCCCAGCAATGCAGTGACTTGACAGGAGCTCATGTCATCACAGCCAAAAGAAGCAGCGGTCATTTGTATACAGAAGACAAGCTTAGTCTTCTGTGCAGTTGTGCAGCATTCCTGCACAGCTGTTATCAGTAGCTAAATATTACCTGGTGTTCTTTTCCTCACCAATAATCAGCAGAGGGTAGTGGCAACGCTGACTAGCACACTGAAGGGAAGGAGTTTTACTTGATACCACGTACTTACTTTATGCAGTTGGCAATATTAATCTAGATATTATTTGCTAATAAGCTAGATTTCTTGTTGATAATTTTCAATTGAATTAATTTCCTTGTGGTTGGAACACGTAGTTAAACAGGACTGAAGATAATTGTAATCTTAACTCTTACTTTTCAATGCACCTGCAAGTTGATATAAAGATGTGCTTAATGTGTAGGTTATGGACACAATGGAAGGACTGAATCTAAGGGAATATTGGTTAAGCTTTAATTTTCGTCAGGCTTACTCTGCTTGTTTTGAAAAACAATAATGCAAAATTTAAATGAAGTGCAGGTCCCTATCTTAATGTTTCAGGTAATTAGAAATCTACCATGATCTGAGATGAAAGTGTTTATCTTCTGGCATCTTAAAAGAAAACTACAAGTAACGCAGTTATGTAAAAGCCAGGATAAAAAAAGAAGTACGCAAAGCTATTAATATTTGGTGTAGCTGTTCCACAGCTACAACCAACCATTTGCCGATGTGCTATGAAGCCAAAGAAACCTCCACAATCCAGTGAAATTTATTTACTAAATAGCTCAGAGGACATTTAGGTATGGTCTGTGAACTAACTGACTTCCACTGACAGTTAAAGAGAGGAGATCTGTATGCCTTCATTTGATAACTACTGTAAATAAAGTTGTAGAAACTGGATTCAACCTAAAGCTCCTCAGCCAAGATTAGTAGTGATATGAAAACATTAAAGTAGTTCCTATATCATATAATGCATATTTGTAAGAAAAAGAAAAGCAACCTTTTATAAAATAATGAATTTATTCAAAAGATATTTGCTAATTTTTTTGAAATGAAATTCTGTGAATTCATATAAATGTATAGTATCAACAGATACAATAGAGACAATGGTAAGCTGTTTTATCCAACTTGTTTTATTAATTATTCATATTATCAAAAATTAGAAACAATAGAAAACTGAACATAGAATTTGTTCTTAACCTTATCCACTTCCTTTCTGACTAAAGTCAAAGTCTGAAACGTTCAACCGGCAGTTAGAACTTGACTTGGCTTAACCTTGGCTGGCAGCTGAGCCCCAGTCAACCACTCATTCACTCTCCCCTGGTATGATGGGTGACAAAATGGGAAGAGTGACAGTGAGAAAACTTGTGGGTTCAGATAAAGACAGTTAAATAGGGAAAGCTGTGTGTGCAAGCAGAGCAAAATGAGGAATCCACTTGCCGCTTTCCATTGGCAGGCAGATGTTCAGCCATCCCCAGGAAAGCAGGGGTCCATCATCTGAAACAGTTATTTGGGAAGACAAACGGCATGACTCTGAACATCCCCCCCTTCCTTCTTCTTCCTCCAGCTTTATACGCTGAGCATGACATCATAGGGTATGGAGCATCCCTTTGGTCATCTGGGGTCAGCTGTCCTGGCTCTGTCCCCTCCCAGCTTCTTGTGCACCCCCAGTCTACTTGCTGGTGGGGTGGGGTGAGAGGCAGAAAAGGTCTTGACTCTGTGTAAGCACTGTTCAGCAATGGCTAAAACATCCCCGTGTTAGCAATACTGTTTAGGTCACAAATCCGAAACACAGCACCATATGAGATGCTATGAAGAAAATTAACTCCTATTCCAGCCAAAACCAGTACAAAACTTCACTACAAATGGAGTTTAATTCACATCCAGAGATTCAAATTTAACTAGTTTTATAAAAATGTAATAGCAGATCTGCTATAAGTCATTTTAAAGGTCCTGAGGTGAAAGGTGAGCCTAGGAATATTAAAAACTATTTAGCTTATGTATAGTTCTAAAATCAATTAATCAGTATATAATTTTTAGAAGTTTTTCCCAGCTATGTTGTGCTGATAGCAAAAAAAGCTGTTAAGAAATGCTGAACATGAATATTATGAAGAAAAGAAAAGGATGTATTTCAAAAATAATTAAAAACAATGCAGAAGAGAAAGCACGTTATATAAAAGATGGCCGGTTCCAATGTGAACTGAACATCTAACCACACTGACAAACTCGTGATGTTCCCCAGGTGCTGAATATTTCTTAATAAGGTACATTTATCTGAAGTACAAAATGAGAGGTAATAAAAAGTATGGTTCATAAGTCCACATTAAGAAGGGGTACGCTGGGTGAAGAGGACACACTGAAATACTCTGAAAATTAGTATGAAGTCAAACTAATTCATGTGCACTCTTTTTTACATTATAATAAGGACATTGTCAAACTTTATGTATTTTTAATCTTCAACAAGGTGAGCAGCCTGCCTTCTACTTATTGTAACTATTCCTTTGTGCTGCATAACAATTTGCATCCAAATAACTCAGCATCAGTGTGGAGCTCTTATTATAGGACAGTTGAATACATTACCCCTCTCTGTTGTAATTAATCTTCTAATTGCCTGGTATTACTTCGGCAGAAAGAGGTGGTCAATTAATGCAGATGCACATGTCTGTGTCTACTGTCTGTGCCTGCCAATCGCTTTCCTTTTGAAATTGCCTTGCACAAAAATTGGTTTAGTGATTCCTTTTCAGGATTTACAGTGCCTCCATCAAACCACTGATATATTCAGTAACAAAAGTTTTTTATCTTTGTTTTTTCAAATTTGAGGGGTTTTTTTTTATTATTTTGTTACTATGAAAAAAGTTATTTCTCCTTCCATTTGCTTTTTATTTATTTCCTAGCTCCTGTATCTAACACGTATTTGACATGGACTCTTCTGGCACTTCTGAGTTCCTGAGACATCAAAATGAAGGAGTGCAGTACTCAGTTCTTGAGACCTATGACATGGACAAGATATTTTCTCAGGAGTCCTGCATATCTTCACCAGCAAAATTTATCCTTACTAAACTCCTAGTGGTTGCAAGGACTCAAATTCAATCTGCAAGTAACATATTTGAACCAAAATAGCAGCAAAAGAACATATGGCAGAAGGGTATGGTCTCCACTGAAATACACAGTTAGATTTTGTGGTAATAAAAAGTGTGGCTATAATTTTACCCATCAAATTTGAAATCAGCTTCTAGTTTTATAAAAACCTGCACAAAGCTCTTGAAAGCAAACAGAAAAAACCTCTAAGCCCAAATTCCTGATCCTAGGTGCCAAAAAAAGAAGCATTTAAATTCAAACATGCAATATTCCTTCAACTTTGTTGTACCATTTTAATTTACTTCTCAATTATGGGATTAAGGCACAGATTTTCAGCCACCAGTTTGAAATGTGTTTATGGATTTTATTCAAGGTCAAACAGAAATTCTTACTAAATGAAATGGTAATAGTGTTTTCAAAACTAGAAGCAATGTAGAAAAAGAGGAGGTAAACCAGTTCATTCAAAGGTTTCCACCATGCTACTTGAAAACTCTCATAGCCACTGAAACGAAGAAAAACAAGGATACCATGTAATTCAAGGTTTCAGTATAAGAGGAGCAAGTATATGAGTTTGGTAACTACTTCTTCAATATTTTGAATTCATATTATAAAAGAAACAGAAGGAATTTCTGTTCTAACTTGTAAATAATGGCTGTGAAGAATGCAAAAGATCTATTTTTATCTAATGGACAGTTAAAGAAAACAACAGAATTTTTAGAAAATAAAAATCTTGCCCTTTAATTACATAATTTCATCAACATTTACAGCACTCCCTTCTTACTGAAATGCTGTTCATAAGGAAAAAAACCCAAATAAACTCACAAAAAGAGCTTTTAGATAACAGAATCAGGTTAATTTGGTGAAAAAGGCAAGCAAGTCAGGAATTTGAGTGGCTCATCGGAAAGGACCTTTCTTTTAGTTGAGGTCAGACTAAAGAATCTCTTCTGATTGCCATCAATGATAGCATGCTATTGGATGTGAGACATTTTTGTAGCAGGCAACTGAAGTATCTCTTAGCTTTATGGAGTAGAAACAAACGCCATTACCTTCACCCAGACATTGCCAGGGCCAGTTTAAATTCATGCTGACGTTTGCAGTTAGCTGGCATTCTTGCCCAGCTGTGTTCTCCAAATACACATCAGATTCAATGTTACCTGATTTTACACTGAAACAGAATGAAGCATCAGAGGAAGGCATATGAAATGTGTAAGAAGAGCCTTTTTTCCCTTTCTGTATTTTAGACAGTCTAAATGTACAGACTACTACAATATTGATGCAGCAAAGACAAAAATAAGAAATAAAACTCAGTCACAGGAACCATAATTTGAAGTATGCTTTGGTAATGTACCTATTTTGATCTACTACAGTATTTTTAGGTATCATAAATAAATATGATCTACCAGCCATTAAGTCTGACTTTGAGACTGCGACACATGGCTGTTATACACACACGCTCCCTTGATTTCTCACTAACGCTGACAAAGGTCAAGGAGTTCTGTGCCATCCACCTCTCATTTACATTTTATGCTTCAAGAACAAGATAAGACCCTCTTGACGGCTATTACTGAGTAACACAATAAATTGATATGTTACAGATCATGAATTAGCAGGGTCAAAAAGTGGTCTAACTCACCTAGATTTTGGAGTAATTGCCTCACAGATACTTAAATTATTAGGATATAGCTTAAGACAGCTTCATTCAACTTCAGAAATGCCTACTACTTCAAAAGACTCTCACATCTTTTCTTCCACAAGAGGTGATCATAGTATTACTAATGCTATTATCAATTCTTTACGTACTGCATAACTAATAATTTCTGACACATTCATTAATTGCATATTTACATTGATGTGGCTAAGAGCTGTTTCAATTTTCTTTATGACATAAAAATATGACATCTTCTCTGCCAAAGACAAAAATCTGACCTGTGCCTGTTTGCAGCCTATCTGTGCTAAAACTGAAATTGTAGACCTGGAAAGAAAAGGTAATAAAAAGAAAATACCTTCACTAAATGTTAACTGAATTGTGAGGTATGTTTTTTGTTGTCTTACAGAATCTCAAACACTAAAATAATGAGATCACCTCTGGCCTCAGGCTTGGATCCTAAAGCTTATGCACCCACAGGACTTTACGAACTTCTACAGTCTCATGAAAATCAATAGGAGTTTTCATGCGACGAAATTTATTTGCATGCTTAGGTCTTTTCAAAGTCAATGCCTTTATTATTTGGATTCAAGCTCAAAGTTTTCAGTGACCAACAATGTCAGCAGCTCATTTAAAGAGTAACAGACAATTTATGTCTGTCTTGCTGGGTTACAAGACAAAATGCTTTCTTCCCCTCACCTTCACTTCCTCTTCTGTGTGCTTTGAATATGTCAGCAACCTGATACACCAAATCAGCATGCCAATGGTTTATGAAAGTTTTTAAAGCATGATAAAATCAGCATTCAGCAAGTAGATTTTTTTTTTATTATTGTGTCATTGGATTATGACTGCTGAAGTGCAAAAACATCACACATTTTACATGTAAATCACACAAAAGCACAGATCTAATAAAAAAAAAAGACAGCGTGATGAAGACATCTAAGTTTCAGAGTACAGACAGACACCTAGTAACCTCAATTCACTGAGCAACAAATGGAGGAAGCAGAATAATGTGTCTGTTAACAGGACCATCAGTGACAATGCATGGAAATCATCTGACCTCAATCTTTGCAAAACAGTCAGGAACAAGATGATGCAGCTGGGTAAAGCAAAACCAGAAACATCTCATTGATCCCTCGTCAGAGAGTCAGCACTAACAGAATCATTACAGAAGCACCAGCGAGATGGCACCACCTATTTTCTAACTTCCTAGAGATCAAAAGGAGGCTGTCCCTGTGACTTATCTCTTCTATAACAAGAACTTGATAACCTAGTGCTCCTGTCTTCTTCAGCTAGGAGTTCCAGATGAGAGAGAAGATAGATAGAAATGCCAGTAACTCTATTTCTTTGAGAACTTATTCTAGTTGATACCTTCAAAGGTGTCAGGTCCACCTCTGGACTGAAATGTGGCTGCTGGCACTGGAAGAATAGGATTTAAAGACTTCCTTATCTACAGGTAATATGCTTATAATAATCCAATCTTTACAACATCAAATTAATAAGACCTGGTGTAGACTATTTAATGAGGTATAGCAAAAGATTTGCATGGGTAGTCAATGTGGTGTCTTCATCACAACTGAACTTCTAATCATCTCACTACTTGCAACTGTGAAATAACAATCCATGAGTTTGTACAATCATGCCAGTAGTATGTTTCCTTCATAAAGGAGTAGTTTATGATCACCCTTACAGAGTGCCTGAATCTGCATGCATACACATATATTTACTATTGTATAGGAAAAAGTAGTAAAGCCTGATCCAATGTTCCTAAAATTGAAATATTTTCTGCATTCACTAAAGGATTTCTTGTATCACACCCACTGTCAGTAATTTGCCTATCACTTTCCTATCTTGCTTTGCATTCTTTTTAAAAGATTGAGTTTCTTACTTTAAAAAAATAAGTACTGCAAAGTGGGGTTTTTTTAAATGATAGATTTCCCATTTTAAGTCATGTTGAAACATTTACCATTTGCTTGTGTCAGACTTTTAGCTACTAGACAAATTCTTTCCAAGTCCCAAAACACAGAAAGTTCCTGTTAAAAAGGTAAATAAATTTACTAACACTTCCTTTGCAGCACAGGAAAATGTTTACATATTTCCAACAGTAAGATCCCTAGTGCATTTCCTCTGCCAGAGCAAGCAAGAGAAATCTGCTCTAAATCAAGAATGTTACTTTTAATTCTCAAGATCTAAATGGCAGGTTAATCTATCCCACTAGACTTTAATGATTGACTCAAAGGTGGATCCTAAGAGCTTTCAATAAATATCTTCTAGTTGAAAGTGCTGGCTATTGATATTGTATTGCTGTCATATAGTCATTTGCTACTGTATAGCATGAATTCCTATCCTTGGCAGTGAAAGAAAGTGTTCCCTTAAAACTCCCTGCAGTCATGCCTTTTTTTTCTAAGCTGAAGTATAATACACAACACTAGTCTTGCATTATTTACAGAACTTTTCTTTTTGTGTAAAATAGCAAAAAAAGTTAAATAGAAGCTGATTTATATAATGCTATTTACAATTTCTCTATCTCATATAGATCTGCTTAATACTGGATATACCTTGCTCACTATTTTACTCATTAAAGATACTGATATTTAACCCTTAAAGACCAAAGAGAAACACAGCTGTTACAGGATTACTGAAATTTTTTAATTCACTTGCCTGACTTGGATAAATTCCTTTTGCAGGTGAAAACACAGGTATCTGTGTTTGTACGCTTAATGAAATTGGGATAAGATGATCCCTGCTACATTGCATAAGTAGCAAATAAGAAATACAATAAAGTTTGATGAGCTCATATACGTCCTTAAAAAAACCCCAGAGGAATACCCAGAAGGATAGTTTATGCAATGTACTTAACATTAGCAAAATTGTAGATTCTGAAGTTCCCAAAGGTGATACATCTAAGAATACTGTTACAGTTGCTTTAACCTCAGTCCTTTAGGAAAGGTGACAACAAAAATATGTGTTAAAAGAGCATCTGAATGGAGTGAGCCCAAAGTATTTCACAGTATGGAATGAGATAACTGTTTATATGTATAAAAATACAGAATAGCTTCAATTCATACTTTTGTTCATGTTGTATAAATCAATTTTTTCAGCTTTTCTCAAATTCTGGTTTTCTATTAAAATATTGTGTATCTTCTCCTCTAAGCTTCAAAATCTTCATTCTGATTAACTGACTCTTCAGATACACACTGTATTTACCTACTTTTCACTGTCTTACATATACTTTAAGCTTAATCATTACAACATTTGCGAACACCATAAGTGAACTGAATTTTCTTACATGGGTCTTTTTTTTTTTTATTACAATATATGTTTTTAAGTTTTCTCTGCAAACCTGCCCTACATAGTTTTCATCCCCATTCCTCCTTCTCCCAAACAGCAGCATTGCTAGGAAGTAAAAAGAGCATTCAACTGTCATGATCATGGCTGTGTACTCTCATAAAAACACTGGAAGCATTTAATTTATTAATCTGCTTTGTTAAACTTTGTCTGTGAAAAGTTGATGAACTACTATTTCTCAAACTGAGTCCACAAAAACTGTTTGAACACTTCATTTAGAAAACCAGCAAATTCTTACTCTGTAAATTTTACATGCAACTCCATGCAACCTTTACTGCCCCTTTCAAAATCAAGGTTTTTATATAGTAGGAGAAATAATGTATTTAAACCTATGCTTATATATGTATTAATTTACATCAGATATGTACTAATTTGCATACATGCCAAGAGAGACAGAGTTCAGATTGCTCAAATGACCCTTGTATGGTATCTTCTGACAATTCTACAGACTTAATACAGGTGCAGGATTGGGGGTTTTAAAAATGTTTTTCTTTCCTTCAGGAATTAAACAAGCATTTGCTTGCTTGTGAAACTTCAATAGCAAACGAAGCCATTGACATCCAAGGTAAGAGTTTTGAAACAACTCAAATCTGAGATGGAACATAAATAAAATACTGTATTTGGGTTAAACGGTGCCAAAGTCCTGCAGCCTGTTATGCATGAGAAAGTAAGGAACAACGTAGTTTGTTGCTGGCACTGCTTTGCCATGCTACTTTCTCTCTCTGTCTGTCTGGTTATGCTCCCTCCCAGCTCCTGCACACCTGCTCATTAGTTGAATATGAGAAACTGCTAAAAAGGCCTTGATTTGTTAGCAACAACTAAAAACTTCAGTATTGTCAATATTGTTCTTGTACTAAATCCAAAACAGCAGCTACTGGGAGGAAAATTAACTCCATCCCAGCTGCAACCAGGACAACAGCAACCCACAGTAGTGCTCAGGGGGAACACTGCCACAACGTCTTCCAGCTTGCTTCAAACCAAAGGAGCTTCTATGGAATATGCATGCTGAAGTGTAAGAAGTTGCCAGGGAGAAGAATATCACACAGGAGGAGGTGAGACAAGAAGATTACACACCTTGGAGGTGGAGATGGGAAGAACATAATGAATTAGTTTCCCCAGAACCCAAAACGCATCTTAAGGGGAGAAGACAGCTGAAGTAACACCTAAATCTCATTCCATTACATACCATATGCATATCAAGCAAGTGGATAAGATTCTGACATCTTAATTTTCAAGGCACTGCTCAGATATCACAGAATCACGACATCATAGAACACTTCGAGTTGGAAGGGACCCATAAGGATCACAGAGTACAACTCCCTGCTCCCTTGTGTAGGCAAGCTCTTCTTAGGAATAGGCTCCTACATTCTGAGTGTTTTTTAAGTTGATTTTGATCTTTAAACACAATTTTAGTTGTATAGAAATTTTGAAGCTACACACATTAAAGACTGAGATGCTCAGACATTGTCATAATTGGACCAACTGTTACAGTATGTAGGTATCCAAAGGCAGTAGAATTTTCCTCTTTATTTCAGTTCATCCAGGCTTGTTATGACACATGGCTCCATTTCCTGTGACTCTGCCACAATGTAGCCCTAAGCAATCTTTCTGTCATTTGCTCAAATTCCAGTAACGGCTATTACTGCTACTCTTGTACCCAAACCAAGTAATTCTCACATCAAACAGATAGAGAAGTACTCTCTTAACATTTTCTAAATTTCACTGCAACATGTACATGCACTTTAACAATACAATGAATAAATTCACTGCAAATTTTCCATTCCTCGAAAATAACTGGGCTTAATTGTAGCTTCTCCTTACTCTGGGAGCATTAAAAATCTAGCAGGACTATGCAAAGGTTGCATCCAATTCCAGTCCTGATAGGGAAGGAATTTTGCATGGGTCCCTCCAGGGCTGATTAAAACAATATCATCTCTGTTCCCATAAGAGATCCTTAATTTCCTGTTACTCTCCTTCTTTCTCAAAAGTACTTCCAGTACTTCACCATGATTTCTAGACACAAAAAACACATGCAGTATCTGGCTGGCTTGTGAAAGCCAGAGCCAGTCAAGTGCTTCCTGCTGAGAAAACAGTACAATGACACACCGAGCCTTAGAAAAAAACCCAAACCAGTAATCTAACCAGATTACCTAGGATTTTTTATATGGCTACCTAGTGAGTAGAACATCTCTACAGCCATTTCTTCACACCTGGGGGGACCCCTCTGTCTTCCACTAAAAGCAGTAGCTATAGTCACATAGCAAAAGGAAATACTTAAATTATGAAGACACAAGTCTGCCTTTGAGAAAAGCTGAAGTACTTCGTTCTGCTAAACACAAAGCACTCATTGAAGGCTGTGTGAAGGACATTGGGGTTTTCTGAAGGCAATATTTAGCCTGACTGTCTTCAGGAATGTATTACTGAATTACCTTTCCATAAGCTATTAAATCCAGAAGTTTGCTTAGTTCAGTTGAGGCCTCAGGCTCCTGTCTTTCCATAAACCAAGCATGGGATTGGATATCAACTGACACAGGAGAATAACCAAGTTCCTGATGTTACTTCCCAAGGTTTTCACATCCGTCTGGTTAAAAAAAGCTGTGCATCCCACAGCTTGTGCCAAGACCAAGTGCTCACCTCAAAACCAGGCAGAGCAGCCAAGCACAAAAAGTATGAGTAAAACCCATGTTCCTACTCCAAGTACTTTGATCCAGTGCATGCAATTACACCTCCCTCTTGTGGCTGGTTGAAGGAGCTATTGCAACCTGCTATTGACTTTGAAATAAAGGAGATGACCTATGGATACAGGGGTAGAAAGGTATAGCTTTTACATTTGCATTCCTCTTAGAGGCATTCCTTTGCTTCCACCAAAAGTGACACATTACATACCATTGTTTGGCTCAGAAAGGAAAAACTTTTCACGTACATAAAATTCCCAGTTTGGTTCACTTTATACCTTCTCCCGAGGTTTGGAGGCCAGATGCTCTCAAGTCTGCTGAATGTTATGAATGGTGAAACTCCAGTCAAGGATTAGAAAAAACACTGTGCAACTTTCCTGAAAAATTACAGCTAACCAGGCCTGAAATAAACACAGCTCAATATTCTCTGTGAAATATAGTTGGTCATTTCTAAGATTAAGTGACTTGACAAAATCTTATATGAATAAAACTGAGCAATAAATCAAGCAATAGGCTCAGTTAAACTGACACTAGTACCAGGTATATAGCAAGATAGTTGTTGATATTTTTAGGAAAAAAATAGTTCACCGCAGGAAGAGAGGAAACATCAAATGAACAGTTTTGAAAGAACTGTACAGTAACCATAACTGCAAAGAAAATGTAGCAGATATAGAGTAGATTTGTAGGTACACTTGACTTTGCTTGGGTGCTAATGTTGTGTTTTGAATATCTCAAGCCTTACTGAAATTATTTGCTTTTAAGCATATAATTACAACTGGTATCATAATTAACAGATGTTTATTAGAGCAGTCTAAGTTTGTGTGTGCAATTTTTCTAAAGCTCTGCTCAAAAAGCAGAATTAGGTTTGGGAAAGATACTGAATAATATGTAATAATAAAACCAAAACAAGTTATTTTAGTAGGTAGTATAATAGGAAATCTTTTTTAATGAAGTGTCAAGGCCTCTGGCTATCTATAGAAGTTACTGAACATAAATTAAGTTAAGCCATAAAACAAAAAGCAATATGCTTTGTTAAGTATTTACTCTGGATAACTGTGGAAGAGATCACGGTACAACCAGACAATCAAAATTTTTTCATAGAGCAAAACTTGGTTGGGAAGTACAATTTAGCAGGTATACAGCCAGAAAGCATCTCATTCATGTGGGAACTTTATTACAATTACTTCACTGGGACAAGGGAAAAAGTAACTCATTAAACATTTGGAGCCTGGTACTGCGAATAAGCTGAAAGTGTTTTTCTTTATGTCTTCCTAAAAGCCTAGAATGAGAAAAACAACAGGATCCCAGTAAGACTGAGAAGTTGTATTTACAGAATAACGGCAAAAGTAACTTTCATGTAACATTTGTAGTTTCTAATCTCAAACTGAAAACAAAGAAAACGAGCAGCTCCTTTGAACTGACTGCAGTCTTGTCCTCTGTTTTACTCCCATGGAACTGAGCGTGCATAAAGCATATAAAATCTCATAGATTTTGCAGCCAAGTCAAAAGGGGATGTAAGGCACCATTAAGATATCAGGTGCACATGTTCTTTAGAAATATAAAGCAGATAACCTCGTGAAGAGCTTATCAAGCTGTGATATGAATAGGCATTTACAAGCGAACACGATTTACTACAATGTACTCAGTAGTCTTGAAAATTAAGACATGTCAAACTGGGCCCACAGTGCATTACAAAAATCCTTGATCCAGTTCCCTATATATGACCACAAAAGTAAGCCTTTAATAATCTTTTCAGATTTCTGAGCAGAAAAAGAAACCTTATAGAATCCATCAGGACCAACTATAAAACACTACATTGAAGCAGAAATCATCAGCTGCATAATTATAGGATGAGGAACAATATCCTAGGCTGCAGCTGTTCAGGAAAAAATAAAAGCTGTGAATGGTAGCGAGATCAATTGAAGTTAACATTGCTATAGAGTTCTAACCAAGACAGATGCTACACTGGGAAAATAAACAGGACTGTATCTCATGAAATCCTCAGGTATAATACTGTGAATAGTTCTGAACGCAGAACTTTGAGTAAGATAAACCTATTTGAAAAGCATCAATAGAATTACGTTTCCTAGAACTGCAGCTAAAGAAAAGACTGAATGTAGTACGCTTTCTCAGTGAAGACATCGTTGGACATGCAACAGTCACATGATGATAATATTCAATCATCATGTGAAAGGCAGCTGAAGAGAGGAAAGGGAGAAAACAGATACTGAGTGCACTAAGATAGGTGATACGGACCTGCACGTACTGGTATGCAATACCTTCTTTTTACCAAAATACTTCTAGCAATTGACAAACCGTTGTTCAAAATGATTTTTACATCAGGTTACAACAGAACTGCGCAGAACAGTCCTAAATAATGAAAGTGGCTAGCCGACTGAATGGTGTAGCCCATCTGAATCACGTATCCGTCATGTTGAAAAAGTCTACCTGTAGTATCCAGCATTTGCAAATTTATTTAGCTGTGCAGCTGCTAGGATGCTTGCTCACCTACCTAAAATTTCAGTGGGTCAGGACATCAGTTTGTCTTCTGCAAGATCTTAAAACACTTGTAAAAAATTACAGAATTAAGATGCCAAAGTTAAGTAGCTTTCCTTTCCAATTATTGTTATTTTGACAGCCCTCCTGAGGAAAATGACACATTGCATATCAGAATTAAGAGAATCAGTCCCCTGAACTCAACAGATGTATTTCCATGGATTTCTGACTTTTAGAATTAATCCTTAAAAAAAAGGAAAGGATATGACAGAATACAGCAGAAGCTGTAGAGAAAAGATCTCTCATCAACAATACTGATACTGTGAAAAATGATAAAAAGAATTATATCGGCTTCAGGGAAAAATAACCAAAGTAGCTCAGAAAATAGGCAAGTATATGAAATGAGCCCTACAGGGTCTGAAAATCAAGGATATAAGGCCAAACCAAATAGAAGTCTGCCTAGTCATTAAGGATAGACATAACAGTGTAGCTCTTCCCTGTTTTTTTTTTCTAATAGGGGATTCATATCGCTAAAAGTCAGAATGCATTTTGACTCTAGTCTTGCAGAAAGGAAAGATAACCACTCTCTTCACAGTCCCAAAACACAGCTTTTCTTTCAGCAATTTACTCTATGTTTTATTTGGTTGACAGAAAAGACGTAGACTATAGTGAAACAAATAGATGTGAGAGTGTTGAAGAATGAGAGATGTTGTGTAGGCCTGTAGCCCACAAAGGATGGCATTACCACTGCTAGTAACAGGCCACAGGCCTTGTGTTAGGCTCATGGGCCTTGAGTGGTGTCTGGCCTTGCCTGGACTCATCTTGGCCTGTCTGGAGCTATGTGTTAGCTTTTCTAGCTCTTTCAGTAATTATCTAACCACCACTTGATTATTATTATTATTATTATTATGGGACCTTATAAATGCTTACAAATATCTTAAGGATGAGTGTCAAGAGGATGGGGCCAGACTCTTTTCAGTGGTGCCCAGCGACAGGACAAGGGGCAACGGGCACAAACAGAAGCACAGAAAGTTCTGTCTGAACATGAGGAAGAACTTCTTCCCTCTGAGGTTGACGGAGCACTGGAACAGGCTGCCCAGAGAGGTTGTGCAGTCTCCTTCTCTGGAGATATTCAAGACCCGCCTGGACAAGGTCCTGTGCAACCTGCTGTAGGTGACCATGCTTAGGTAAGGGGGTTGGACTAGATGACCCACAGAGGTCCCTTCCAACCCCTACTATTCTGTGATTCTGTGAAATGTATGGCATCTGAGACTGTATAACATGTAGCTACGTTGCTTATAGTAGAGTAGATCTCTACTGGTAGACTTCCAAAGCAGTTTAATTTGAACTGAATATTGTTCCCATTTCAGTCACATTTTACTGCATGAGGAATTTTTCTTCTTTGGTACATACAATAGTTGCATCTGAGAGAAAATACCAGAAGGAGGTGGCTAAATATCTGGATGAAAACATGACAACACTTGACCACATCTATCCTCCAGAATAACATTGGAGACAGGGCCTTCAGAGTCAGACTGAAGGTGGAAATGAGATATTCTAAGACTCTTCCTGTCTGTGATGGCATCCACTAACTGAAAAGTATCAAAATTTCAGCTCTTTCGTACCTCACAGTTTTGGTAGGTAAGGTTCTTAGGTAAGGCACTGGAAACCTTAAGTAAAGTAGTCATGATTCCAAATGAAATATAATTCTATAAATATCAGTTGTATTGACAACTCTGCTTTGATCATCTACCTGAACAGTTTGTTCTTTTGCAGCTTTCAAAACTAAAAATTACAAAAACTCTGCATAAGGTGTCTGAAGAATTCCTTCTGGAATAAATACTGATTCATAAATTAGGCATTCCTCTTTTTTTTTTTTTTTTACTTACAGGGTCTGATTCTTTTACATTCAGACATGAAAAAAGTACAAGCAGAACATATCTCAGCTGCTACGATAAAGAACAGTTAATCAAAACTTAATATGTTGTCATTAGCAAAGAGATAGAAAAAGACAGTGTAATCACAGAATCACAGAATCACAGAATAGTAGGGGTTGGAAGGGACCTCTGTGGGTCATCTAGTCCAACCCCCCTGCCGAAGCAGGG
>Ga0065711_1037143_pt1 | contig 20142 bp, 22 predicted proteins | sample Hoacrofraction12_FD_59098 | JGI IMG/M metagenome (GOLD analysis project Ga0065711, IMG submission 59098) | Hoatzin crop microbial communities from Cojedes, Venezuela - Epithelial fraction 12 v2 (version 2) | ecosystem: Host-associated > Birds > Digestive system > Esophagus > Crop | place... | reverse complement strand
TCCTCGGGTTCAGCTGGAGCTTCCTCTGCTTCAGTTTGTGCCCGTTGCCCCTTGTCCTGTCGCTGGGCACCACTGGAAAGAGTCTGGCCCCGTCCTCCTGACCCCCACCCTTGCAGATATTTAGAGGCATTTCCAAGGTCCCCTCGCAGCCTTCTCTTCTCCAGGCTGAACAAGCCCAGCTCCCTCAGCCTCCCCTCGTAGGAGAGATGCTCCAGTCCCCTCCTCATCCTTTGGAGGGAGGAAAATGGAAACCTCTCTTCAGGGAAAAGTTAAGCTGTTGCTGCAGGCGTGACACGGCAGAGGGATTCAGCGTGCGCAGACAGAGCATCCAGCTTTTACACGAGCTGGGTGACTCCAGGTGACGCATCCCGGTGCGCTGCAGTGCAGGACACAGCCCCGCTTGGGGAACCTCTTCTGCATCCCAGAAATGAGCCACCACTTGTGAGACATGTAGGAAGCAAAGGAAATATCAGAGAGCAGAAATGCATTTTTCATTTGGTAACACCTCCTGCCCACCACCAGCAGAGTGGCTGGAGGAAAGAGAGTTCCCCCCCTTAATACTGGAAAGGACTGGGAGCAGGAAGGGGAAGGCAGAGCAATACACTCCATATTCTCTCAGTGCTTCAAATTCATGTAATAAAACTGGCAAGACCAGGCAGCAAGGTGTTTGTCTGGACTTTCTCTACTTGAAAACCTTAGGTATGACCAATACCAATACTTCTAGTCCTGTCTGCAGTGCCCTCTCCACCACAGCCCAGATGATATTTCACCTTGTTGCAGTACAAGACCGTCTGACAAGTAACACAGCCTGCAAATCTGACAAATATCATCTCTTTTCCTACTAGGAATTAGAGGAAACGGAGACACCATTTCAGCTGAGGACAGTCCACAGACAAACGCTCATCTCTTCTACCTTCTCCCACCCTGCACGCAGCACCTGATGCCAGCTGACACTTGGCTTTCTCTTGCCAGGAATTCAAAACCCACTACACCTCTGCCCTGCAGTGCTCCACCATCTGCAGGGTGACTGTAACAGCACAAAATTCAGGATTTTGTGCTCGGGCAAGGGAGAGCGATTCCTAAATCGCTGCTCTTTATTGTGGTTAAAGCCTTCCTGCAGCGAGTTGTGCTGGGGCTCACAGGCTGTGTCCTTTGGCCAGTGCTGCTCTGGGGTCAGAGCCGGGCACAGCTCTTGGCTCCGTGTCTCATTCACAGCCTTAAGGGTTTCTGAGCTCATGTCTCCAAACCAGCCTTTTTATCATCGCATTTTGTGGGAATTTTCTTTTATTTAAGCACCAAAAGCATAGACAGAGCATTCAAAAAGAAGGGATCAAGACATCTTGTGGGCTGCTGAAGCCCCACCAGGAGCAGAGGAACCAGAGAAGGGAAACCACAACAGCAGAGCCCAACCCAGGGCACCAGATCCTCCTTAATGCTGGGAAAAAGGAAAAGTGGAACAACTTCATCTGCTTTGGTCCCCTGCCAAACCCATCCCATTTCAGCAGGAAACAAGGTCAACCCAAAATGCAAGGCTTCTGGCGACCACTTCGAGGTCAGAGAACAAAGCAATGGGAAAATTGACTGGATCCCAAACTTTTGTCATTGCTGATGCCATCTTTCTGCTGCAGGAGCTCACGGCTGCTGATCGTCCTTCCCCCAACAAGCTTTCACCAGTCACTTCTGACCCTCACAGACCTGCGTGTACAGTTCTCTTTTCCCCATGATCACATGAAAACACGGCATCAGCTTTCACCTACCTTAACATATAACCCCCACTGAACCGGCCTCCTCATCATCTCCTCCTTCCCCACATTTCAAGTCATATGCCACTTTATCAGGCCTGATTTGCTGTTTTCTACCATGTCAATGATGATTGTTTGCAGTTAAGCAAGAGCCAGACTTCCCAAGCTCGCCCTGGCAGAGCAATGCTTACAGAAGATGATGCTGAGGTTTCAGACCAGAGTTCTTAATTATTTATTAAGCAGCAGAGCAATTTCCTGTCTTTCTAGGATTTCAGGCCAAGTGTTGTGTCACATCAAGCCAAGTGCCTGTGAGGATGCCTGCTCTAGTTGTGCTCCTTCTGTAGTGTTTATCTCTCTTTCACTAATAATTACTTTTTAAGTTCTTTACTAAACAAATTCACCTTAGCAGTTCACTTGGCTGCATAGGTTTGGTATCCACCCCCCCCGGCCAGCCCTTTTGCCCTTTTCTCTATCATCAAACCATCTGCCTAAGAGTCCTCTAGATCTGCTAGGACATCGCCCAGAAAAGCTCCTTGCAAACACTTCCAACGACACGCTCAGAACAGCCGAGTGCAGAATTACCCAAGTGCATAATATTATAAAATATACATAAATTATAATATAACATTATTATACCAGATGTATAATATTTGCCATGTCACAGCGTGAAGGGCAAGGAGGCTGCAGAGGGGTCTGGAGAACAAGTCTGACGGGGAGTGGCTGAGGGAGATGGGGCTGTTCAGGCTGGAGAAGAGGAGGCTGAGGGGAGACCTCATTGCTCTCTACAGCTCCCTGACAGGAGGCCGTAGTGGGGGGGGGGGTTGGGCTCTTCTCCCAGGTAACCAGCAACAGGATGAGAGGCAATGGCCTCAGGTTGTGTCAGGGGAGGTTTAGGTTGGATGTTCAGAAAAGTTTCTTTACTCAAAGAGCGGTCAGGCGTTGGACCAGGCTGCCCAGGGCAGTGGGGGAGTCCCCATCCCTGGAAGGGTTCAAAAAACGTGTAGATATGGCACTTCAGGACATGGTTTAGCAGGCGTGGTGGGGTTGGGGTGATGGTTGGACTTGATGATCTTACAGGTCTTTTCCAACCTTAATGATTCTGATTCTACGCTGCTGCTCTAGCATTCAGATTCCCTGTATGGAGATGGGAACCCGGGCTCTCCTTGCTCCTTCCCTGCGGGACAGGAATGGACAATGCCACATCCCTAAGGCCATTAAATTAGTCATGCTCAGTGCTGGGAGTAACAAAGAACGTTTTGGGAAATTAATTCCCTTATGGACCAAGCTGGGAGTGAAGGCTACAGAGCTCGGCACATTTATACAAGCTGCAGTGTTGCCCCTCACTACAGGAGCGGTTCATCTTAAAGAGCATTTGCTCAAAGCGCGTCCTTGCCAGCAGCCAGGACTCAGCTCAAGGATGCAAACAGCAACAGTGCCCACGGGGGACCCCACGGGGGCAGGGATGTGTCCCCACGGAGCCAGGGCACGGGACGGAACAGTGTCACTTCTCCGACGCTTGCATAGAGCGTGTCCCGGGCAGAGTCAGGGCGTGCATCTCCACGGCAAAACAAGGCCAAGCACAGACCCACAAGCATTAATTTGCTCGGGTCTGTAGGTGTGCTCATCGCAGCAGGCCACAAAGCTGCTGTTGGAAAGGTTTTCTGTTGGAGTAGTTTCCCAAGGGAAACTCCAGCGTCTGCAGATGAAAACTTTCAGAGAAAAAGATCAATTCTGCTAGTGCAAAAAACTTACCGAGCTGTTTGATATTAAGTCAATCTGGTCTGAATATGTTGGGTTCAAATCAAAAACTTGTAACAATGCAATAAAACACTGATCTGCAGTTTCCTATCAGTAGGATGTTTCCGGAGCGGGGAAGGGTGTGAATACCGCCCTGGACCACATTCACATCTCTGGACTGGCTCCCTGTGAGGCTACCGACTCCCACCACGCAGCAAACGTTTTCTTCTGACAGGTTTTACACGCGTCCTCACCAGCGGTGTACGTGCCCTGCAGGGAACGGCGCGTGGGCAGGGGGAAACGGGGCCAAACTCCCCCACTCCAAATCCTCTGGGGTGCAGAAACGCGGGCCCACACTAAATCAGCCCAAAGCTTTCACAAGGAGGATCTGTTCAGCTGGCTTTAAACTGTTCTATTTGGATTTAAAATACTGAAATGATACATAGGCTAGACCAGGTTTGTATGCATTAGTGGTACTTTTTCATCTATCAGCTGGCAATTAGAAAAATTAGGCAAGCTTCCAGGTATAGACAGTATTCATCAGATCACTTCCAAAATCCTGGCTGGCTTATGAGCTGGGACTGTCGCAGCTACCCCATGACGACCACGAGGAACAAAACCACCAGGAACGGACAGCTCAGTGAAGAGCCTTCCCCTATTTCTGCATTCTTTCCAACACCGACCTATATTTAGCCCTCCCCTTCCAGGAGGCCACGTGTCCCACTGGGGTTGGGACCTCCAAGCACCGCAATTCACACGCCGAAGAGCCTGTAAAATAAACACCTCTTCTGCTGTAACCTACGCCGGGCTCTGAAGATTACTGTTTGCTACACGACTGCAAATAACCAGAATGCAGAGGACTTCCACTCTGTGGAGCGATTTATTTGCACGTGATTAGGCAGGATGACTAGCAGTAGCTTTTTTATGACACTCCAGTTTCCCTGAAGGTTGGAATGTTCTTTCTTCTTTAAAATAAATTCAGCAACTCGCAGATATTGAAACACACTTTTATTTTGGAGCACGCCAGATCCAAATGCAAAAATGTGACCTTATGGGCCAGAACATTACTCACAAACCTTCCAGATGAGAAGGAGCAGGAGACAGCAGCTTAAGGCCTCGGCAAAGAGCTATTCCCGCAGCAAACACAGTCAGCCCGGCCCCGTGGGCTCCCTTTCCACTCGCAGCAGCACTAAATACATTACTGCTTGTTGCAGATGATTTGTGTGTAAGAAACGGCAGTACAAGAGCTGCTACCAACCTCCCGGGCCCTGTCATGGCAGCACAATGGATGCGTCTGCCCAGACCCTGGTGACAAAAGAGCTCAGACCACGACCACCACCAAACCCCCTAAACCCATCACCTCCACCCCGCAGCAGACCAGCCAGCAGAGCTGAGCCAGCAAAAAGCTTCCAGCAGCGTAAACCACTGCTGGCAAGCCCAGGGACGGAGCACGTGCTGCAAAGGGCAGGACAGGAGCAGATCAGGAGGGGCAGAGACCCATCAAGGTGGCATGGGACCAAAAAGCTATGCCCACCCAAGCGCCCTTCCCTTACGCATCCTCACACAAAGCTTTCCAGCTGCCACAAGCAGCCATCGGGGTGGGCAGCGGGACAGCCATGTCTGCCAGCAGGACCCAGCCACTGCTGCACCACGTTGCTGAGAGCTGAGGGTGCCCGCAGAGAGGCAGGGCCAGCACCCTGCCAGGGATGTCCTCCCGAGCTTCCCTCCACCCTGACTCCCGGCAGCGAGCGCGGCCCCGGGGCAGAGCCAGCCCCTCTCCGTGGGAAGCCATCCCTGCAGAGGGAAACTATCTCATTCCCACAGTCGGGAAGAAGGGTGAGCCTTGCAGCAGGGCGAAAGTAGGTGACACAGTCGGAGCGTGGCACCCTGTGGACACCACATCCATCAGGCAATGGGTAGAGCCACGCTGGCCTGGCCCGCAGACCCCCCCCCAGCCCCTCGTGCTGCTGCAACACGGGAGTGCCACTTCACTGGACCCGAACCCCAGCTTCCATTCGACAGCAGGCCATGCCTTGAAGCCACCCCACTGCAAACACAACCCTCACACCACAAACTGATGCTCCCACCAGCCCGGCGAGGGATCCAAGCCCCCTCAATGCCTCTGCGTGCAGCCAGTCCGCAGGAACGCCTCTGAGGGGGACCATCCCCTCCCTCCAACGGGCTGCCAAGCCTTAAAACCTCCTGGTGACACCCCCACAACCCTGTCACTAAAGCTTTGCTCCTGACAAGTGAATGCAAAGAAGAAAATAGGGATGACCTGAAGGTGACTCTCTTCTTAGCTTCCCTGCAGGAAGAAGATGCTTAAATGCTCCCACGACAGCATCCCATCACTTCAGCAGAGCCCATCTCCATTTGCCTCAGGTCTGCCTCCACTGAGGACACTCCACTGAGCCACACAACCCCCACACTGCAAAAGTAAGAGGTTTCTGCTCTCATGCTTTAACCACCAGCCCGTGTCCTTGCAGCCTGGTCACCCGCTCTACATAGTTCTCAGGATTGTGACTTGCAGGTCATCGTTTCCCAGAAGAGTAGCCATGGGGAAGTCCGGAGAGCACCGTTCTGCCCCGGTTCGCTGCTGACTCACAGGCACGTCCCCCTCTCTGTGCCTCAGCTTCCCCTTTTAAAACTAAAATTGCCCATTGCTGGGGAGTCTGGCGAGACTTACGGCTGGAAGTGCACTGTTCCCTGAACCTTGAAGCTGGCTGTTTCTATCCGTGCTGTACACTCATGGCAGACACATAAAAGCCACATTCTCCGTTCCTTGCAAGAAAGATGCAGCCAAACCACACGGCTGGAGAACCCCTCCCCATCTACCCACAGGCAGATGTCTCATCAGCCTGATCTCCCTAGCTCGGCGCAGACCACCAGCCTCAAAGGAAGCCCGTGGGGTCCGGGAGGGAATGCCCTGCTCGGCGGGACACCGGCCGTGAGCCAGGGGCTGCCCTGGTGTCACCCGCAAGCGCGGGCTGGCAGAGCGCAGGGTGTGAGCAGCCATTCCTCGGGGACAGGCACGGGGCGGACCTGCTGGTCACCAGCGGTCAGGAAGCTCCCGCTCCACTCGCGACCTGCTCCGAAATACCTCGAGCAGACAGGGGCAACAAGAAGGGGTTTGCAGAACCCCAGCATCCTGCCCTGTCCAGACCGACTGACCTCTGTGGGGGAGCATGCACACAGGAAAGCAAATAGTTCCCGTTTTCTATAGAACTACTACACTCCAACTGCAATGGATGCCACAGATCTGTCACCAGAGGTGCGAGAGCCATTTAAGCCCATCAGAAGGAAGCCAAGCACTTCATTACAGCTTGACAAAGATGAGTTTTCCTCTCCCAAGATCTCATGAAATGCAGCCAGTTCTCTTTCAGTCGCTTCTACTTGGGGGCCCGAAGCTTCTAAATTAAACATCAGGCTCCAAAAGCATTTCTCCAAATGTATGAGAAAATGCAGGAGGGCCTCATCCCACTGTCGGGATGTTGCCCATGAACACCCGTCGCAGCCTTTCTGAGTCACAGCACAGGATTAGCCGGGCAGGGAGTCATCACGCAAGCCTGACGTTACACCGGGACACGCAGTGAGCAAACCCCCGAGCAGGCAGCTCCTGCCCCACCGCTCCAGGAAGAAATAGCGGAGACAAGGAAGGAATAAGAAGGAAACATGAGAGTGAACTCGTCAGCCCACAGTTATGCAGCGAGTCGTGCCTTGGCCCAAATCCCAGCCACTCAAGGTGAACAACTTTCATTCTGAACGGTTTTATCCAACTTTCACAATAGCTTATTATTTCGTGGTGCTGCTGAGCAATGTTTGCCTTTCTCCTCTGTGCCCTGGGGATCTTTCCCAGACCAAAATTTCCACCCCTGAAAATACAAGGCCTTGAATCCAGGAAGAGAGTAAAGTCACTTGAAAAGGAACAAAAGCCATAGCATTCAATGAGCAGGCAGGTCCAGTCACCGTGAACCAATTTTGCAGTCTCCTTGGCTGCTTCATGACACAAACATCACTGTGCCGATGCCCGAGTGACTGCAAATCTGTTCAGAGCATTTAGCCATGTACCAGCCACACGTGTTTTCAGAGCTATGATTATACGTCATTTAGATCAAGCTTCCTCATTTTATTTGAGGGCTTCAAACCTGAGTGCTTGAAGACAAGAAAAGCAAGATGCCTAAAAAACAAAGACAGAACAGTTGGCAAGGAAGTCTGCCCCCAGGGAGAAGAATCCCAAGACAAATCGAAAGTGAGATGCGTGGAGGAAGACCCACCTACAGCGCGCAGGGGGAAGGGGAAAAGCAAACCTGTCCCGGTGCTGCCCAGCCTCCCCAGCCACAGATTCCTTTTAGCAGCTTCTTACTAATGTATTTTGGCTACGGGCGTTATGCTTCCTTTCCCAACCTCTGGCAAATTAATTAAAAAGGAAGTTAAAATCAGCCCGTTCAGTGCTCCTTGCCCCAGCAGACAGGATCAGCATAGTCAGTTCATGTTCAGTTCCCACCAGCAAGTTCATTCGGAAAAGAGCACCACTCACCTCCGCAAGGTAAAGGATGCAGAATTTCCGATCTTCCAAACCTACAAAGAAGAAAAACACAGGATCAACATTAAGCTACAACTGCATTTCTGCAAGCAGCGAGACTGGCAGAGGAATTGGCTAAGAGACAGCATTTAATGAATATTTATTGTTGTCATCCTACAGTACCAGGCTGTGATCCGGGAGTGATGTATGCTGCATCTGCAGGGGCCATGTGCTATCATGGATTCTCCGTTGGGTTTGTCCTTCTGGAAGAAGGTTTGTTTCATCCAGAGGCCAAGCACAGGCTCTTCTGCCCGACCTGCCATGGCACGTGCTGCCCGACTCCTTCCCGGGGGCTGCGGAGCGCCCGCAGTGCCCACGCAGCCATCCTGGGCACCGGGGTCAGCTCTCTCCCACCTTACCTCTGCACACGCTTTGCTCCCAGGAGGACTAACCAGAGCAGCTCCTGTTCCTACGTCCTTGCTCATTCCCAGCTTCTTGCCCCAAGCCCTAGGTGAGGCTGGTGGTATCTCTGTCTGGTGCTGTGTGTCCCAGCTCCCATCAGTGCCAGTGGTTGGGGTCGGTGCCTCTCCAAGGAGACAGAGCCGAATCCCAGGGCAATGGGAGCAGCTGACACGGGGCAGTGGGGAAAGCCCTGCTCCACCAGGCTGAGGGCAAACTGCCCAAGCTCCTGCCAGCGTGGCACTGCCAAGGGACTTGCTCTTCCACAGCTTCAGGAATGGAGATGGTGCTGGAGGCAATGAAATGACCAAAATTGCGATCCATGCCTTGCTAAGTCACGGAGCAGTCCAGTTCGGCTCCCCACCTTGCTGCCAGCTATCCCAGGGGATGTGTTCTGCTCCAGCTGCTCCACCAGGCTAGTTCCTGCAGGCCTAGCGTTCCCTGTCACCAAGAAAAAGGCATTCCTGAAGATCTGCCCTGGACTTTGATCATTGCTGGTGAGGCATGAGTACCCAGCCCCGAGGGAACCCAGCTCCTAGCATACATCAGCATTGCAGGAGGACATGATGCCAAAGGACATGGTCACCTCAACTCTGAAGCAGGACATCCGATCTCCTGAAGCCGGCTCGCTCCTTCACACCAACATGCTCTGCACCAGATTTGCCCTTGGCAGCATACAGCACCGCTGGGCTGCAGCTTTCATAACCCGTTTAATGACATTATCTCCACCATGAGATCAGGTCTGCAGTCTGGGCACGGCCGCAGATCCTATTCAAAGCGGTGTCAGCACAAGCTCTGCTTCATTTCAACAGCCTGAGCTGCGCTAACGATGGGAACAGGCTCTGTAATGCGGTGGAAACACCCTGTTCCCCAGAGGAAAGCAATTCTTCTGCTGCAGGCAGCAGCCCAAACGTCAAGATAAGAGCTGTGACCCATTGAAGGACTCAGATGCCTCTTGAGTCACTCCATGGGCAACGTGAAACCCATGAAGAAGCACAACGGCCTGGAGCTGTTTGCTGGGTATCTCTCCCAGCTGCCCTTTGGGGGATGGCAGGCCTGTCTCCGCTGCCAGCTTCATTTGTAGGGCACGCTGGAGGAAACGAGCTGAAACATCATTACGGGGACACCACGACACCGTGCCACAGCGGCCGCTGGAGCCCAGCACCACCGGGAGCACTGCTGCGGACCTCTCAGATGATGAGTCCTTGTGTGTTTTCACAAGCTTCAGCCTGCTCCATCCCCGGCACTGTGAGGGACAGGGAAGCAGCCTGGCCCCAGAGCTGCCAACCAAAGGGCTCCAGAAATCCCCTTCCAAGTCTTCGCTTACAGAAGGGGAGCAGTGCTGGCCCCCAAGAGCACGTTCTGAATGGGCCTGGCTGGGAGCCCGTGTCTGACCTCTGCACCACAGAACCACCACTTGCCACTCTCCGCGGCTCTGCCTGCACTCTCCCGGCACCCTCTGCCGCGAATCCCAGCAGGACCATCAGGGACCATTTTCCTTGCTAAGCCAAAGCCTCCAACAGGAGCCCCGCAGCCAGTGCTTCTCCCCTTGAGGGAGGGTTTGGAGGCAGGATCTGAGCCCGCTGCTGGCACACCACGAGTCCACCGTCCCCTTCTACTGCTTCTGCTTCCCAAGCGGTCAGCAGTACAAAAAACAGCCCATCTTCTCAGCGGGGCTCGCTGCTCCTCCCTGCACCATGACCAAAGCTCGCCAGGCCACCTTGCAAAGCAGACTGCAGAGGACCTGCATGTCCCAGCCACTTTCCCTCCAGAGCTTTAGCCCGGCTCTCTCAGCTGATGTGAGGAACAGGTTACCCTCTGGAGACATGCACCCTCAGCAAAGAAAGGCGACGTCGGAGGGAAACAGCCCTGGGAATGACCCCGCTTCTCTTGGGCCTCTGTTTATTCCTTCTGCAATAACAAGTGACGCTGACACAGCCCAAAACCATCAGAATTCAAGTTCCCTTCCAAACTCCTCTCCATTGAGCTATGAATCCCAGCATTCGCAACCTCCACCACCAGCAGCTCCTGTCCCCTTGTCTCTCCCAGGCTCACTCCTACACACAGCCAAGTAGCCCAGTGCCTACAGGCCACACAAAACAGGGAGCCAGCCTAGGCTAAGGAACTGCTTAAAGCCCATTTTCTACCACTAATTGCCTTTAAACAGAACACAAATGGGAGGCGAGAGGCTGGCTGCCCTGCCCAGCCGCTGGGCTTGAGCTGGTGCCAAGCCCCGGCGAGGCGCAGCAGAGGCAGGAGAGCGAAGGCAGAGCCGGGAAGGGCAGACCCGAGCGCAGATCTCAGCACAGACCAGGTCTGCCGGAATTTCTTCCGCTGGAGATTTGTCCAGTCTCCGGAGGGTCAGGCTGGTGTGCCGGAGCCCGCTGTGCCCCAGAGCCACGCGATGTGGACTTTTCACCTCCTGCACCGCGGACCAGAGGCCACAAAAGACAAGAGAAGGGGCACAACCTCGCGCCGGGCAGGCGGCAGCCGGCCGCCCGGGCTATCCCGGGACTCCGATCCCCAGGCAGCACAACGTCCACACCCCTCGTGACAGCCGAACTGCACATACGCTCAGCCAAATTCAGTAAAATGCTAAAAAGAAATAAGCAGGAGGAAAAAAACTCACTGAAATATATTTTCGTTTCTTCCTGGTGCGCTGCGGTGGGGACTGGCTTGCCTTTCAGCGTAGCCCGAACCGTCCCTGCCCCCGGGCTGGGCTGCGGCGCGCGCTCAGCACAGACAGAGGAGGGTGCGAGCTCTGCGGGGACACGTCCCGCTCCCCGGCTAAGCCTCGTCCTGCGCACCCATGCTGACGCGCGGGGCAGGCTCTTACACAGCTCCTGGCACAACGGCAGCTTTCAGTGCCGGCCCGGCTCTGCCCGCAATCCACGTGCAACCCATGGGAAACACCCGCTGCGTGCAGGATCCGGACGGTGCACGCCGGCTGCTGGGTCAAAAAGACGGGAAAAGTGGGAAGACAGTCCTGCTGCTTTCCTCATCCTCGCGGCACAGCGCAGGGGACCGTGGCAATGCCCACGGCGAGGGCAGACTCCCCGCTCCCCAGCCCCTCGCGTACGCGCAGCGAGGATCAGCTGCGTCGGGCACTCGATGAGGGGCTCAGGGCAGGATGCTGCAGGGCGCTGGGTGCATGGGCAGAGAGGAAGGCTGTTGTGCACCTCCAAACCTGGCTCCCAAGTGGGGACAAGCTTACCACCCTCCGTGGCACACGTCCCCAGGGAGGTGTGGCAAGGTGCAAGCCCTGGGTGCTTCCCACAGGAGAAGCTATGGGGGGGCAGAAGCCCCATAAATCCTACTCTGAGCGCCTGACTCGGAGTGGATCGCTGCGAGACACGGCGGGTTGGGATGCGGGACACAGCAAGCCAGCACATGAAAAGTCTTCGTTTGCAGGATCCTGGCTGGGGACGGGGCTCACAGCCTGGGGGTCTTCATTCCGGCTGCAAACCAGGAGCGCTCTTCACTGTCCCAAAGCCGAGCGCACCCACCCCGGGGGGCCTGGATCCCAGCGAGGCGGTGACTTTCACACGGAAATTCCCACAGTATCTAGTGAGGAAGCCAGCCCTGTCACACTGGAAACATTGGCCGGTGTGGTGCTCATCAACCCCGCTCAGCTTCTAAAGCAGGAAGACAGAGCATTGTAAAGCAGACTACACTGATTTGCTTTCGCACAGGGCAGCGAGCAGCAGAAACAGGAAACATCACAATGGTCTTCGGCGTACCGGAGATGTCTCAATTGTTGTACTCAGCAATACGCCTGTTCCTATTAATGTGCCATTCAGTTAGTTAGGAGACCAACAGAAAACCCCTGCCAAAAGGGACGGACATCTTTTTGCTTGGTCCACTCGCCTTTGAATTGGTCCTGCCCAAACCGGGAGGGTGAGCTGCCTGAAAACCGACTGTGCTGGATTCCCAGCTTGCAGAGGGTGGTTCAGTGCTGCAGAGACAAACATCCCCTCCGGAGAGGCTTGCTCAGCTATTCCAGATGTGATCCAGCCAAGTTATTACAGCAACAAGGAAATAAGTGGCAGAAAACCATGCACGAAATCCAACCGCTTTGCCCGAGGTTAGGAGGCGCGTTCCTGTGCCGAGCTGCAGACAGACAGACCTTCGTACACAGAGCCGGGACCGGCACTGGCGAAGCCGACTCCTTCAGGGAGGCGAACAAGAGCAGGGTTATTCCGCAGCCGGGGGCGGCACGCGTGCGCGTCACGGGAGCGGACGCTGACCAACCAGCCCTTCCACGAGGAACAATTTCTTTTGTCCGTTTCTTAGAAACAAGCAGCGCTGAGAACAAACTTAACAAATCGCAGGGAAGCTTCAATGGCTTCGCTCGGCGGCTCGTGCCGTGGCACCCGCTCTCCCTCCCTGCATTTCTGCCCCCACCAAACAGGCCAGTGAATTAATCCGGGAGCAGAAACGTTATTGGAAATGGGACATAACAACTGACAGGCAGCCTGCGGTGTCTGGCGTAGCACGGCAGATCCCCAGCACTGAGGCTCACAACAATATGGGGCACGTGGAGAGATGCAGCTCATCCACAGAGCTCAAAACTCGGCTGGGTAAAATCATGGGACGTGGCAAAATTGATCCAGAAAATGATCCCTTTGGAGAAGCAGCCCAGATCTGGAATAACCCCTGTTGGTCAGGGCCGCGGGACTGCATAAAGACATCAGCTCACAGAGTTACAGAGCCGTGCGGGTTGGAAGGGGCCCCTTGGGGGGTCTCTCATCCAAGCCCCTGCCCAAAGCACCCAGCTGAGTCCTGAACACCCGCAGGGATGGAGGTCACACAGCCTCTCTGGGCAACTTCATATTTGACCAGCCTCACCACAGAGAAGTTTTTCCTCACATCTAACCACAATTTCCCACGTCGGTCCCCGGCACAGCGACACCCGCTGCCTGGGTTCCACCAGCCCCACGCCGACTGCACACAACACAAACCCGCACCCAAAATGCGACGGCACCAAAGAAGGAACAAGGTGGGACTGGGCCCGCGGCCAAGAAGTAGCTCCGCCGTAGCAAATAGGATGTGGTCGAGCAATTCATTCATTCCTCTTTTGACCCCGAGTAGCTGAAGGCCACCTTCCACACAGCCTCAGCCTTTCAACATGAAACAACTGATTTCAAGTCACCCCCTGCCCTAGAAGCCCTCCCCAAGCCCTCAGCTGGACGTGAAGGTCCAGTCGAGGTGAGCAGAGCAAGGGCATGGTCCACAGCCACCCACCAAGGCCAGGGTCTGCTCTGCCCTCACCAATGGGGTGTGCGTGGGGGAGGCATGCTAGCGCGGGGGAAAACGTGGGCGGCTGAAGGGACAAGTGACAAAGTACAGGTCACTACAGCTTAGCCAGACTGCCTTGGAGACAACGTCTGAACTCTCTCGAGGCACCGTGGGGGAAACCTCAAGCCTGCACTTTCCTTTCTCAGCCTTGGCAGGGCCCCGCCACAGGCGCTGCAACACCAGCAAGGGGAACAGCCCAGCCCAGCACGACCCTGGGGAATGCCAGCCCAAAACCCCCGAGAGACGCACCCAAAAAGCCCTGGAAAGCGGTGCCACCCGAGTGCCCCGGAGGGGTCCCAGGAGATGGAGCTCCCGAGGACTGGGTTAATGCAGGGACGGGAAGGGTGATGCGGGCCCTGCAGCCCAAGGAAGGATGATCTGGCAGCGCCAGTTGGATGCTGTAGGTGACCCTGCTTCGGCAGGAGGGTTGGACTAGATGACCCACAGAGGTCCCTTCCAACCCCTACTATTCTGTGATTCTATGGTACTGTTACATACTAGAAGCAATGGGACAGCGGGGTGCTATCCTGCTGCTGGCCAAAATCCTTTATAGCCAGCGGCCCCAAAAATGCCCCAAATGTCTCCAGGTGCTGCTGCAGACACTCACCCTCCTGGAGCTTGACACTCTGCAGGTAGAGAGGGTTCCTCAGCACGTTGCAGCGCCCAGGCTCGTCCTCCTTGGTGAAGAGCAGCAGGTCGGAGTAGACAAAGAGGGTCACCTGGAAGCACGAGAGCAGCAAAGAAGTTGGAATCAATCTCTTGGCACTGAGAAAGGTGCTCTACCCTGCGGAGACGCACCGGCCATGACAGGCGGCCCCGGCCCCGCTTCGCGAAGGGGCCAGCTGCTGCTACACCCCTCGGGGTGCTCCCGGCAAGCTTCGGACAAGCCTCCCCCAGCTCGGCAGCCGCCTACCGAGGCTTGCAGAGTCCCGTGACAAGAGGGATAAACGTGCCCGACAGTTTAACGCCACGCAAACACACCCTCTGCTCTCTCGTGTCACTTCCCATTTACATAAGTTATAAATCAGAGGAGCAGGAGGAGGGAGTAAGTTGCTGGCTAATCCCGGCACACTGTAGAAGCTGCAACCTAAAAGCAAATGTGATCTCCCGGAACACACTCACGAAGGAGTTTCTCGCTGTTCTCAGTCTTTGCATGCCCCATTTTGCTTCCTCTGATAAAAATAACAGCTTGGCTTTTGCAACAGCAGAACCCACGAGAGCAGTTGCAGGGAACAAACTTGACACCTTTAAACCACGCTGACGGGTGGAAAGCAAACACCGAACTGCACGCCTGCCCAGCTCGCTGCTTGAGCGGTGACTCAAGCGTCCTAGAGCTGGGAGCTACTCTGGAGCAGTGGCAAGTGCTCACAACTCAAAGGTAGATTTTGTTCTGCTTCTGGCTCTTGCCTGAGGTCCCTAGTTCAACCAGTACAGATCAGTGTGATCTTCACAATGAGAAGAATGAGCTCCTCCACTGTACCTTGACACAGAAGCCTACTGGGGGCGAGTAGCTTGGTGCAATCGCTACGCCAGTGCCACTGTGCCGAGGTCTGAACCTTTCCTGCTCTCCAGCAGAAGCTGGGGGCATTCAGCAAAGCTTCAAGGACACCAGGAAGCGGCTGCAATATACCAGTGGGTATACTGGATGGCGGACCTCCTGCATACAGCCAGAACACGCACTGCTCTCAGCACAAGACACAGCATGTGAGCACGTGGCTGCTTACAACCGCTCCTTGGGACGCTCCCAAAACCCTCCCACAGCAAAGGGACTGCTGCTTCGCTACACCAAGCAACAGCAACCAAGGTTCTGTGGTCCTTTTTTCGCAAAAGCAGGAAACAAACCAGCATCCCAGGGGCTTACTGGAAGCTGGCACCACTGCCAACACCCGCCCAGCCTCTGAAAGGTGACTTTGCTCTGGACAGGGACAGAGTCACTGTTTACGGGGACGCGCTGCCAGCACAGTTTGTCTCCGTGCCCCGCGGCTGACAGGCACATGGCAGGAGGGGGACGAGCTGGGTAACCATTTATCGCGTGGTGGAGAGTCTCACGTCAGGGCAGCAGCATCTGGCTTTGAAACCCCAGTCAAGCCCCTGCCACAAGATTTCTCCTTGCTGCACAGATTCATTTTTGTGGTATTTTTAATAAGCACAAAGCTACCAGCGTAGCTTTAATTGACAATGAAAGCAGGGAGTGTCTGTTTTTCTCTTTATTATTTGGAAAATCCCTTCCTCTGCTCTCAGCATACAGTTGGCCTAGCGCCCACATTCACCCTCTTCATTACTTCTGACCTTATTATTAATACAAGGAATAACGAAGTACAAACTGCACTATAAACTTTCTCTCATGCCCATCTGGGTCCAAAAAGTAACTTTTCTGGGACATGTCTGGTGCCATCCCAGGTCCCTCACCCGCAAAGAGGAGACGTTCAGGGATTGTGAGAACAGCAACTCAGCAAAGTGAAGGAGATAAAGCATGGTCAGCAAGTGGTCGTGCTGGAAATGGAGGAAAGAAAATGCAGACCTAACACACACGGAAGTTTAAAGGGTAGAAAAAAGATTAGAAGGATCAGCAGGAAAAAAAAAAAACCCACTTCAAAACCAAGGGGATTTAAGTATGGAATCCTAGAAACAGAAACACACAAAAAGTATTTGCAGGCAACGTTGTGCTTGTATGGGAAGATGGGGCTGATTGGGTTCAGGATGCAGAGAAGATGCGGGTTTCATAAGAGCATCTCTATTAGATGCTGCTTCCAGCAAGACACTTGATTTCAGAGCAGCTCCACACAAAACCGTTCGCAGAGGTCCCTCTGCACCTCCAGGCTGCTGGGGGAAGAAAACGAGGGTGTCCCTTCCACCCATACAGCCGGAGCCTGCCACGAGCATCCCGGCACCGCGAGGTCCAGGGCTCCAGCAGACCCTGCCTGCAGAGGTGGGAGCAGGACGGGCTCTGCGGGACGGAGAACTTACCCCACCCGCAGAGCTGAGCACGGGAAACTCGAATCATGGATGACACTGAGGCAGCAGCCAGCAGGTAGAAGAGGGGAGGGCTGGAGTGAGTAATCTGGAGCTCTGCCTAGGGCTGCCATCACACTGCCCACAAGCTGTAACACGTCTCTAACAGCCCTTCGCTAACAGATCTGCTATCTCCCATGAAAAAGTGCAGGGCTCGTAAAAGCAAAAGAGCAAACAAAAAAGAAACACAGTGCCTGAATTCATCCAGGTGAGACACAGAATCCACCAGATGTGAACAGATTTTAGAGGGAGAAAAAAAATTGTTCGTAGAGGCCGACACTGATGTCTTGGACACGGTGTGCTCTGCATGACGGCAAATAGCAAAGCCTCTTCGGCTGACAGACTTCAATAACTAAAGAACATAACCAGCAAAGCACTGCTACCGAAGGAAGGGGCGCGTTTAAAGTGTTTCCTAAAAGAAAACAAGAGAAAATGAAAGCCAGGAGGGAAGGGGGGAAGCGGTGGGTGAGCGTGCTTCCCCAAGATGAGAACAGGAGCTCAGCGCTGGGCCTGCTACGGAGCCCCACCGCAGGAAGAAGCGATAACCACGCCTCGTAAAGCAAAACACGGCAACAAAAACATGACCAAAAGGTGCCCAGAAACCAAGCCTTGCAGCCAAAGCACCCTCCCATTCAAGCTGAAGAATGGTTAACTCTCCTCCTAACCCATCCTCTCCTGCTCACGGGTGCTCAGGGAGCCTCTGCCACCCACCTTACGGCAGGGAGGAGTTTGCACGTTGCAGGTGCAGCGGTGCATCAGCAGGGACACTGGCACTGGGACCAGTGCAAACCCTGCCAGCTCATCCCAGTGCCTGGCAGGAGAAGCCTGAGCTGGTGGATGCTTCCCGAGACATCGCCCTCTCTCTCTCCAGCAACCATCTCATACCTGTGCCCAGCAAAACAGGGGGAACTGAGGAAGCAGAGCGAAGCAGGGGCAGGTCATTTACGATGGAGCTTTCAGCTGCCAAAGGAGAACATAGCGATGACCCCGTGCATCGCTGGCCAGAGAATGCTGCCTGCAGCTGCCTGGAGAAATCCTATAATCCTTGGTGGGGAGCTCTTCAGACAGATATCCACCCCTAGGACTGATCCACACACATTTTCTCTTTACCAGTACTGGACTCTTCTCCAGAAGAATTGGGTGCAACCCCTAAAAGAAACTCCAGTGATACCAGCATGAGGGTTGTATCTGCGGAGTTCATGTGTCCCCACTCATTTACAGTTGAACTAAACGGATGAAGCTTTCTTGATCTTCCTCATTTTTTTCAGATCTTGATTTATCCTTGTAGCCCTCTTGTGAGACCATCCAAACTCCAGGACCCTCGATGAAGCAGACATCACTGTTGGACTCAGACCCCCACATACAGGGCGATGTCACCCAGTCCCTCCTGTTCAGTGCTCCCCTGATCATATCCTTCAAAGTCGCAGCTTTCTTGGCTATGGCTCTGCACTGGCAGTTACTGAATTTTCACAGAGACCAGAGCAACAGGAGAACGTGATTCAAAGTAATCCAGTTACCACAGCTTCGTACATTAGCATCTCAGCCAGCCCAGCCCCAGTCTAAAAAGAGAAGTAGCCTGGGCTTTGCAGGTGGGGTAGGTGCACACACACAGGCACGGCACTTCGGAGACAGGCATGAACTTCCCAGGTCAGGGAAACCTTACCAACCTTCACTGATACACTGAAGCCTTTGAGTCGTTGCTTTCCATGCTACACAGCCCTAACTCTCTAAGCATGACCTGCTCCTTTGCTCCGGAATTTTTACTTCTGCACGTATTCATATTAAATGCATGTTTTCTGAGACTTCTCGGCAGTGTTTTAGCCCACAGTCCATTTACCCTCTTTTACCATCTCACACGTTTTTTTGTGCCAAGATTATTGGCACGGAATTTGAATGCTCAGGAAGGAGTTTATACGCTTAGCTAGACTTTGACGAAAACCCACCACCACACTTGCCAAAAGGAGATCCACAGCAAAGGCTTTAGCTGTCAACCTTGAACCTCATCTTTGCTTACCTGAATCAAATATTCTCCTACCATGAACATCAGAGGAGAGAAGGCACTGAAGACCTCAAGCGATCATGTACCTACCTTTAAACATGTGTAGATGGGGAAATGGTGTAAAAAAAATGAGGAAGTAAAGGATATTAAGAGACAGAAAGAAGAAGGGACAGCGTAAGTGGGACTAGTGTGGTGGAGGGAGGAGGTAAGTGCACTTTTATCATATTCTCACCCAAATTAAAGTGTCTAAAAAAGGCTGAAAACAAGATCTTGATACATCTGTGCCAAGGAGTAGGGTTTTGGTCAACCCACTGTGCTGGCCAAACTCAGCCACGCACTGAAACAGGGAGCTGGCAACCCCATCCCAAGCCAGGAGTGCTGGGAACCTGCAGTGCAGCACTTGGGACAAGGAAGAAAAGCCTCTTGCCCTACAGAGAAGAACATAAAACCTGGGCATGCTGGTCCGTGTCCTCCAGGCTCCTGGCAGAGCTGGGCGCTTTCAGAGCTCAAGGGAGGACCATCCCGATCTAAGATGGCAGAAAAGAGAGCTGAGAAGGGGTGAGCACGGCCCACGCTGCAAAGGTACCTCAGGGCTTTGGAAAGTTGCCTCCAGGTACAACATTAGGGACAGACTGACAAGGACAAAGCCCATGTTGGACACCTTGTGTGCAATCACCTGCATCACGCTGTTCCTCTGGCACTCTGCGGGCTGGAGGGATTTCAGAAGACTGTAAAAGCGGGAATTGCAACAAAGTCTAGACAGGATGTGATTAAGGCCTGAATAAGGATTGCCCCAGAGGTAAGGTCAGGGAAAGGACAGATCCTGGCAAGCCTCCAGAGAGATAGGTTGACTCCTTCAGGAGATGGGAGAGAGCTTGCTCAGTGACGAGGACGCAGTGCCTGGCGTGGAATCTGCCAAGGGGAAAAAATTCCAGTTTTCTGAAAAAGAAAAAAATGGAACAAGACCTCCACCTCCAGCCCCTGCACCTGGGCCCTCCTCGCAAGCCACTTAGCCAAAGCAGAACATGATGCAGAGAACAGCCCTGCAAACCCCAGGAGCAGTGGTCCAGTTTGAGAGAGGATGGGTGGGAAGAGCAGTGGGAAAATGGAAAACCACATGGAGCATGGAAGAAAGCACCAACTGGAAACGGGATGGCCTCTGTTTGGGCAGCAGAGGAGGCTGGAGAGAGAGCGAGCTCAAGTCCAGCAAAAAGAGAAGTCAAAGCCCTTCTGTACCAGGTGTACTTAGGGCTACAAGGATGGTGAGGGGACTGGAGCATCTCCACTACGAGGAGAGGTTGAGGGAACTGGGCTTGTTCAGCCTGAAGAAGAGAAGGCTGCGAGGGGACCTTATAAATGCCTACAAATATCTG
>Ga0065711_1037142_pt1 | contig 20142 bp, 12 predicted proteins | sample Hoacrofraction12_FD_59098 | JGI IMG/M metagenome (GOLD analysis project Ga0065711, IMG submission 59098) | Hoatzin crop microbial communities from Cojedes, Venezuela - Epithelial fraction 12 v2 (version 2) | ecosystem: Host-associated > Birds > Digestive system > Esophagus > Crop | place... | reverse complement strand
AGGGACTTCACCAACATTCACCCTTTTTTTTTTTTTTTTTTCCTTCCCTGTAGCATTTTATTGTTCCTGAAGTAAAATCATTGCTGATTAAGCCCCACAGAAGCGCTTAATATCTTTGACGACCACCTGGTTGGGTTCTTTTTAGGATCACTTTTCATCATTCACATGAGATAAAGGCCACATATCCACATACTAAATCCAGTCCATAATCTCCAGGTTCCCTGTGGCTGCAGACTACCTATACCAAGACTTGTTTTTCCAAATGATGTTGAACTTGGGTGCTGAATGGATACCATGCACCCAGCAAAGGCTCTCCAAGACACAAGAAAGATGTAGTTGGAGTGAGCAATTTTGGCACACTTTTTTCAGAAGTCATGCAAAGATTATGGAAATTGTGTCCCTACTTCATACTCTGGCCAGTCCAAGGGGGCTTGGATCAATGCAAGTCATTCCCCTTTAGTTTCCCCTAGTACACAGAGTAAAATGGTCTATACTTTGTTTTACCGAAGAGGGTTTTTTTTTTTCCTCTGCAGGCCTTGGTGACATGGCAGTATCCAACACAATAGGGAGCAATGTCTTTGACATTCTGGTGGGTCTTGGCGTTCCATGGGGTTTGCAGACCATGGCGATTGATTACGGATCAACTGTATGTATACTTGGCAAATCTGTAATTTGTTCTTTTTGTCTATTTAAAAAAGAAATCCTAAAAAGAAAGCATTCAAATAAAATTAAAAACACCAACAACCTGCTGAGCATGTTATTGGTTGCTAAATAAGGTGTTATTTCTTTGCTAAGGGACCAGGAGTTAAGGAACCAATTCTCCTTCCACAAGCTGCAATTAATTCCCAGTTTGTCAACTGGAGTACATTATCCTGTACAGCAGAAAAATAGCGCCACGGATATCTGTTCACGGCTCTGCCATTTTCTCACTGTACAGCTTCAAGCACACCTGTCTGTCTCCCCATACCTTACTATTTTTGTCTGTAAGAGGAGAATAAGAGCGTCTCTCTCTCTCCTGAGGATCTTTTAACATAAAATTCATTATAAATGCTGATTATTTTTTTTTGTGGAGGTGGGATTACTTACACATTTGTTTTGATTCCATAATATTCCCGTTCTTCATTATGATAAATCTGTCATGGATTTGCATAGTTTAAAATGTGCAAGTCAGTCACTATTCAGAACAGAAGGTGTACTATAAATCAGTAAATTGATTTCTGGTCTCCAAAGCACAGTTGTTATATGCTGAGCATTTTAAAGGTCTCTTCTGTGTCTGATTCCCACAGGTTAAGATAAACAGCAAAGGACTGGTCTATTCAGTTGCACTTTTACTAGGATCAGTGGCACTTACTGTAAGTATTTGAGTGTATCCAAGTATTCTAATTGCAAAATATTTATTAGGTATTTATACGTTACAGAAGGACAAAATGGAAATACTTATTATCCCCGAAGCATGGATTCCTGTAAAATATCATTATTCTAGCAATACCATGAAATGCGACATTTGGTACAAGAGATGCTGGATGCATGCAGATCCCATTGGTTTCAGTGGCAGTGTTGTAATTGTGGGATCCAGTAATATTTCTGTGCTCCTGTGTCCAGCTGCATACCCCAGGCCTGTCTCTACTTTATGTTGGGACTAGACCCAGGTATGGTTCATCACTCTTTGCCCTTGTTTCTGATTTTCAAAACCAGCCCGGACTAATCAAGTGCTGTAGCCAAAACCCTTAATGAAGACTGGTCTGTGAGGACTGTGAACCTTCAGGGCTTTGAATAAGCTTACTAAATGTTACGCAGCATAAGGCACTTACCCTTGTAACACGTGATTTGTTAAGGTGAAACAATAATTCTGTTTCAAAAGTCAGTTTTGCTGGTGCTTAAGGTCTGATCCTGCTGACTCCCAGGGAACCCTCTGTGGGAAGAATCAAATCCCAAAGGTATAAAAATATCTGCTTATACTAACATCTTTCACTGAATGGCTGTGGAGGCTGTGTAGAGTCTCTGTAGAGGAGGGGATCATCACTGGAGATTTCACACTGTTGCATGACTAGTCTTCAAAACTCCACATTGCCTGTGCACGAGTTAAGTGATAAAATGACCAGGGCTGTTCCCTCTGCCACTAACTTCCTAATGCATCTGATATATAAGCTGTGGGAGCCTGTTCTTTTCTTTTCTTATCCCCAGTTCTGCCATTATGCACAGTGCCTGTGAACAAAAAAGATTTTCTGTAGATATTTGTGTTTGATGTTGCTGCATGCATATTGGTAATCAGCACTTTGGCAGAAAATGGATTATGCATATGTGTTACTATGCTAGCTATTTATGCTTTTCTGAAAAGAGTCTTTTCATAGCAGAAGCCATATCACCTCAGTTAAAAGCATCTATTATTGTCTCATTTGTTCTGCTGGATACCCTGATTCACACAGACTCTCCCAGCAAAACTCGGTGGAGACTTTTGAGCAAAACAATAATTCAGAGGCACTCAACACCATTGAAAATAGATGTCTTCATGACGACTTCATTGCTTTGCTACCTGTTACTTGTAACTCTCCTTAGTGCTGGAGCTGAGCAAAACATCAAAGCAAGCGCCTCTTCTGAAGATGTTGAAAGAATGAACATTAGGTGCTGGTGTACTACTGGGACGTAAAGGTTTTGTAGAGGAACGCTGGAGGGAGAGGCATTCATGTAGTTCAGTGCATTCCTTTAGTTCATACTGAATCAGTGCATGCGTGCTGCCTGACTAGAACATGCCCTGTGTGCTGAAAATGCACCACAGACTGACACTGAGCACCTGGGGGCCTATTTCTCAGTTACATGAAGAACTTGTGACGAGGCCTTAAAGTGGGTTCATTTCGTATTTTGTAAAAGGGTCTTAGGACAACTGAGAGTCAGGTCAGAGTTTGAGTTCTTAGTTTGGGTTTTTACATTCCTTTTTTTGATCAGAAAAACGTATGTTGCCTTTTTTGATCTATAGCATACCGAGAATATGTTTTTATCTTTGTTCAGGATCTCTAATTCAAAAGACTCTCATTTTTAGCTTATAGTGGTTGTTTCCAGAAGTCTCCTTTGGGGCTTAATTAACTAACACTTTGTTTGCTTGCAGGTGCTTGGGATCCATGTAAATAAGTGGAAACTTGACAGGAAATTAGGCATCTACGTGTTGTTTCTTTATGCTGTTTTCCTGTGTTTCTCTATATTGATAGAGTTTAATGTCTTCACCTTTGTCAACTTCCCGATGTGCCGAGAAGAACTTTAAACCACAACAAGGAGAGAGACTGAAATTCTTCTGATTACATGTGCTGTAAATGACAGGAGGCATTTCACATTTCTGCGTTCTTTCCGTCAGTAATTTGAGTATTGTTCCTGCTTCATCAGCTAACAAGCACTTTTACCTGTGTGGAAGGAAAGCATACCTTTCTTTTAACATGCTAGCTCGAGGCAACCAAAGCATTTTCCTCCTCTTTGGATATTGCTGCTCAGTCATAAAGCTGTGTGGATCTTATGCAGAACTCTAAAATGACCCATTTTCTGGGACATTCTGTTGTGGTTTTCATTCTGCTTTTGCAGACAATCACCCACCACCACCAAGGTTAGCAAGAGGACGGGAGAAAAATCTTTATAGTTCTTTTGGTTTTGACATTTACTTTCCATGGAAGAATAAGAGGCAAGTTCAGAACTTTTCTTGGCTCAGTCAAAATATCTCAGCTACAGGACCAGAAAGTCCAAGGCACATATCATGGCATGCACTGTTGAGGACATTATTTCCCCTTTCAAGTGCTCTGCTTACAGAGGAACTGCACTGACTATTTTTGATGGCAGTGTTGAATATCACTCTTTTCAATGAACACGAACAATGTGGCAGAGAAAGAAGAGGAAATGATTGTATGTTGTATCAGTTGTGATGATGCACACTAAAAGTCAGAGTATCTGCATACTGAAGAGAGAATTCCACGCAGAAATTCATACTTGAAAAATATGTTCTACCATTAATGAGGAATGCTGTATACATAAGTAGAAACTAACATTTGTGGAATATTACACCACAAGAAAAACTTTGCATTGGCCCTTTGTAAGCCTATTGTGTAAATTTAGAAGAAACTAAACAAATAAAATATAACTGGGTGCTCAGTAACTATCAGTTATTGTTATCAGCTGAGGGTAGTATCTGAACTTTATCCAGACTTTCTGACAACAAAACCCACCCTGTTTATGATTTGATTTGGTTGGTGGGGAGAAGAAGCTTATTTCATCAGTCAAGAAGCTGGTGTGTTCTTCTCCATTTTTTATTTATTCCCAGAAGCTTAATGAAGATAAGTGTCTGACACTGAGCAGTGCAGATAAGAAACATCTAGACAAAAGCAAGTCTGTCAAGAGAATATGGTCCTTGATTTGATTGCATGCAAGTTTTGAAGCATTATATACTTCTTTTTAACCCGCACTACAAGCCAAGTTTTGATATCCTTTCCACCAGCATAAATCCGATATAAGGAATTACTCTGGATGTAATTGACAGCAAGATCTGGCTCAGAGTATTAAGAATAATGGGTAACATTCCACACTGTAACAGCCATATGATTGCAAATCACTGAGAAAGTGTATTTTGAATTGCTACTACACTTTAAAAATATTTTAAAGCTGTATGTGAATGATCACATAAAGTTTCTAGAGAAGCACAGTTAACTTTATACATAGATTTTTATTGATTTTTTAATGTTTATAAACCAAATCTATCAACTAACATTTGATGCATTTTTAAATATATTAATATTTTGCACTTAAGACTATATACAAAAAAATCCCATTAGTGTGTCATTGAGAACATACTATAAATCCTTAGCAAATAAGCACTAAAAAAGAAAGTTCTTTATTTTGACATATACGACAAATTATTCTGTTTAGCCAGCTTACATGCAGAATATTGTTTACACTAGGCAATGTGTTTACAATTAAGGCTATTTTAAAAATCATTTTGGTACAAATTAAGGAGTGTATTCTGTTGATTTTTTTCAGGAATTGGATCCTTTCAATGTAATCCCAAGGAAAAAAATAAGCAAAGTATTTGCTATTTGCTTTACACTTTGTTACAAATGTCAGTATTAGTATCTATTTAGGGTTTTTCATCTTAATTAAGTAGTTATGTAGTTAAACTAGTCAGTCCTAAAGATGGCAACAAACACAGCATTATTAAAATGTTTTATTGAATAGGCAAGCACAACAGTAAACACATTTGATCTCAAGTATGCCGGTGACCCCATTTCCAGGAATTCAAGACATTTTTGCTGCAGTGTAAAGCTGAGGAGATGGAATTCATGTTCATCTTTGAGTCTTCTGTTGGAGAAAGGCTGTGAAGATGCAGCATACTGCTGCACCACTGTAGGAGCATCCCTCTCTAGTCTTACTCTCTTCCCTGCTATTTTTCAGGAGGAGAATTTGCTGCTGAAAATCCTGTGGTGGCTTAGATACGAGGCTGAAAGGAGCAGAGAGAGAGGCTGAGTACATATTTTTTCCTGTGTTCTGCTGTTGGGTGGGCTTGGAGAACTAGCTGTTTCCAAGTAAACATTTGCTCTTCTGTGCACAGTTCAGGCAGCTCAGATGTCTTTGCACTACAGAAGAGTTGTTCCAAAATCTAGTTTTGAATGCCTAGTGATCAGCTGAGTTGACAGTGGTGAGGGCATCAATGTTTACAGTGCCAGACCCAGCAAATTGTACTGTACCTTCATATTTCTGAGCCTGGCAACTTTAGAAACTAGGGCCACTAATTTGTTCTGTAGCTAATATGCCCAAATATGCATGAAATTTTGTTTGCTAATGCCATGAACCCTTCAGACATCATTTAGAATTATTCTGCCTAAACTGAATATCACCTGCTCCAGAAAACCAGAGTGTTCTGTTGTAGTAAGAGGGATTCTCAGAAGGTAATACTGACCTTAAATCTCGTGGGCGGTCCTGTTATCTGTAGCCCTCCCTAAAACATAGACCCACTTCAGGACAATTTATGTTGAATTCTAATGCTGCATTTCAGGACGAGGTCTCATATACATCTGCTGCTATGAGACAAGTGTCATGCCATGCTTATCATATAGATAACAGTAGGATTCTCCTCTGGCACTTCTATATGACCAGGGATGTATTGTTTGCCAAAGAATTATTAGATGCTGTACCAGGGCCTTGATGACACATAATCATATGAAGTAGCTTAAAGAGTCCCTATGTAGTCATTATCTATATGCTAAAATAAAAAAAATATGGCAGTTAGAGACCAAACCATGCAGATAAACTGAATGGCCCGAGAAAGATCTGACTGACGAATTGTTATATGTCAGATAAGCCCACATTAGAATGTATCAGTAATTCAGGGGGCTATTGCCAAGTAATAGTGGACTAGTGCCTTTCATGTGTATAAAAAAAAAAAAAAAAAAAAAAATTGCTTATGTGATCAGGAAATCACTACAAATTTTGCCATTTTCCAGTCAAGAAATTGCAGCTGTTCAGATTGTGTCTGTAAAATTTTGTAGCCATTTTGTTGTACTAACCATTGCAAAAGTTATCTGTCTGAGTTTGGAATGTATGTCACAATGTTGTGTAAGTCAATGTTCAGCTCAAGAGTGAAAAGAAAGCTGGTGAATGTGAGAGGGAAAACTGTTACTGTGATCTGAAAATTGCCAGCATACTAACACTGAAAAGTAATACAACTCAGAAGATGATATCCGGTATCCAGCAAAGCTTAACTTCAGTAGGATTGATTCCATGCTTAAAGCTAAGCATATATCCAAGTGCCTTGCTGGATTGTGTCCTAAGATTGCAGCGGAGCATGGTTTCTGGGTTTTCTGCCATATTCAGATCTTTTCATATTTTAATGGTTATTGTAGTCTAAAGATTTTATTTCTTTCTCAGATCAAAAGGTTTGGCCAGAATCTGTGGACTTCTGCTCTGCTGGTACCACTTGGGATTTCAGATCTTGTAAATAAGAGAACTGGTTCCTTGTCTCAGACTTCAAAATTGTGCATCTGCCCTGGTTACAACCAGGATCAAAACTGAATTGCAGCTGGCCAAGGAGAGCTTTTAGCAGCTCTTTTCTATTGCAGTTCCACTGGAGTAGCACAGTCCCTCATAGACCCACAGGGTGCAGTCCTTTCTGTGGTGAGAAAGTGGGAGCATTTCCATTGAGTTCAGCCGTGTTTGATTGCATTTATTTACCATAACAATTGTACTGCATTATAAAGTATTCCCTGAGTAAAGATTTCAGGCTCGGTATCTACATGTCTAAATCTAAAAAGCTACGGTTATGGTTATCTTAAAGACTATTTGATGATCTAATGGCTGCTCTCTGAGCTGAAGTCTGGCCTAGAAGAACACCATAAGTCCTCCCAACAGGTTCAGCATAGTCAACCACCTTTCTCCTGGCTCAGTCATTGGTGTGCCAATTTTATTTTATTTTTATATGCTTGCTACAGCTGTAATAAACATATAATTAGTTCCTGGGTTTAGATTATATTTGTAAACATTCTGTTAGCATGTAAACAAATGGAAAAGGTCTTTACTAGTCTAATACTTAGCAATTATAGAGAAGTTTCTATTCTGTCTTTAATTTCCTTTGTGACTGTGCTTTAATTACACACACTTGTTTCTGTTATGTGTTTGCTCTAGTTGCACAAATCCCTCATGAGTTTTGTTGTCTTCCCGTCTTGGATTTGTTGCAATTGTGATGCCATTTATTTGCTTCCTACAGTTAGATGGTTTTGGTAGAGTGCTTTAAGCTGTGTAAATACTGCTTGATTATTCATGCAAAGGAAAGATCAGACCTAATGTAATATGAAACAGACACTAAAATAACACTGATAGCCAGGTGAAACCAAAGAATATTCCTATTTGAAATTCATCACCTTTGAGCATAATGTTCTGTCATTGCAAGCCTCAGATCTCTCAGTTATTTGCATTTAAGCACTCAGAAGAAAATCTCTGCAGGACATGCATTTAGTACACAATCTCCTTTCTATTTCTTTGAGTCTGAACTCCAAATTTTTCATGTTGTTGGGTGGTGAGATTTATATGATGGTTATACGGGTAAATGACAGCATTTAGTTCCAGCAATTCTGTACTAAACACTATTATTCCCTTGAACTATTTTGAAAACTGTATGCAAGTGATCAATGTTCTGCTGAAGAGAAGAAAGTTGTTCAACTGACATGTGCATTCCAGTTTCTGACCTACTGTGTACATGTTTAAAAACCTTGTTTTGAATAACTGGAGCATACACGTTTCTCACATTTTCCCCTGAGTGGCGTCCTGAAATTTTCTCCCCAGAGAATGCTGTGAAATCCTATGCATCCCTGTCTTGAAATGTGAGATACATGTAGCTTCTTCTCCACAGGCAGAGATGTGTAGTGATTGTGGCAATTTGTACATCACGTTGTTCTGCTAGCTACCGTACTTCTGACATACAGTGCACTGTCTGAATGAAATGAAAGATTATGGGAAACTAATGCCATTTGGATATTTTCTTACAAGAATTACCAGTTTGAATTTAATTTCATTTATTTTTCTTGCACAAAGAATGTAAGCGATTATTGCCATCTTACCACTGAGATGATCTTGGTAAACTTGAAAGACAACTACAAAGGTTGATCTATAGCAATAGGGAATTGTGACAAAACCTAAAGGTCTCAGAATATATCAAAACCAGACAGGTATAACCTCTGGAAAGACTAATACCAACTGAGATGCTGGCTTTCAGAGGGTTTTTACAGCAAGATTATGGCCTTCATTCATATACCAGTTGTGTATGCAAAGAACAATGTAAATCTGCTTCCCCAGCAGCATCCATGTTTCAAATGACTGAAACTCTGCAGCAAAGTTACGACCAAATTCTTGCCTTCACATTCTTGGGAGTGGTGCCAGTGCTCATTAACGTCCTGGTAGGCAGCACAAATTTGTATCAGTAGAACTGAGACTAGAATTTGGCTCCCATTATCTCCTCCATTGCAAGAAAGTATTTGAAATCATTTATGATCACTGAAATAACTTCTGGACCTTTTACAATTCCCTGTGTTTCATAATTACAGGCATTTGCAGTGCACCCTTAGGAGGTGCAATACCTCTTTAAATCTTATTAAAACTTTCTAGAACTGCTTACTTTGAAAACAGAAAGGGATGGGTTTGTAAACTGTAAATAACAGAAATATATTTATCATGTTATTTATTTTTTCAATGACTGTGACCTTATGCACTGTGAATGCTCTGTGATATGGGGTCCTTTGTACAGATAAATATGTCATGAAATCCAAATGGATTTAATGTGATAATTTGTTACAAAATGTTGGCATGATATTTGATTATTTTTGTTGTGAAAATTTAAAAAAAATAGTTAATTCAGCATTTATAAAAGACTATAGCAGTCAGTATTGTAATGCACTATATAAAAACATGTATACTATCAATAAATTATATAAACAACTAGAGTGTTTGCTGTTTTTTTTCTCAGATGATGAGAACATGTGAAACATTCTCATATTTATTGTTGAAAATTTAAAATTTCAGGACGCAACTAGGGATATGTACCTGCACTTTCTTGGAGGAATCTGGACCCTACTGAACTGAATGACAGAAGGACCACATTTTCATCTGTTCCAGGGAGTGTCACCTGGATCAAACCATTATTTAGGGTGAGTTAAATGTGTCCATTTGATTCGCAGCAATTCTGAAACACACGATTTGCTCTTTTGGGACTAGAAATGTGCGATTTGCTGAGAACATAGTTTGCTGTACTGAGGCACTGATCCAGAAGCCATTATGGCAGCCTCAGGAACACCTTCATCAAGAGTATTTTGGCTATATCCCATGGTATAGTGGTATCCAGCAGGTTCACACTCTGTACTGGATGCTGACTAGAGGGGATGGAAACAAGGTCCAAAAGCCGCGTAGTACTACTTTACTTTCCCAGTTACCTAGGCTCTGGAGATACTGTGAAGAGAAGGAATGATCCCTCTTATCCTTGATTGCCCATTTCCAACATCCCTGTAGTCCACCTCAGGGTCTATGATGACTACTGGTATATGTACATAGGCTCTAGTACAGTCTGTTCTGGGCTGACAAAAAGCTTTTAAATGCAGTTCTTGGAAAAAGAGGAGCTAAGAGTTAACTTCATCTCACGTGCTGGTGTATTAACAATTTCACTGGACGATAGTCTTCTTGTGAATAATCCTAGTCAGTTGACTACCAGGAGATGCAAGTTAAAACAAAGCTTGACCTTATTTTTCTTAACCACAATGCCTGCTTGTGGAATCCCTGTTGCTGTATAAACCTGGTATTAGCCACTGTGGGTTTTGTGCATCTACAGAAGAGTCCTAGTGAAGTGGAGAAAAGGGATATCCTGCATTCTTTGACTTTTGCGTAAGGGTTCATTCTTTAGTGTATGCTAGGCTAAAGTTTTCTAAGCTGGGGAAAGGAAAAGATTCCTCCTTACACACAGAGTAAACTTCTAAAAACCAAAATCTGAATGTGAAAAGTACCTCTTCTTTTAATCCCCCATAGGTTTGACATGATGACCCATCATGATCTGTTATGTAATAGGCTTTATAAAAGGCACATAATCTATGGATTAGTGACACAATAGGCATGACGGTTCCTACGGGCTCTTATCGTATGCCATATTATTGATGCAGCGGCTTCCTACTGTATGGAATGCAGAACTGTCGTATAATCTGTGCATGTGCTGAAAGCACTTTATTAGAGCCAAAGTGCTCATTGCACTTAAGGACTACCCCCATAAGCCATTTTTAAACCTTTCCAAGTCAGTTGCATAAAAATACAAAAAAGGGCTGCAACATGCTATGGCTAAAGATGGAAGGGGTGAATCAATCCTAGAAAAGACAAGAATTCCCCCATTCAGCTTGGATCTATCACAGAGAAGCAGCATTTTGCAATAACTGGACATTATTTTGTCATTTAACTTTTGTATAATTGTTTACTTCCAAAGCCTGATACTAGAACACGTCACATTCCAAACCTGTCAGATTCTGTCTTAAAAAAACACCCAGCAAAGCTAGGACAAAATATCTTATGTTAAAATTTGTCTCAATTTTCATATTTTAAATATTTTACTGAAATACTTCACTATGTTTTAGAAATACTGAGTATTGCACTGAAAAATATGAGAATTTTTCATGAAGTTTGGTCAATATCTTTAACAAAGCTAAGAAAATAGTGTGAAAGATTTCACAAAATAAACCCCAAAAAACAAATTTCTCTCAAATCATGTGAAACTGAAATATCACCACAACACTGGACGTTTGCATTCTGTATTTTTGCCATTTTTTTCCTGGGTCTTTTTAATAGTTCTAGTCTTTTTCTTTTTTCTTCCCTAACAACATCTTTGGAAATGCCTAACACTCTCTGAAAACTGATGTTCTGCATTTGCAAAATATTAGGTCTTTGCCTAGGATGGCTGCATATTCCTGTGAACACAGTTTTCCCCCATCTGGGCAGGTCCATGCAGAGCAGCACATCTTCACAGTTTTTTGTCTCAGAAAACTCACTTTTCAGCAAAGCAAGTGTAAACTCTGAGTGAGCCTGGTTGCTGTTGAATTGTAGTGGAGGGAAGCAAAAATCTAGGGTAGAGTTGGATTTGTGTGATGCATCTGGAGCTTGTCCTCATGCCAATACCCAAGGTGCATTTCAAATGTGCCCAGCTGGTGAGCAAATCCAGAGCATATTTTTTTCTTGGACCTCTGTGCCCAGAACCAACAGAAGGATTCAGAGCTGAGATCTGACAAGCCTGCAGTGAGGGAGGAGTGAATCTCAGCCAACCAGTTTGTCTAAGAGGGCTAAATTCTTCATTGAATGAGTTCATCGTCATTTGAAAATAGCTACAGGACTTTCAGCAAGGAGCTCCTTAATTTAGTATAAAAGAGCATTATAAGATACAGTGGCTGAAAATTTAAAACTAGTCAAGGCAAAAAATGAGGTGTGAATTTGAATAATATCAACAATTAACCACTAAGACACCTTATGTAGAAGGGTGGTGAATTTTCCATCATGCAGTCTTTCAGTCAGGCTTTTTGACTTTCTAAGAGAAATTCTTCTAAAAGCTAGAAGATGAATTTTCTAATGTCAACAGAACCTACAGGCCTGATCAAAAAATCCCTGAGAAAAGTTTGTCTTGTGCTACACAGATAGTGTGACTGGATGCTCATAAAGGTCCCTCTGACTCTCCGTAGCTTAGTGCTAGCAGAGTTGGCTCTGTGTTCTACACTGAGATCTAGTTTCCATCCTGCCATCCACTGGCAGCTGCCTGGCATTTGTGTTTCCACCGGGGGCTGTATGGCACAGTCTACTTACCCTTAGAAAGCTGGGAAACGCCTGCTAAAGATAAAAGGGGCAAAAAGTTACCTTTGTCTCCCTCTCCGTTCCATGCAATTGCTTTTCTCTGCCTCTGCTTTGTACTTCTGCCTTATTTTCTCCATTATGTATTCTCCTAATGTCAGATATTTCCGCAATGGTAGGGCTGCCAAATAGGAGTGCCACCAGCCCTGTCTAACAGCACATCTGTCAGTTCCCAGCCTCCACAGCTGGTCTATATTCAGTCGGGTTTCCAGTACAGCAAACACTACTCGACCACTTAAGTAACTCCAGGTCGAATGTGCTCTGAGACTGACGGGAGCTTCACAGCGTGGATAGCTGTTCATCTACTAGCAGTCTTGCAACCTAATTATTAGCTTTTGCTTTAACTGGGAATTTTTTGTGAAGCTGTCCTCTGCCAGTGTTAGACATTTCATTTTCTCAGGTCCTGTGTAAATATAAGGGTTTCCAAGCTCCATCTGGTTCCAGTTACTCAAGCAATAGAAATACACATGCTTCAGGAATTTGCAGACGGAGACTTACTGCTTTGCTGCCTTATAAAATCCTTTACAAAGTTCACCATGCTCTGTTGCCTCCTGATATACCTGTAGTCTGTAAAACAATTTCCCCTGAAATGTACTTAAGTCAGAGAAATAAATAAGCTGACAGTCTCAGGCCCTTCTTTCGAATAAGGTTAACCTGCCTTCACTACTAAATATGGCTTTATAATGCACCCCCCCACACACACACGCACACCCTTGACCACCAAAGACTGCCTCTTCCTGAAATCCCCCGTTCATATAAATACAGGAAGTAGAAATAAGAGAGGCTAAAATCAGACCTTCTTGCTAGTTTGCTTTCATTTCAGTGCTTGTTTAGTCCTCTGCCTTCCGATACTACTGAACCTGAAGCTGGTTTTAAACATCCTCTGCCTGCTGCCCCTGGAAATATCATCTTCAGTACAAAACGTAAGGATGTGGAGGTTCTGCTCAGCGATGGGAAGGAATTGCTGTCTTTACCAAGGAACTCTAAAGCCACTGTGAAACAGAAAGTGTCTGAAAGTTTGCAGTAATGATGAAAACATCAGCAGGAGACAAGGGAGCCAGGGATGACTCAGGGTAAGTCCTGAATCTTTGGTGTCTGCTCATTTTTAATAACTGTTGCTTTCCTTTTCCTACTCAACAAAGAGCTCTCGGCTGCATTTGTGAACTGGCTGCCGAAATATCAGCTACACAATCACAATGGTGTGGCATGATTGTACTGTAATTTACAGTATTTCATTTAGCTAACATGTTCCAGCTGAAAACAAACTGCAATACCTTTATTTAGCTTGAATCTTAGCTATTTAGGGAAGAAGGAGGATGAATTCCAACTTGCGGTGTAGGGCAAAGGACAAAATAAGAGAGTTCTGTGCTTTTGGAAATATGACAAATCTTTTCTGGGAGGCTTGCTTTGTTTCTACTGAAATGCTGAGAAGTGCATAAGGGCTCATCCCTATGATCTGATGGTCACTCCAGCTCCAGCATTCCAAGGTACGCAGAAACCCTGTCCACAGACTCCCAGGAGATTTCAGATGTGCTTTCTGTTAGGAAAAGACTCCAGCCTTTCCTTGCTCCTGGGCAACAGACAACTTGCAGGATCAAGACCCAAGAAAACCTAGTGGGAGAGAAAATTGGTTTTGACTGGGAGGTCAATCAGCTGCCCGGACTCCTGGAATCCCCCCGAGGCTTGGTTGTATCATAAAGCCCATGCTGAAGCTGAGCATTTCTGTTTCCTCTTGAAAACAATCAGGGGAAAATTACATAGCTGCTGAAACCTTCGGTTACCTCCCTTGGAAAAACATTTAACACCAGATATTAAGAGTGTTTCTTATCTGTCTGACACACTTAGCCTGTTTCCCACGAATAAAATCTCCCAGTGTGTCTGTGATGGGTGCAGTAGAAGCAGCTGTATAGGTGGATAGATACAAGGTACGTGCATTTGCAGTCACTGAGTGTGCTGCAAGTCAGTCTCCTCTGACTTGGAGCACACTCGGTCAGAAAGGGGACAGACCTGCTGCCGACAGCCTGGTGTGCTACAGCTTCACCATAGCACCATTCCCAAATACGCACATGGAGTGCAGGGGGTGGAGGGCAAACCCTGCTTTACAACTGTCACTGCCTTTGCCTTGTTCATTAAGTGGAACAATGAGACTCCTGTTCCAAAGTACAGTTCCTCAGTTCCACTTCATGTTAAACGCTGAGGGACAAAGATCACACAGCCATAAGGAAAGAGTGAAAGAATTCAATCCTTGTAGACCAGCAAGAGGAACTTAGTAGATGGTAATCCAAAGAATTTGCACTTTGCAGATATTCCCTGCATTTATGATAGTTAAGATGCCAAGTATTGAGAAAATGAAAGATTTATACTGTGTATCTCTTTCTCAGCCTGTCTGAAAGGAGCCCCATGCTTGCAAAGGTTTGCTTTCAGTTTAGAGTTGCAGGAGAAAGTTAACAAGCCATAGACCCTAGATCTGGACTGTAAATCAAGTGGTTGCAGGAATATTGAAGCATGCATGGGCATGATGCATGCATTCTTCATAAGTTTATGAGCACATGAACAATTTAACAGAATGGCCTTTTATTTCATTAACTGACTGTCTTTATTTTCAATGTATCTCCCATTCATAAAAAGGAACTCAGGTGTTTAAGAAAATCTGTTTTAACTGTCTGTTTATGTGCCATAATATTGCTGAAGATCCTCAAAATTGCTGCCTCTGAAAGGCAGAGAGATACCGAGGAGAAATCTGCCTCCAGAATTAGTAGCTCCTCAGAGAGGAATGTGGGGAGAAGTACAGCTAAAGGCTGGATGGAAATCAATCTAATCAAATTCTTCCAAAATGGGTTGGGAGAGAAACAGGGAAAATTTAACCAGTGATTCTGACTTAGAGTCAGGCTAAGTCCTAAGAACGTTAATAAGTGGTGAGATCACAAAACGAGAAATGTGAGCTGATTGAGCCTGGTGACCACGGTTTCATGAAAAGGTATATGCCTTCATTCCAACATCTGGCAAATGTATGGGGGAGATGATGAGGAGAGCAGACAAGAGCTGAGACAGAGACATAATATGCAAATATTAAAGTCCTCTGGGATAATGGCTGGTTCAGGTAGCTGGGATGGGTTACAGTGGTTCTCATTTCTGGGGCACCAGGCTGCCTCATGAAGTAATGACTGTGCATCTTTTCAGTGACATGTCTTTTTGGCACATCACAGTTGACAGATTTCATGTGATGAATGTAGGCATAAAGAGGTCAAGCGCTGGAGGAATCTGGAAACTGAACAATTCTCAAAGGTTTACAGATTTTAGCTTCAAAAGGGACTGTTTTGATTGTCTAGTCTGATCTCCTGTGTAGAGCAGACCAGAGAACCGCTTTAGTAAGCACCCTATCAGACCCATGACTTCTGCTGGAATGGGAGCTTTTAGATACTTGTTGACCACAAAAGCTTTCTTATCAAATGACTTTTCTACCCAGGCTACATATCCATCTGTGGTGGAGCAAATAAGTCTAATACCAACATTTACAGGTTTGAACCGAGAAAACAATTTTTAAAAACTCCTCAAGAGGTGTTCTTTGTAAAGGACTTAATCTGAGCTGATTTCAATCAGTGGAACAAGTCCTGTTGGCCTCAGGAGATCTTGGACCCAATGCAAAGTACTGGTGAAAGAAAACCTCAACCTAGAACATGTGAGATGTAGTGTTGAAGTGGGGAAGGGACAGTTCAGGCAACTGGAAACAAATCAGTGTCATCAAATTTCTGCTCTCTGTCAAACTCTTATAAGGGGTATACTTCCCAGTCCTGGGGAATGGTGCTTCTCAGGAAGAAAATGTCTGTGCTCGAGATGCATTGCACCAAGATCAGGATATTACTGTAAAGGCACAAAGCAGGAGGTGCTCTCCAAAGATACGTGGATTCGGTGCATCTAGAGAGGAGACATAAAATCTCCTGAAATGCATTTAACAGAAAAGCATGCTTACAACCACACTGACCTGTCATGTGATCTTTCTAGCGCTTCTCCATGAGTGAATTCTTGCCAAACTTAGTGGATGCTTTGAGCACGTTGTGCAGTGATACTGGTGGTAGCGCAGCAGTCAACTGCCCCTTTGTTTGCTAGAGGGTAGAGCACACTGGGAATGTCGCCCCTGAGTAGGGAACTCCTCATCATTGCAGTCAGTCTCATACCAATGTTCACAGGAATGGGGGCACGAGCATGAGCAGTATTCTGCTGATCTCCTTTCTGCTGCAGTTTCAGCTAAATACAGTTTTCCGCTTCTGTCCTAAATGGCTACATGCTGGTTTGTATTGTTGACTTTCCAACCTAGAGGCAGCATAGGCTGAAAAATCTACACGTGTGCATGCATCTCTCTTGCTCTGCGTGTAAAGGTATACATGTAAAACAGCGTGTCCTGGAGAGTAGCTATCAGGGTTGCTTGGCACAAATTTGAGCTGCCTTCATCCCTTATCAAGCCATGTGTATGTAGTCCAGATATCTCAGAGATTATCTATTTTATAGCATTTTTCCAAATGATAGTAGGACTATACTTTAACTCATCCACCAGTAAATATAGACAGCTTCTCGGACATCAAGAATATAGGCTTGTAAGACTCAGGATCTCTAAAACAACCTGAAAAATAGACATAAAAGCCAATACCTAAACCCAGTCTATTAGAAAAAGAAGCTGCAGCAAGATTAACTTCCCAGAGTTTCAAATGCTTGCCTGCTTTGATTGCTAAAGAGCAGAAAAACCGAAGTGTCTTAGTGAAACTAGGACAAAAAATTGTCTATCATCGCAGACCTTTAGCCATTATAATTTTGAAAGGGAGGAAGGGTTTTGCATTTGGGAATAGAAAGAAATGTTCTTTGGCTGGGTAGTTAGAAAGAAAAGGCAGCTGTTTGGAATGACTGACCACATTCTAGTGACACAGACAGATCTGTGAGTAGAGGGTAGATGTGGTCATCAAAAGCCCTGTGATGTCCCGGAAGACCATCACAACTTCCCAACCGCATCACAAAGGTATTCCCCCTATGCAGGGAAGGGGTTGTGTGTATGTTTGCGATTGCTTGGGTTGCGTTTTGTGAGGAATTAGAAATGAATGACAATAAATGCAGATTTTTAAGAAGTCATTATGAGATTTAGAATTAGGAGGAGCCAGGGGAAAGCATGTTTAGCACATGTTCTCTAAACCAAGGAGAGGTTACAATCCCTCTTGCCATATTATCATCAGTACAGAGTGGTCCCACAGTCAAAGGGGCTGCGGTGTGCTGGGATGGACCCGATTTTGGCAGCCGTGGTGTTCAGGGTAGCAACTATATCATAGATCACTGTGCTGATCTGGGGCCTTACATGGAAGGGACTTCTAAGAAATTAAAGCAGGAATAGCTACAAACCTGAGATGTTTGGTCATTAAAAAGAGAACAAAACATAATATTCTGTAGGTTTGAGGTATTCATACTACCAGAGAAGACTTCAGAGTTAGCTTTCTGAACAGTTATGGATCAAAACTGAGAAAACAAGAATGGAAGAAGACTATGTTTCGCTGCAGAAGAGTAGCTTTAAGAAGCCCTTCAGGAACCGGTGGAAGCAGTTAACGCAAAGTCATGCTACAAAGGGCAATTAAGCAGCAATTCTTGGATCTCAGAGAAGGCACTGGTCTAAGCAGTGGTCTGCAATTCAGCCTGTGTCCTAGATTACTTCCCAACCCTATTTTTGAGATTAATTTTTTTCTGTTGTGTTGGGCAGCTATTTCCCTATAGGTAACTAAAATGGAATCTCCAGAGTAAATCCTCATCTAGAGCCAGGTAGGAGCTAGACTAAATCACTCGGTTGTCTTTAATTCAACTTCTTTCCACCCACTCCCACACATGCACCATCCAAGGAGCTCTTGTGACCTCTCACAGCTGGCTCTGGTCACTACAGAGGCATTTTTCTGGTAACCAAGTAGAAAATCCACCTGCCTCCTCCTCCGACTTCTTCATCCATGGGGTTCTGACCGGCTGGCAGTTCACACTGGAGCTGGCCCTCAAGGCAGTGGGATTGTGGATGAATTTCTCCTCAAAGATGCTGCAGCCACATCCATTTGCCACAGCTGCAAATTGGATTACTGAAGCAGTTTGAGGTAAGGGCCCTCTCCAGTAATGAACATGCCCTTATCCTTAGGGAGGATTGAGGATTCTATTGCAATACAGATAAGTAGGTAAGTAGACCCCTAAGTAAACAGTGCTTCTTTCAAAAATAATTTGAAAAGTCAAGACCTCGTGCTTGCTGATCTTACCCTCCCTGTAGCACAGTTGTCACACATATGGATAATAACTGAGTAGCAGCACTACAATCACAAGAGCAACATAAGAATTTATTAACTGAAATCGGTTAAAAGTTTTTAAGGTGGAAAGAGGATACTGATGTTCAGAGGAGTAGGGCTTGAAAACCACTCTGCAGAGGAGGTATGTACATCTGTTTCTCAGCGTTGCAAGTTCTATAGCAGAAATTCTGCTGTTCAATTAATTATGTCTACTTTAGGAGAAATAATTTGCTCCTATGGGATGTTTAATTTGAGGATGAAGAGATCAAAATTCTGCCAATCTTTTGTTTCCCCAGTTACATTTCTGCAAACTTTTAGGGGGGTTGTATGTGGACAGGTAAGTGATTTTTTTGCCACTGTATTTGTTGATCATTATGTCTGAATTGGAGCGGTCTTGAGTGCTTGTTGGGTATTTTATAATGCTAAAAACCTTCAGACGTTAATATTCTGATATCACTCCTGCCTGTCTGCCTGTATAAGAAAATGTGTGTCTTAAAATTTGGGCACAGCTGGTACATAAGGGATTTAATAAAGGTGCTTTCTTCTCCGGAGTTTGCTGAATGAGGGGAGGCCTTACAGCCCTGGTGGGCATGGCCTGGGTTACTGACTGTGTTATCAGAGCTGTAGGACTTGTTCAAAGCTAAGTCAGTTTACCAGAATTACTAGCCATGGGCCACAGGGGACATAGTAAGACACTTGTGAGGTGGAATCAATAGCAGCTACCCATGAATTTGAAGAGCAAAGTACTTGAGGAGATATATACGACTGAGTCCTGTCACACCACTTGAATGAGGGTGCTTAGCTCTTCTAGGAAAGCCAGCCAGCAGTGGAGTGCTCTGAAATTCATGGTTACAGGGGCAGGACACATCTATGCAGCAAAGTGGGAGATGTAAGGGTGCTGAGCACACCCAGGCCCTGGAATTGATCTGGCTGCACAAAGAGAAACAGCAATGAGAAGACAGCTGAACGGGCAGGCAGGCATCCACAGGAGCTATGCGCCAAAAAGGGTGCACAGCGTCTGCAGGGTTTAAAACCTGGCTGTCGAACCATTTCTGTGCTTCTCCGCCAGAAAGGACTGCCTGTGGTATGCAGGGCAGAGAGGTGTTGTCCTTGTGTGATGGTTGCGCCCCATCTGCTGTGGAGGGGCATGGGGCTGTTGTCCAAAGCTGCTTGTGTGTATGCTGTATTTTCTGCAACAACCCTCGGCACCCTGCTCTCCCTCCACCATTGTGTTCGCAGTCGGCGATCTGCTCTTACTGTGTAGGAACACGTGCATTGTCCCCATTCTCCCCCCTGACGGAGGGAATCCCTAGAACACAAATACGTGCGTGGCTGAGTTGGAGTCAGTCCAGAGTAAGTCCGCGGAGCTGGAGAGGGGCTGAGTTCGGAAGCCATCCCAGGCCCTTGCTTCTCAGAGAAGGACGGCAAGCTGTCAGCTTGTGTTTTTTAACTGTGAAGTTGGAGGGGG
>Ga0065711_1005656_pt1 | contig 20142 bp, 14 predicted proteins | sample Hoacrofraction12_FD_59098 | JGI IMG/M metagenome (GOLD analysis project Ga0065711, IMG submission 59098) | Hoatzin crop microbial communities from Cojedes, Venezuela - Epithelial fraction 12 v2 (version 2) | ecosystem: Host-associated > Birds > Digestive system > Esophagus > Crop | place... | reverse complement strand
CACAGGACCTTGTCCGGGCGGGTCTTGAATATCTCCAGAGAAGGAGACTCCACAACCTCCCTGGGCAGCCTGTTCCAGTGCTCCGTCACCCTCAGAGGGAAGAAGTTCTTCCTCATGTTCAGACTATAACTGTTACAAGTCACTCCATGGAGTCAGGGATGTTGAAGGACATGATCTGGTTGCATAAGCAGCAGTAATTATTACCATCCATGTTATAAAACCAAACTGTTTTGTGGTAACACAGGACTGTCATTTCCAAATGTCACTGATTCCTACAAAGCAGTAGAATCCCATAGCAAGGACAAATTCAACACTGTGTGCAAAAACTACACTCTGCACAGTGCTGGATGTGAGGTCAGCTCCTGCCACCGTTGTAATAACCAGTAAAATCAATTTCAGACCCTTCTCAGTGCTCAAGGTGAGCTCTGCTGCTCCTGGTACTGTAGCACTCGAGCAACACAGCAAAACCTGATCAGCAAAAAGAATGTGCGAAGTAGAACTGTTATTAGGGTAAATTGCTGCCCAAGGAATGATTTCCTGGTGGATATTATTTTCTGAAACAGCTCAGGGCAGGTGATATCCACACGAAATAAACAAAATCCTCAAACTCTGATGAAAGCTGTAAGGTTCTGAGGAGTTGGAGCTCAGAAAATTTCAAGACATCTTTATTTTAACTCTGAGGTATTGAATAGGATAGAGTTGTATACACCTACAATTAACTCTGTAGTAGGCCAGGGTAACAGTTAGGTATTAAGCCTCCATTTCAAATCAGTGCAATTCCCTGCATTGTCTTCCTGACTTCTGCAGTGTTTCAGGGGAGGAGGTAATGGCAGTGTTGGACTGGAAATGGAAATGGACTGCATCCCTTTTTTTTAATTATTTTTTTAAAAACCAAGAATTGTGTTACTTTGGTGTTGACCATCTCCTCAAGGAATTGATTTTAAACCACGTGGATACACCAGCCCTGAAATAAAATGACCTTTTCTAATATCTTGATCCTTGAAAATACTTCTAAAGGGAAGGGGGAGAAGGGGCAGAGAGAAAAAATTCCTGCTGACCCTCTGGCATGTACTCTAATCATTTGAGTTTCTTGAATATTAAGTTTCGTTTGTTATACTTCAATACAGAATGGACTCTCATACTGGTATTCTGTTACCTACTGCAGACATGATAACCTGGAGAAAGCTCATGTGTCTGGTCTAGTCAAAAGTGGAAGGTATGTCGCTGCAGTTCTGAAATTTGCTTGCTTTGTTTTTCACTTGATACTTAAAAGTGGCATTTAAAATGTCTAATATTTGATTATTCAAAGATAAGGAGAAGGTATATCTCATTTCTGCTGCTGCTTTGGGGAAATAGCCACGTTCTTAGCTGATGTTCTCCTCTCCCTGAAGTTACTGACTGGGGAGTGTGGGCCCATTTGCATGCAGATTATGGTTTAGTTGTCACCTGTGCTCTTTTGCTTCTGTGGACGTGATAGTTCAGAAGAGCCTTTAGCATGAGCAGGTTTTGCTGTTCCTGAAAGAAGAAGAGAAAATTGCCTTTATTGCTGAAGCGAGAGAAAGGATAGAAGCTTAATTGTAAATTAAGTAGTAGTTCTACCATAGTCCATAGGCACTAAAAAATTCTTACTGATGAGTGAGGCGGACTATTTCCGAGAGCAGGTAACTAGTAACAAGTGTGGGGAACTAACAGTTCATCAAAACCATTTTTACTTTATAGTAAATAATGTTTGTAATCTCTGCATTGCAACTTCACTTATAATTTACACTAATAATAAAACTAACTGCACTAGGTCCATCATAATGCATGTGCAAATTTTTTATTTTATAGGAGTTTTATTAAGTTTGTTGTAGCTAAGATAGATGAAAATCAATAAGAATATTTTGGGAGACAGATGGTGACTGATTTTTAGTAGAAGATTGAAGTAGCTTTTGTTACTTAATGACAAAAGGGAAAAGTGTCACTGAGTGAAGACTTTGTTCGTCATAAAATTTCAGTGATTATGATATTACGCCTGCAAAGCAACTTGCAACCTCAATTTTATGATGGGAAATGCAGTTACAGCATAGTACTACTTACTCTTCTTGCGTATCTCAGTCCTTTGCGGGAGTAAAGCAACTGTGTTTGAAGCCTGTGGTCTAGCAGAATGAGTATGGGAATTTTTGGCACTGGGATGTAGCTGAAACTCCTTCTTTTCAAACTGACATTTATGAAAGGTTAACAGATATAAGACCTGATGAAAGAGCTAGCAGCATCAGGGGCCCAGCTTAATAGCTTATCTTCTCTACTGTTTATTTTCCAGTGAGATTTCCTCGAACAAGAAGCAAGAAATGTTGCAATACTTGTCACATTTAGGCCAAAGGTTTGATAACTTTCAGACTTACTTGACTTCTGAAAACAGGCTAGATGCTATAGTTACCATGTGAACTATCTCAGTAAATATTGTTATGAAAACTACTTTCTAAGATTCTGTTTTGTTGAAAAATTATTTGTAAATAAGTCCACAAATGAATTGTTTTCTCCACCTTTGCATCTCAGTCCTTTTAAGCCCATCTTTGAAAGTAAATTGAAAGAAAAATCTAGCTAAATACCACGTATTCCTTAAGTTAAATTAATTCAGAATCAATAATTTAGTATTGCTTGATGTTTCTAAATGTAACTGCTGATACAGCCTAAACAATGGATTCTGAAAGTATTGCTTACATTGCTCGAAATAGAGATAACTGTTCTGGAAGGTCTGTGGATGTTTTAAAGGGCCAACTTGAAAGGCAGAATTTAATTGCAAGTATATAAAATAGTATCTGGCTATACCATTGCTCCTAGTTTACCTGGAAGTTTTATTGTTTATGTATTCTATGTTTGAGGCTACAAAATCAAGGAGCCTCCAGGGGCTGTTTACAGTGTGGTTACAGCAGAACAGAGATTTCCGAGTCAGCTTGAAATTGGCTACCTTGGATATTGGTCATAGTCTAGTTGACCCAGCATGGAGATTAGCTTAATTTAATTTGCTCAGTTCTTTTTGCAGCTTTCTTGATTGCACAGCACAGTTTCTCTTTCAGGTGTCTAAGGCCAAATTACAAATCCTGAGCAACTCTTTCCCTTGTGTGTCCTTTCAGTTGCTTTCTGGAGGAGTCTGTGGTTTTTTGCCAAGAAAGTTGTCTAGGTGTAAAAGCTTTGCTACTGTTCATACCCAGCACTTCCAAAGTGTTGACAGAGTGAGAAGTAAGTGCCTAAGTCCCATTCAGAACCACAAAATGAGCATCCCCTTGATTATCTGGTCTCGGAAATTTTCTTGGATTCTGCTTACTGGATTGGTCCTGCAGAAGATAGGGAGGAGGTATTTTTCTCAGTTCCTGTGTGATGCCTTCAGTATCTAAAAAATCCCTGAAATAGCCTTGAAGTCGTTGGAGAGCATAGCTTAGGATGCATTTATTTCCTTAAGATTTACAGTTACTATATTTACTGTGTCTGCACAGATATAATGAGTGGCTTCAGTAGATTTCATTCTAAGATGCCTGCCTGTCTCCTCACTGTTTGTATAGCAGCTTGGCCATCTACCCAGATGCTGTGGATTCACCGAAGAATCGGGTGATGTAGTGCTTAGCGTTGTGATGTTCCCTCGAGGATGTAGCTCTTAATGCATTATGGCAGGTACATTGATTTCAGATACATAACACACAAAATTATGACAAGTTGCAAGTATAATTAAAAGAAGTTTATCTGGTGTATCCAAAACCATTCTTGAAGCTTTTTCTAGCTGACAGTGATTTGTGATTTTGGTAGCCTTTCTTTTTTAAATAATATGAAGTTTGTTCATTTTTTATGTGCGTCACTGCATGACTCATGTCATCTTTGTCATCATTCACAGAGCTGTTGCCTTCTTGGAGTGCAGGTGGTGGCACTGAACAAATTTAGTAGTTCTGAAATATGCTAGAGGGAAAACATGCTTCTGTCTAGTAGGGAATGCGTTTAATTATTCCAGTATCAATGTACTTTACTTCTCACTTTCTTTTCCTGCAGCAAGAGCACGTATAGAAGGCAGATGTGGCAATTCCTGACATTTTAAGCCATTTGGTGTCCAGTGTGTGCTTCTGGACTTTTCTGTTCAGTGATCTGTTGGGTCATTTGGACGTGTTGTGGCCCCATAAATGCTGAGACTGAGAAGCTCCTGCTGCAGCCTCAACAGGAGCGTTATGGGTGCAATGTGGTCACATTTGCCATGTGCCTCCTTCTATGCACCTGCACTGAATAAATAGAGCAGCTCGGGTACCCTTTGTTTAACCGTGGCGACAACACAACAGGCCTTTTCTTCCTCCAAAATATCACTGCCTAAAAAAAGGGAACTCCTACACTGTCTTAAACATTTTGATTTATTTAGCTGAAGCAATGGGATTGTCACTGAACAACTTGACTCGTTAGACTTATGTCAAATCATATGATTTAACTGTTGGTAGTTGAATGGGATGAGAGGAAATACTGTAAAATAGCATAACCCAGCGCTTGCAAAGACTTTATTATACAGTACAATGCAGGGAGCTGAATAAACATACAGGCAGGGCAAAGTTAATAAAGATTGTGAAACATCTTGACATGGTCAAATGAAATAGCTACATGCCATGAGGTAGAAGCTTAGTAACAGGGTTGTAAGCAGCTGTCCCCAAATTTAAGGAAATTACAAAATTGCGATAGTTCCAGCTGCTTTCAAAGTACATGGAGAAACGCTGCAATCCTATGAAATCAGGTTCCATATACTGAGTGCAGTTGAGAGTTATTCTCACCTGGCATTTCATGTAGATTAACCCCTAAGCATTCCTGACACACAGTCCCATTTGTAGATTGTATCTTAATGTCCTTCAAGTGCTTCAGTCCTGCTCAGGAATATACAACATACATCAAACTGCTGGTAACTATGTCTATTGCTGTAAGATTCAATGTGACATTTTTAATATATTCTGAGTTTACATTCCTGAAAGAAGCTTTTTGGTTTTGAAATAAAGGGAGAACATTTTGGGAAATATCTGAAGAACTGCACACTTCTGGCAGAATAGAAAGGAGTTGGCACGAGAGAAAGCCTGACATGCCGAGTGCAAAGAGATTTTGAGTTTGTTCAGACTGATACTTATTAGCATTAATCAGCATGTGCTTTTAAACACACAAAAATAACTTTTCTGTGACTATACTTCAATATGTGGATGTTAAAAGCTTACACTTATTTTCTGACAAATATTAAACAAGTGCATATGGAGCTCAGAAAAGTGAAGTTTCAAAAACAGAAAGCTTAAGCAGTAATGCACAGAATCATGTTGCGATTCGTAACCTGTAAGAAAACATCTTTTCTTCACCTTTCAGGGGTACTTTAATCTATACTGAAAACTGTTTCATTTTACTATGCAAAATACAGTACCTTGAAATAATGTGAAATGAGAACTAATTTGGAAGGAGAAACATCCCTAAATAATTTCTGCTATTTTATCAGCATGGGAAGTATTCATTAGGGGTAACATTGACCTCTGTGTGTAAGGACAGTGAAAAAAGTCATGAAGGAGCTCAGAACCGAGTGGGATCCTAGCTGTGCGCAGCTCCCCTGCTGACCTCTGGGGAAGGTCGAGCCGCAAGTGCAGCTGTGGTGCATGAAGGGTGCTGCTGCAGCCCGGGCAGTGATGGAGACCTGGCCGGGGCTGCCTGGCCAAGGTCCTGTTGCCACTTGCTCAACTTACAATGAGACCCTAAATGCTCTTGGGATAGGTACTCAGCATATTGAGCCGGGACTGCTCTGTCTTGTGTTTTCAGTGCCATGTGCCCCTTTGGTAATGGCAGATTTGGGGAACTTATTTTCTTTGGATTTTCTATAAGCCGATCCGGTTTACTCAGAATTTATGAAGGGTGCAAAGATTTGAGGTAAATTCATGACCAAATTGATATGTTGCTTGTGACTTCCATTGAGCCATCAGATCACTGCTGGCTTCTAATGAGCATACAACTGCTCTGATTCATCATCAGACATATTTTTTCTAGTTACCAGATGAAAGGAATTTGTGTAACTACCTCTTCCTTGTGTAGTACAGCTTAATTCATGATACTTCTCTGAGCACAGCTTGAATGTCTCCTGAGTTTTTCTAGAGGCTTGTCCAATAGCAGAATCTTTATTTTCGTAGTCAGAATGACAGTGAAAGCTGCAATGTAAGGCTCTTGTTCAATTTACAGAAAAAGATGAGGCAGTAGTGGAGCATAAATTACAGAACAAAAGGTTAAAATGAGTGGTTAAAAGCAGAGAGATTTTGTTGTGAGGTTTGAGAGCCCAATGAAAACATCACAGATGTTAAAGATTAATTGTCTGGGATACTGAGTAGTATGTATTGGTAAATGAGATATTATTATGTTAAAAATATTTTCTATTGGAAGTTGTTAGAAAGAGAATGGATTCTTTTGTTATGATGGTAACCATAATGCATTGAATGCTTAAAGCTTGAATATCTCCTTAAAGGATATTTTATATTATATTAGCACAGAGCTGAATTATTAGAATGAAGAAAAAACACACTTACAAAAAGTAGTTAAGAGGTTTTCAAGGATGGGGTGTGGGTTTTTTTTGGTTTAAAAAACCAAACCCAGAGGTAAGTGCAGATAAGGAGAAACACTCGGAATGTTTAATCCATTTGCATCGCTCTTGTGCTTGCCATCCGTATTGATTTGTTACAAAGAACACCCCTGATTGACACTCCAGGGCTGTAGTCTGAATCAGATTCCTAAATCTGATTCAACGTTTACTGGGTTCACTATGCAATCTCATGCTTCATTCAGCAATATCCATAACTTGATCATACTCTAAACAGAAAAGAAGGTTTGCTTGCCACGTAAGCGGAATTAGCCCCTCAGCTATGCCTGAGCTGATATATGTGTATCAAACTTGTAGTGATTTGCATATACTCCTAATTATCTCCTCACCACTGAACTTTATTATGTATAACGAGTGGTGTAGCTTTTTATGTTTGAATGCTTCAGGAGCTAAAATCAAGTTAATTCATCCTTTTTTAATTTGTAAATATATATTCTGATGTTTCAAAATATCCAGGAAATAATGAATCTGAAATAAAATGCAATTCTTTGATATATATGTGTTCTTCATTTTGGGAACCTAAGATGAAATATGCGTAGATTTTTCTCCTATTGTAGAATATTAAGCTAAGAGAAGTTGTTTTGAAATCTAAATGTTGGATGAAATGGGTAACTTATCTGTGAAAGAATTACTGTCCATAGTAGTGATCAGGTGAGACCTCATCCTGTGGGTCATGTAATGACTTCTGGGAAAAAGAGGTCTTCAGTCTTCATGAATCCAAAGAATTCCTTTGGAAGGTCTTGAAGTAAATGTGACTGTTTTGTTTGGGGATGGGTTGTGTTTATTATTATTAAATGAAAATTATTTCCTGCTTAAATTTTTTTATTATTATAGTTTAGGAATGTTAAAAATGGATAAAGAAGGGCTGAAGTCCTTAAATAAGGTATTTTTCACCTGAGCTATGCTATTAGAAAGTCCAAGGGACTGGAATATTGTCTCTTGAAAGAAGAAAACAAAAAGAGAGAAGTCCCAATTTCTCTTTTATTAAAATGTGAATCAATATATTTGGCTTGTGAAATGTTTTCCAGGATAAAGCAAAATGTCTCAGAAGCAGAATTTTCCTTCAGTACATCATAATCTACAAGTCAGCTGGGCGTATGAGATCAATAGTACTGTGTCTTGTTAGGTTATCATGAAGCTAGAGGAATATGTTAAAGGAGGATACCAGAAAATGAGCCTTTTAGGGAGCTATTTCTTTTGGGGCTTTTAAAAGCAAAAGTAATTCTTGTAAACCATAAAACTCCATTATCAATTAATATATCAATATTCCTATGAATAGAAACTCTGAATTAATTTGACTTTTCCTTCAGAGTTTCTGTAAGTGTATGTATTTTGTATATGTGATGTGTTTTTGTGTGTGTGTATGTGTATCAGTGAAATTATTCTTTATGACAACAGTTACCTTTCTTTTCTGACTATGACAAGACTAAAAGCTGTTGCTGGCCTTGAGGTATAGTAAAAACTTCTGTGTCTTTGGAGCAGCACTAAATGTGGCTCAGACTTGTAATGCTTCAGCTTAGGACGTTCCCATGTCAGTTATTCGCATGTGGTCATCCCTGGCAATGGGGAGAACTGTGTGGTTGTCCATGTCCATACCCCACTGACAGCATGGGGCAACTAAACCTGTCCTGATCATCTATGACTGTAAACTGAAAATAAATTGAAGCGGTTAATATTTGGAATGGAAAGCATGCCTTCCTGATGCAGGAGACACAGCTCTCCAATATCTACCTGTCCATTCAGGCTTTCAGCGGAGTGGAATTGCTTTACAGCACAGGAAAGAAAGGGAGAAGCATCAAGACTTCCACCTTTACATTTCTGAGCACTTCTATTTGTGCCAATCTCTGCTTCCAGTTGTACCCCCACTGTCATGCTCCAGGTTCAAGAGCCAAGGTTTTTCTGGCAGATGAAAGGAGCAAAAGTTTAGTCCTGCAAATGTGTGTTGAGACTTACGAATCTAATGACAATACTAAACTCTGGTAATGACTGTTAGGTATGTCACTGCTAAGAGACACACCTGCATATCTTTTTAATTTCACACATTTATAATAATTTTAAAATAGAAGGAAAACTGTTCCTAAAAGTATTCGGTGAGGAGCAGAAACATCAGGTGAGATCAAAGTGATCATTGTAGACCTGTTTTGAAATCTTTGTTTTTTTAGAGTTCCCTTAAAATACTTTTGTTCCACTGGCTGTTGTATACCAGAATTGAATTCTGGGCCCAATTACTTGTGAGCTCAAAAAGTGCCTGCAAATTTGGCAAGCAAGTTGACAGAAATCTCACACACTTAGATTTTCTTGGTGTTTCTTTTTTTTATGTGATACCTTGATCTGTGTGTCATGCAAAGTTTGGGGGACGTAACTATCTGTTCTGATGCCCGCAGCTCCAAATTTAAGTGGTTCTATGTCAGTAATTCAGGTGAATAATTGAAAAAGTGACTTAACATGGATGCTGGTGTTGGATAATGTTGAGATGGATGGATTGCCTGTGTTCTCGTGACAGTGTGTGGTGCTGATCTTCAGAGCTTGGCAAAGGAAGTGTTCAGAATAGACGCCAAGGCATGGCCCAGTGGAAGAAACTGGATAGACTTGCATACTTGAGACCAGTCTGTGTTGGTTGTTTTGTGGTTTTTTTGTTTGGTGTGGGGGTTTTTTGGACTGCCTTAGTTGGTAATAGAAAGGATACTGAATGCACAGACTTGTTTCATAAAGGTGATGATGCTTGGCTGTGTCTCTGCTCAACAAGGAGACCATCCTAAAGACACAGCATCCAAAGTCACCTGATTAATTCCATGAAATCAGTTGTAATCTCTTTAAACTGGCTGTTCGCCGTTCAGCTGAATGCCCTAAATTTCTCTAGTGCTAGGTCCCAAAATGACTGCTCTGCTGCTATCTCTGAGAGGTCCCCTAGCTTCTAGAACTGTGAAGCAGCTCAGGTGAAAGACCCTCTGAAGGAGATGAATGTGTCCAGAAATGGATTTATTTTCTCGGCTGATTTGTTTTGTCTACTGGGCTCACAGTGATGCTTGGCTGTAGCTGTGCAGTCCCTGAAATAAATGAGAATTGTAGTTCTGAGACAGAAAGCAGATTTCTGTCTTTTCTCTCTGCTCTGAAGCTGTTAATGGTTTAATTTAATGATAGTTTTATGTCTCCATGATGAAAAATACTTTGGTAAAGCTAATCTGTTCTGAACTGCTGTATTTTCTACTGTCTTGCCATTTCCTGACTCATGGTGGTATTGTCTTTGGTAAATACGTGAGTAAAAGTGCTTTTGGGGCAGAACAGTCTATAAATAGTTGAAGAATATCCAGTTAGGATAAAGGATTATTTAAAAGTTCATTTTATTTCTTAAGGTTCAATCTCATGGAGTATAAATGTGGGATATCTTACCAATATTTTGTGTGTGTATAGGTATTTTCATTTATATGTAAATGTAGACCTGCATCTCATGAACTCCACAATTTTTTCAAAGAATCAAAGAACATTTTAAAATCTTTTTGTGTTATTTATTACAAATGTCCTAGGATCATCTTGATTGTTAATTTCTTTTGTAATTTAAGCATTCATTTGCAGAATAAAGAAAAAAATGCACAGAACAGCTTTAACTGTCAGGACAACACAATGTGCAGCTAGCAAGGGAGCACATGCGTGCGATTTATGGTGGGATATAAACATATTGGTGTGGGGACTACTGCTTTCAAAGCAAGTATTAAGTTGTCAGAAGTTGAGCTATGTATTAATGGCATCATTATTAGAATTTGGTTACTATTTTAGATCTATAAATCTGTTGATAATTTTAAGAAACAGCAGCACATCATTAATAAAAGTTTTCAGTTCAGCGGAGCAGTATGTGAAGTAAACATGATCATCTTAGGCTAATTTGAAACAGGGAGTAGGTCTGAGTTGTAATGAAATTATTTTTTAAATGGAACATTTTATTTTCATATTTTTGTAATGCTCCTTTCATGTCATAGCCTGAGGCTGATACGCCTGCTTTATCCTCTAAAAGTCTGGATAAATGGAGCTTGCTTGGATGCGTGGGAAGGTTAGGTCTAGATGAAGATTCAAGCTTCACAATTTATGTTTCAGGAAAAAGTAAAGAGGTCATGGAGATCATGTATGTTGGCTGATGGGTCATGGAATTCCTAATGACCTGTTCAAAGAGCAGTACCAAGGCAGCGATGAAAGCAGAGCCGTTTGCTGGCCCTGCTGGCAGGGGAGCAAGTACTGAGCTGGCATCTCGCACTTCTGGGGACTGCGTGACATCCTTTGTTTCAGCAGGTCGCCAGTGGAGACTCTGATTCCCATCTCAGAAAGCCATTAGAACTTGCAAAAAAGAAAACAAGGAGAGGGAAAAGAAAAGAAAAGAAAAAAAGAGAAAAAAAAAAAGAAAAAAATAATGAGGAAAAAGAGCAACAACAATTTGCAAATGGAGCACTAAATGATACACTTTACAGAGCAGTGTCTTTTCCTGGATGTTTTCAGGGAGTTGAAAGAACAGGCTAAACAAATCCTTTCCACCTCATTACGATTTCCTGGTTGGCTCCAAGTGATACACCAAGGTCAGCGAGAGGGGACTGGGTCTACTTCACACACAGGCAATAAAACTTACCCTTTCTTCTTAGAGCCACAGTCTCAGTTTACATAAGTTTTGTTATCAAGTCCCATGGTTTTTGTCCAGCCAGGATTTTGCCTCAGTAGAAACAACTGCAAATAAAATATTTTTGGCTAAAGAAGTGCTTTGCATATGAGGTGTGGTTTCAGTGTGTTAGAGATTTCTGCCCTTGTGCTGATGCACCAGGGCTGAATATCTGAAGAACACGTAGAGTCGGTCAGGGAGGACACTGAGTCCACACAAAGCATAGGTGTCCTGGAAATAGCAGGTGTTCAGCTCTGATCTAGCTGAATATGTGGTCCCACCTTGGGTCCATGGGTCTTGCTCGCCTGCTGGGTGCTAGATAGCGTAGGGGTGGGTGGGATTCGTGGCTCTGTCCCGTGCCCCCGGCCTCCCCTGGCACAGCTGCCTAGGGATGTCTGCAGGGGCTGGATTTATGTTTGAGCATTGATGCCGATGACGGGGGTGAGTGATAGGGCTGTTAAGTTTCAGGGTCCTTGAATCAACAATCTGGGGTGTAGCATAGGCTGAAAAAAGCTATAGGTAGGGTGGACTGATTTCAGACTGCAGATTTTTTTTCCCAGATCCACAAAACTAGTACCTCTTATTTAAAAGCCCAGGAGATAAAGTCATTCTGAAAAACAAATAGACCTTAGGCTCATCTGTGTGTCTAAAAGTACATGACTAAAACCGAAAGAAAAGAGATATTACTAGCAGGATTAACTTCCTTCTGAAAACCAGCAATATCCTTCAGAAATCTCTGGGCCCATATTAGTAGTTGTCCTAAGAAATAATTTAAAGTTCTTTACCTTTTATCGCTATTTCATTTCGCTGGTCATTAGGATGGCTCAGATCATTAAGGTCTGTCATTGCAAATAATCGATAGAGAACACTAATCTGTTACAGAATGCTTGTGATACAAAATCCAGTAAAGTGATCTATATGAGTCTTATCTTAGTGCTGGGAATGTGATTTATGCTATAAAGAAAACATTTATAAGGAGTGCAGTAGAAGAGGAAATTAATACTATAAACCTGTCATGAGGTGTTTTAGTCAGACATGGAACCAAGGCAAAATGAAGCTCTGGGGAAGTTGTAGTTGTGAAACCTTGTACCTAACCTTCAACCTCCCAAGGAAAAAAAAATCCAAAACTTTGCTTGCTGTTTGCAGTAAAAGCATAACTGATTTTGAGGCTGCAGACTTGTATGAAGAAAAGAATTAGGGGTGGTGGTTTCTTTTTTTTTAATCTTTTGTGATTGTATGAGTACATCTTTGTAGTTAGTGCTACAGAAGATATGGACTTTGTGCTTCCACTACTGGATAGTTTCATTTTGTCCTTATATGCCCTTTGTTCCCATACGTCTATGGGGTGAACAATCACTTTTCACTACTTAAACAGTCTATTTTGCTATAAACTTAGTTGTATACTGTTTTTTAGGGCTACACTTTTTTCTAATAGATCTGTATTAATCTGTGTCCTTTTTTGAGAGTTTGCTCAGCCAGTCAATCCAGTATTCTCTATCTGACTGCATGCATTTTCAGATGCATGAGGAAAGGTATCGGTAAGCCGCTATGTTTCATATACAGAATTGTGACTGGTGATGTAATGAGTCAGCTGTGGAGTATACTCAAAATAGAATCATAGAATCATTAATTTTGGAGAAGACCTATAAGATCGAATCCACCTGTCAACCCAACACCACCATGCCTACTAAACCATGTCCCAAAGTGCCATGTCTACACATTTTTTGAACACTTCCAGGGACAGTGACTCCACCACTTTTCTGGGCAGCCTGTTCCAGTGCCTGACCACTCTTTCAGTAAAGAAATTTTTCCTAATATCCAATCTAAACCTCCCCTGATGTAACTTGAGACCATTTCCGCTCCTATTGCCTGTTACTTGGGAGAAGAGACCAACACCCACCTCGCTACAACCAGTAAGGTCTCCCCTCGGTCTCTTCTTCTCCAGACTAAACAACCCCAGTTCCCTCAGCCACTCCTCAGAAGACTTGTGCTCTAGACCCTTCACCAGCTTCGTTGCCCTTCTCTGGACATGCTCCAGCCCCTCAAAGTCTGTCTTGTAGTGAGGGGCCCAAAACTGAAAGTATTCGAGGTGCGGCCTCACCAGTGCTGAGTACGGTGGCACGATCCCCTCCCTACTCCTGCTGGCCACACTGTTCCTGATACAAGCCAGGATGCCGTTGACTTTCTTGGCCACCTGAGCACACTGCTAGCTCATGTGCAGCCAGCTGTCAACCAGCACCCTCAGGTCCTTTTCTGCAGGGCAGCTTTCCAGCCACTCCTCCCCAAGCCTGTAGCGTTGCATGGGGTAGTTATACTACCTGTCTATACATTATTATAATTAATTTTTATGTTCAAATTATCTAAAGTTTCAAAAATCATATATTTCAGACAGAAAACCTACCCAAGCTCCTTGATCATTCAGTGAGCTGATCCTTTGCTAAAAGATATGACTGAGTTTATGCATGTCTGAAATCTGCTGAAGGCTTGGAAAATCACATTTATGCAAGTGTTATGAGCTGCTGCCAAAGGAAAAGAACCAGCCATAATTTTTATTGAATGAGCACCTTGTCCTTAAAAATATTCTAATAGCCCATCAGGATTAAATCCTTAATCTAGTAGATCTATTGCAATTTTTTCTCATAGCAAATAAGAATTGGAGGAATTGTGTAATTTGTTCCATTTTTTCATCCTAGAATAAAGTACCAAAAATACAGAAAAAACAGAAGACTGCCCCACCCTCCCTTTCAAACCTTAGAAACTACCATCTGGAGTCTTTGCTATTTCTTAATACTTAATAAATTAAAAACTAATTAATTCCTTTATGTCAGGTTTTTCTCATTAGGGTAATAATAACCTTTCGAAGTTTGTCATTCACTAGTCAGCAACGTACCATATGCTTGATGTCACATGATAAAAAGTATTTTCAATTTACCATGCTATAGAGTGCCTTATTGCTACTTAGCATCATAATTTTTTCTTCAGTGATGTCTCACTGACATATGCCACCAAATGCATTAATTGTTTGCTAATATATCCTCAACCACATGAATGCATATATTTGCCAGAAATATTGCTCTCATAAAAATATTTCTTCTTGCCTTCACTCTCCATGAGCTCTATTTCGCACATGATATTTATGCCTAAATCCCACTGGTGCCTTTTGGAGGAAGGTGTGTTAGGTCTGGTGACACTTAGAGGGTGTCAATGTGGCTGTGATTGCTTTGTCCAGCCCTGTAGTTACGCTCAAACAGATTCTTAGGAATTGTCTTTTCTCAAAATCATATTTTCTTGTTAAGGATTTACTGTGCAAAATTAAATTTTAGTTTCTCAACCTCTGTATGTCAACTTTTTTTTTTTTTTTTTTTAAGATCTTTGTGGTCATTCATGTAACAGGTTAAAACCTCAGTGTGGACAGGACTACAGTAAATGTAAGGGCAGCTTCATCTTAAAAAGACTTTGGAATTCTCCTTCATTTATATTGCACTGAAAAATAAATGCATAAAAATTTGAAAACTGCAAATCAAAAGCTTGGCTGGTTCAGTTGATATAGAGGTAGTGCAGCTGGTGCACTAACAGCATGTTCATAGAAACTTACGATTGGAGAATGCGTTGGGTTGGAAAGGGACCTTAAAGATCACCTTGTTCCAACCCCCCTGTAATGGGCAAGGACCCCTTCCACCAGACCAGGTTGCTCAGAGCCCCATCCAGCCTTAGCTTGAACACTGCCAGGGAGGGGACATCCACAGCTTCTCTGGGCAGCCTGTGTCAGGGCCTCACCACTCTCATAGCAAAAAACTTCTTCCCAATATCTGATCTAAATCTGCCCTCTTTCAGTTTAAATCCATTACCCCTTGTCCTGTCACTATAGTCCCTCCCCATCGTTTCTGTAGGCCCCCTTTTAGTACTGGAAGACTGCTGTAAGTTAACCTGTAGCCTTCTCTTCACTGAATCGACTAAGAGAATTGCCATTCAATACTTTGCTTATATTATTTTTTGGTATTCTAATTAGGATATGTGAAATTAGTCATATCTTAAAGAGTATTATAGTTAATTGCTTTGTCTTTATTCTCTTCTAACCAATTCAGCTCTTTATTTTCTGTTGTTCCATTCTATTCAGGCTTACCCACTTACTACTGTAACTCAACCATTTTGTGTTTTGATTCCTAGTAGTGGACTTGCGAATATACTGTTATGATTGCTATCTTGTGGGATGAGGTCTCATGATCTTGGGTTACGATTTGGATTGATGTAGAATAAGTTGTGAGCAGAAACTCTTGTCTTCATGCTCATTTCTTTGGTCCTATTTTGCTGAATGACCTGAGATCAACACCCTGTAACCCTCTTGAGAGGAACTCGCAATAGTGTATTCATAACCCTGTCCTGCAGAATTAAAACTGACAGGCTGTCATCGACAGTCTTAAAAGGCATAGCTTGCTTGCTGTAAAAGCCATGCGATAATAGACGGTTGGGCTGGAGGGAGGATATCTGCATCAAAGCACCGCCCTGTGAGCCGGGTTTCTGTATATCACTCATACTTTCACAAATGATGAAACAAAGTTCTGCCTGGCTATTTCTTACACGCTGCAGCCACCTCCACACTGTTACTAAAGTTTCAGCATACTAAAATGTAGTGTTCACAAATGAAGAAGTGAGACTGTTTGTGCTATGGTTATCGAAAGCAGATAAGGCCTTTGTGGTCCTCACGTTTTTATTTAATTTTGGTTGTGTCAAGACTAAAGTGAAAAGAACTTTCATGAAGGTCATTTTTTTCAGGTGGTTCAGAACAATCAATGGTAACTGCTAAATACTATACAATCTGTCATGCATTCGAGTCAAATTTTAAAATTTTTGATCAGAAATCCCCACAATATAGCAAACAGTGTTTCAGAAATCGGGTCAAACTAGAGGTTAATTCGCAAGAGTCAAAATGATTAACAGCAAAGTGTTGGTTTCATGCAAGAATCATCATTTAAAAAAAAAAAAAACGCTCTGGTTTCCATTCCTAGCTTTGGGAATGAAAATGTGACCTTGCCAGCTCTCAGCCTTTTAGTCTCTGTCCTGCGGAGTGCTGGAGAGAAGAGAGCAATCTGTTTTAAGCCGTCACGCATTGAAGTTAGTCTGCAGTGGAGCAAAACTACACCAGCACAGCACATTGCTGTTGCACTTCTCTCTCCGCTCGTTCCCCTCCCACCCTCTTTTCCAAGTTTTTGGAGGCTTTTGCTCTGCAAAAGGAACTGAAATCCCTTTTGGTTTGTGGCACTTCATGCGTAGCTGCTGAGAGGGAGCTGCTGGAGTGAAAGTTCCCTCTGAAGCCTTATCTGTACCATAGGCATTTTGTCAAATGTTTCCCAATGTTTGTATTCCGTACTCTTGACATATGTCCCTGCTATAGATGGTGTATGCTGCATGCACCTGAAGTAGCTGCATTGACATGGTGATACATTTGAAATAGGAAAAATCACGATTTGTCAATAACAAGGTGAGAAAACCTGTTTACTGTTTCGGGCTGGAGGCTGGGAGGTAGACAGCAGTAATTTTGTCCCAGTAAAAGTGAATGGACTTTGTTGTTCTGCACGTATCTGTGTTCTGACTGCATGACTAACTGGGCTGTACGTGAGTGCTACCTCAGGCCTTCAGAGCAATTTTGACACAGTGGCTTTGTGCTTTGTCTGGGTAAGTTCCTGAGGATCTTGGAGGGAACACTTGGCTATTGATGAATACCACGTCTTCTCAGACAAGTGTGTGATGTCTGCTAGTGAGGCTAGTGGAGCCGAGTATGAAGCACAGCATAGACATGGATGGTCCTGGTGGGGTTTACTTACCGATGATACCCGTAAATGTAAAATTTCCACTTACTAGAGTGATTGTAATTAAACTAAAGTAGATCCTTGCTATTTTGAGAAGACAGGAAAGCTCTAAGATAAAGAAGCTCATAAATAACGCTACTTAGACAAACTTGATTTGCTGTTTTCGGGGGGACAGGAAAGTTCTAAGATAGAGAGATTCCTAAATAATTCTACTCCAGACAGCTCGGCCTTGGGAGGGCAGATGCACCAAGCTACAGAGATAAAGAGGCACCAAGAGAGCAACAAGACCAAAGCAAAACAAGCTGGAAGGACACGGTATACGTGATCTTAGAACTGAGTTTGTGCAGAAACAAAGGTCAACCAGCAGACAGTGTGTTGAGGAGTATAAGCCTTCATCTTAAGACCCCCAAAGGCCACTTGAGGATGCTAACAGACATGCGTGAAACATTAACATATGCTAATTAGTTATTGGAAAAGTCATGAATATGCTAAGAATTTCTCAGAAATATAATGAATAAGTATATTGTGATTGTATTTAACCTGAAATGACAGGGTGTTAGGCGTGCACATTTGGAGGAGAGATCCCCTGTGTGCCAGCACTGTAATTAAAAAATATCTGCTTAATAGTCTTCCAACTATTGAGTCTTCAGTACTGGCTTTTCATGGCATCACTGACACATGGACACTTTGATGGGTGTGCAGTGGCCAGTAGTGGATCAATTGATTATGCATCTCTTGGGTGAGAGGCAGTGGTGAAGGATTCAGGGGAAGAATGAACTTTGCCTAGTTGTAAAAGAAAAGCTGTGTACTCTGTTGCCAGTTTGGGGAGTATCATGAATGAAAATCAGTTCCCAAGGGTACAAAGTGCTGAGAACAAATTTTAATCAACATCTTCATCAGTAGCCAGGAGAAGGGACATGTACCATCTGTGTGAAATCTTCGCCTACAAAGTATTAACCTCTTTCGGGTAGTTAAATGTTATGCTGATGGTGAGGAACTCCAAGAAAATCTTGCAAAACTAACAGTGTCACTGGACAAAAAGGCAGCAAAGCAGCATTAGTGTAGATAACTGTATGCTAGCAAAGAATAATTCAAACTAGGATAACGTGATGCTGAATTAGTAACTGACAGTTACAGTTCAGGAAAGTGATCTTGGAGCCACTGGCAGTTTCCTTAATCCCTCAGTTCTGCAGCAATAGCCAAAAAAAATGTCAACTCCAAGCATCCTGAGAAAGGGGACTAAGAGCAAGACAGAGGGCATTATTTTTCTGCATATAAGATGTTGGTGTGCTCTGTAAGTGCTGTGTGTGGTTCTGATCTCCACATCTCAAGAAGGCTATAATGGAGTTGGAGAAGGGGTGGAGAAGGGCAAGTAAAATAGTCAAGGGTAGAAAGCTTTTGCTGTCCAAAGACATGCTGGATGGACTGGGACTTCTCAGTTTTGAGGGAGGAAGGCTGAGGGGGAAAGTATGACTGAACTTTGCAACATGACAAAAGCAAAAGCTAAGGTGAATAAAGAGCAGCTTCCACAGTAAAGGTTGGGGAGTACTTGGTGAAGCCATAGGAGGGAAATTAACAGCAACATCTGTTTTGGAAAGTGATTAGGCAAACTCATGGACTACTATCAGAAATGAGCAGGAATGTTCCCCCTGACACCTTCATCCAGAGCTTGTGGGTGCTGGGGGAGTATGAATGGAACGGCTGCAGGTGATGGCCAAGTTTCTGTGCTCTCACTGAGTATCATCTCCTGTGTCACTGGTGGAGACAGATCACTGTGCTGTATCGACTCCTGGCATGGCACAGTGGGTATTTCTTGTTAGGTATGCAAAGCTGTATAATTACTGAAATGCATGCAAATAGGTTAATTAGAAAAGAAATTGAAAATGCCACATTCAGCTTGGTTCACTGTAGGTTACAGCTGGTAATTTGTGTAGGTAAAAGGCCACAAAGCCAGCTCCTAAAAGCAGAGGAGATGGGAATATTGCTGTGTCCATGCAAGGGAAGTTGACACGATGAGGTCTGGAAAGGCGTTCCCCCTCTCTCTATGGGAAGGCTGAAAAGCTAAGCGAAATCCTGTAGTTATTGTCAGTGCCATATGGTGTGAGCCCTGTATTAGACTGATTTGAAAAACAGTGTGGTATGTTGGGAATTTTAATTTCTGCATGTATCGTGAAGTTCAATACCTGATGTCATTCAGTTATCTAAACTAGGAACCTTCATGCAGGGTTAAGGGTTTAAATGCCCAATTTCATATAATTTTAAAAGAGCTTGTTCATGGCTGAATATAGGAAAACATTGGCTCTGGAAAACATCTTGTAATTTTGCAGAAAAATTTATGTTCTGACAAATTCTACTCACTTTTGCCTTTCAGCGTAGTGCTATTTGGTAGAGTTTTCTGGAAGTAGATCCCTCCTAACTTTTTCTTACATAGAAAGCACCTTTCAATTGTAACCTTATTTACACAAAGATGGATAAGGAACTTCATATAAACAAATGTGAACCATAACTGATAGGAATATCACAGCAGTATCTTTGACTTTTCTCTGTGTACAGGTAACAAAGCCCAAAATAGAATTCCATAGGATTAGTGAAGTTTTGAACCACAGGGCTTAAATGCTGAAAGAGAAGCTGGCAAAATACTGTTCTTAGTTTCTGAGCCAACTTTAATTTTGTTTTCTGCTTTTATTGTTCTTGGTTTGTAGGTTGCAATTATTTGATGTGATTTTGAGGTATAAATGAATTTAGTTTTTCCACTGGGCTTATTTAAATTTTTGAGTGGTCGGTGAAGTGGATTGAGAACTGGCTGAATGGCAGAACTCGGAGGGTTGTCGTCAGCGGCGCTGAGTCTAGTTGGAGGCTGGTAACTAGTGGTGTTCCCCAGGGGTCAGTACTGGGCCCAGCCTTGTTTAACTTCTTCATCAATGACCTGGATGAAGAGTTAAAATGTACCCTCAGCAAGTTTGCTGATGAAACCAAACTGGGAGATGTGGTAGATACACCAGAAGGCTGTGCTGCCATTCAGCGTGACCTGGATAGGCTGGAAAGTTGGGCAGAGAGGAACCTGATGAGGTTCAACAAAG
>Ga0065711_1012102_pt1 | contig 20143 bp, 12 predicted proteins | sample Hoacrofraction12_FD_59098 | JGI IMG/M metagenome (GOLD analysis project Ga0065711, IMG submission 59098) | Hoatzin crop microbial communities from Cojedes, Venezuela - Epithelial fraction 12 v2 (version 2) | ecosystem: Host-associated > Birds > Digestive system > Esophagus > Crop | place... | reverse complement strand
CCCAGGGAGGCTGTGGAGTCTCCTTCTCTGGAGATATTCCAGACCCGCCTGGACACGGTGCTGTGCAGCCTGCTGTGGGTGACCCTGCTTCGGCAGGGGGCTGTACCGGGTGACCCACAGAGGTCCCTGCCAACCCCGACCATTTTGTGATTCCGTGAAATGCAATTCCACGCAGGTCAGGAGCACGCCTTCCCTTGGTAATCCATTCGGAGCTCGGGCTGCAAGCTTTGGCAGCTTCCCTTCGTCACAGTGTGACAAGCATGATCTGAAAACTCCGAACAGAATTCAGTATTGAGACAGGAAGAGAGATTAGAAATGAGAATCTTGTTCAAAGTTGATACTTCTGCCAGACCCACCAAGTTGCTTAGAGCAAGCTTTATACAGCGTTAAAGCTGCTTTGTTAGGCAGCTTTGGAAATATTTTGAGCTGTGGGAATTTCTCCCCCGTTCTGTCTTCTCCCCTCCCTTTTTTAAAGAGGAACTTTTATGAACCAGGATTCAACTCCAAACTTCAGAAAGCATACAGGGCCATTGGGTCATCTGCGTTACAATGCCTGATTCATCATGCGTTTGTAACGTAAATTATGTTTCACTATAAGAAAAATAATTTCCTGTCAGAATTAAAATGCTCAATTCTGACTGTCCATTTATATGCCTGACCAAAACAATAGACCCCAGCCAAAAAGCCTCATTAACTTCATTTTATCTAATGCATACCCATGTGGAAGCACAGAGGACAATTACAGATTCATAATTTTATTATCTGGATCACAAGATTATTTTTGAATAGACAAAGAATGGCCTTACACAGCTATAAACATATCACTTGTAAAGACACTGGATTACTAACCACATCTGTATCGGTTACATTTATATTTTAGCAATCTTTTAGTTTTTTCCTTATGAAATCTAGAATACTTATCTTAATAGTTTTAAGCTTCAAGTGATCTCAATTTTCAATTAGCAAATGTTTGTTTGGCAGAGAAATTTTATATGTTACCAGTTTTATTTTGCATTGTTCCCTTCCAAAAGAACAGAAGATTTCTGGGGCCCTGCACTGTTCTCTCCAAAGCAGAAAAAAGTAATGCATGAATAAAAGAAGTTACATTTGTTATATATCTGTGAATGTAAATAAATCAGTGCTGTCAGGCTCTATTCAGTAACTACGGAACTTTCAGAAATGCCCTTTTCCAAACGCAAATTATTGCTCAGCAAAAGAGCTTATATAATTCTACAGTCCAACCATACTACAAAGTATCTGAATTTCTGAGACATTAATTTGAGTCCTTGGTTTGAAACTTCAGTGTCTAGCAAAACAGCCTGTCCTGTTCCTGGGAAGAAAGGCCCAGTTTATAACCTTCTGGCTTTCGAAAGTGCCACCATCAAAGAAAAGACAAGGAAGACTCAACCAACCAAACCGAAGGGAGAAAAAAGTGGGGAAGTTTTAGGAAAAAAAGGAGTGCAAAAAGTGAGCTGAGAGCTAAGCTTCTGCTCAGCAAAGGCTGTGGAAACCCTACCGATTCAGCTGAAAGGTCAAGAAGGATGTAAGGTGCAGCAACACGTCATCCGCCTGTACTCCACTTGTACTCGCGTCTTTACAGATGTCACTTTGACCAGATACTCTTTCAGATCTCTGCACACCTCTGAAAACGGGTGTGTGGAAACTGCTCACGGGGAGCACTGACTTCCACTAGCAGAGTAATCGGAACGATGCAAAGCAGACATCACACTGGAGGTTTTTTTTCTAATAAACAGGCTGAAACATTTTACTTATAGAAACCTGTTTTCTAAGGTGAGAAAGTCGTGTTCCCGATTCACTGTCTAGGGGCATTTACTTCTCTGTTTTCACTGGAGGAACTGCAATGAAGATCCACCTCCCCTGAAGAAGTCAAGAGGAACAGCCAAGCCATTTCAAAAGCCAGGATCTTGTGCCTCCTCTTTGTTAGCAGAAGCTCTCCTTATTATGTACTGACTGTCCTATCGGCAGATGCTGCCAATATTTTGATGCATTTTTGAATGTGTTTGTTTCTCTGTATCACACTAGAAAAATCTCCTCATCCCTCAGGAAAATTATACATCAGCTGAGGTGTTTGCCATCCTTCCTGATTCAAAAGGACACACAACAAAAATATCCCGATAGACATTTCCCCTCCCGTACACTTGTCAGTCAACTAGTAAGTCTGCACGCAAATCCACAGCGAACACAAAGCACAGAATTAGGGCACAAACCCAGCATTTGCTCTTAACACTACTCCCAACAAAGAGGGGCAAGTAAGTCTTTATTACTTTCAAACTTAAACTATTCTAGATTAATGCAGCTGGAATCGATACATCTGTATTAATACATTAATACAGCACACATCATGAAAAACAGACTTTGAGTAACTGCTGGAACAAGGATAAACTTAACTAGTTTACTACTTTTTTTTGAAGAATATTTTCCAATTTCTACAGGTTTTAACTTTGGTCTCAGATGCAACAATACAGCTTCAGAATACCAGCACTTCCAAAGAGCTTGAAAATATAGTGTCACTGAGAGATTTCATTCAATGAAAATGACATTAACTGTCAACAAACCAAATACTATGAATGAATTAGAATTCCTTTTCTTCATTAAACTCTCCTAATCACACAATTACTGCTTGTTAGGACAAGTTCCCTACACAGTCCTTCTGTCATCAACAAATAATCAGCTTCACCCACCTGAAAATTCAGATAAATTATTGGAAATAATAATGGGGAGCCTGCATAAGTTCGCTCTTTGTCTTCATTCAAGGCATGTTCAAGCCAACAAGAAACATAGAAAAGATTCAGTTGAGACTGAACAGTGCACTGATCTGCACAGTTATCTTTCTGCAATGCAGATATTTTGGGTTCGTCTAGGCAGCTACACAAACCATTACCAGCCGAAAACATGATCCATTTCCATCTGCCAACCTTGTAAACTTGCCACAGAAATGTTAGCATTATTACATCCAGTTTAATCAGTAGGAAGACAAATGACCTGCTGGTCACGAGCCAGGGCGAGAGCCTAAATCGATCCTAGATACAACAGGGATCTACCAGCACTGCTAACACATCCCAGTCATTTTCTTCCCTTGACCACCTATGGCAGGTTACCACATTTTCCAATAGGTAAGTCCTTTGACCTGGGATTCACATACAGCAAATCCTAAAGTATCTCACCTGGAGCCATGGGTCTTGCCTTAATCCACCCTTAATTTTCTCCGTAATTCCACAACGAAGGAACCTTGACAAACAAGGAACTATTCTGTTCAATGTCTCTGCCACAGTTTACTCGAAGGAAATCAGATTTGGCCCTGCTGTCTTATCCAATACAAAAGTAACAAGTCAGCTCAAATGAAAAATGTCATGCACAAAGTAATACTTTTTCAGTAAGTTATTAGTGCTTTTAATACAGGATTACCAAACGAGGCATTGCAAGCTGTGAGGATATTAAAATAACCACACGAATCCAGCAGGAAAAGAGCTTTGCTGGAAATCTGATGCAAGGACAAATTCCCTAGATTAAAGCATTTAAACAATGAACTGCCAAACAAGACCTCTAAGGGTATTTACAAGATGAATTACTATTTTGAAATCCATCCAGAACTTTCCTGTACTGCCCAATGAAAGCCATTACAGCCATTTGTTCTAACATCCACGCTAACAGCCCAGTCAAGCTACGACACACGAACAACTGCAGTGCTTAACAGACCACGAATGAAGAGGTCTCCTCCTTTTTACAGGAATGAGACATATGCAGGACATCAGAATACCCAACTGCCAGATTCTTAAGACCTGGCTTTGGATCCTACACAGCTACAGTCACAGAAACAACAGTTGGAATATGTAAAATTGAGAAGAAAATAAATTTACTGGAACAACCCAAAGTTTCTGTAGCAGAATAAACATATCCAATAATTCTGATGCTCTGCTGCCTGCACAACATAATCAGAAGAATTTAACGCTGTTAGAAAGACAGTAAACAAGAACCACACATCCGCATACTCGTTTTCATCTTCTGCTCTAAACATGCAGCACAAACACAAGAGAAAAATGCATTATTTTGCATACTGCCAAAAATATGACAAAGGCTGTTTACCAATAATCAGTGTTTGAGATGGCACACACAGTGCCGATGTTTAAAACTTCTATAATGGAAGGTGTTACGTTTTTTTCTAACTTTCATGCTATTCTATCCAAATGAGAACACCATAAATACTTCTTTTCCTAGTACTACTTTTAAGCCCACTGATATTCCGAATCTTTGTTGTGCAACTCAGATGATGCTTATGTATGTATATATGTACGCGCAAAGATCTGAAAAAAACTCAGTGCTTGCAGGTGCAAAATTGCATTTGTCACACTCAGTTTTTATTTTTCAGCTTAACACTGGGCTCAGTAGTACCCTGGACACCAGTAGAAACATAATTTGCTTTTGATTTTTGAAGAGCTCTAGCAAAGTTAGAAAAGCTCTCAAACTTAGACATGCAGCTCTAACTTTTGTTCGAACCTTTGAAGCTTCCAGCAAGATTTAATTGATTGGTCCACTTCCATCCAGTTCAGTAATTCAGAGGTGAAAGGGGAGAGACTGGAGGGAGGATAGAGACTGCAGCAACTTCTGGTCAGTATTGAATTGTAAATAAAGGTTTAAGCCACTCAAAATTCTATCTTTTGTGCAGATTTCATAAAGTCTTCACAGATATCAATTAGTATTATTCAAGGCCTACAGGTGTCTCAAATTCCTTAGATGCTCTAGTGATTTTAAAGTGCTTTTAAATGTATGCTTCTATAACCATCGTTATGCTTTCTAAACAAGCAAATTAAAATTCCATAGACTAGGAAGGCAAGGACTGTTTCAGTCATTAGAGTTGGACCCCCAACTTCCATTTTCTGGAAATCCATTCTGTTAGATAAGATTAAGTTCATATTACATGAAATACTTCTCTTCATTTCTTCATATACCTCAAATTAGCTCTACAATTTCCCCGAGAAGTTTCTCAAAAGCATGCACTTCTGTTTTTAACCAAGGGATACCAGTCTCATGGATAGCACATTGAGCACGTAAACGTTCTACACTCCCTAACAAAACTAAAGCTGAATTGCAATTTATTTTCTTAAGGGAGAAATCACAGTAACTGCTAGAATTTCCAGATGCAGCTATGGATCCCTATCAGAGCACAGTTTAATTTTCCAATGACAAATAAGCATGAGGGTTAGGAACTGGTAGGAAATAAACAGAATAGATTAATGTTAAGAGAATGTATTTGGATGGCCTGTGAATAAATCAGTGAAATGACTACAGATGACAATCTAGTAAAATTTGGTAACATGGAGAAGATCAGTTTATGTTCTGCAAGAAAACACGTACTTCCTCTGCCTCAGCAGCAATCTTTGCTAGCAACTAGGAAAGATACCTGTCGTTTTAGAGGTGTTTGCTTCATGCTTGCTTGCTAAAGATGAACAGAACCAGAATCAAAACCATGGGAAAATGCCCGAGTTACAGCTAACATCAAGCTAGGATAAGCTCAAAGTGAAAGACAGGAGAGAAAAAAAAAAAGGAAAAACATTTGTCTGGATAATCTCTTTGAAGTTTCTTAACAGACAAATGTCATGTAGGTTTCCTTCACAGAGCAAGAATACTGTAAACTCATAAGCATTACAACTGCCAACTGAACTTGCCCCAGCTACATCTGAAAGTGGGCTGATATCAACAGACACCATGGTTAAAATGCTTTATTAAATGACCAGCTACCTAACACAATGTCTCTGCTGTGAAAAAGCCTTCAGCTCTCCTGCTGCTAAAAGTGCCAGTAGCCATTTGCCCTGATCACGCAGTTTTTGTGTATATATGGTACTGCTTCTCTCACTTTATGAAAGGGATGCTCATATCTTCCTGGAATGCCTTTAGAGAAATGTGATTATGAAAGTGAAGCTAGACAAAAACAGCTGGCAGTGCAGAAAAATCACTTATCTAAGCAGAGACTCAACTAAGATTTTTGTAACGTAACAGGCTTTGTTCACTGACAAAATATCTATGATATTTAAAATAGACATTAAAAAACATTATCAGCTACTGTCTATACAAAACGGGGTATAAAAGACCCACTCTGCTGTGTTCTTCTGAAACATATACAATCGCCAGTAATTTTATGTCTGGTACTTCACCGTATAAACAGCCTGTTAGAAAAGTCACCATCACCAGCAATGCTCCCCCCCAGCTAAATCCCTCTTTCGCCTTTGCCAGACTGTCTTTTTAAACAGAAAGCCAAAGCACGCGTTTTCTTTTTTTTTTCTTTTTTTTTTTTTTTTAAAAAAAGGTTGCTATCTTGGTTGAAACTTTTTTTTTTTAATAGGACTTTTAAGTCTTCATCTGAAAATACTTCAAACATTGAGGTTACCCTGCACCCAACTGCTCCACCCACACACCAGTAATACACTTCTAAAAGAAAAGCAGAACTTTCCATAAGTCATTTTCATAAGTCTACGAATCAAATATTTTAATTTCTTCATCATTTTTGCTTTAAAATAACGTGCAGAGTCAATACTTTACATAATCTGCAATGAACAAGTGTAGAGCAAGTGTAAGTTCTGAAACCACGTCAGAGGGCAAGAGTGACTGGACTGGTAACGTTAGCAAGGCAGACAACGCGTTAAGGCAATGAAGGGGTGCTAAGACAGTTTGATTACTCCTCAAGACAAAGGGGATAGAAATTTGGATAAATAAACAACTTCTGTCAGATTGCTACTGCTCTCCCTTTCGACTGGAAGTGCTGCACGGTGAGTTCACCTGCAGCGATCTGTAGCCAAGGGGGAAGAGGTGGGCCCCCATTCCCCAGGCCCACCACCCCCTCCTGCCCTCAGATGTCCATCGCCTCCCTCGCCTTGGTTTTGGCACTCCTGCAGCTACATGATGAGCTGATTCAGCTTGCTAAGCTGCCAAAAACGGACACGACCACATGAGAAAAAGAGGAAGCGAGAGGAACGGAGAGGGAGGAGCTGGGCTGAACGTTCTTGGTGGCAGCAAGCCATGAGATCAGCTCTGCTGCCTTACGGAGCTGCCCCGTGAACACGAAGCTCTGCAAGGCAGTTTGAGCTGACGTAACTGCACATCACTGCGGTTATGCAGAGGATCTGCTGCTCTTTCCCTCCTGGCCACACATTCCCCACTATTTCCCTTGCTACAGCCCTGCTGTTTGTCTGAAGCCTGGCAAGCTCATTCAGCTTGCTAATCAAGAAAAAAAAAAAAGTAAAAAAGAAAATTTCTCTCTATTTCCTACCTGACTAGCAAGCTAAATTGGCTGGTTAAGGAGCAGACAAGCACCAGAAAAGGCTCAAGGGAGGCTGCCGGGCTGCCAGTCAGGTTTCTTGGGTGACAGTTCTTAGACAAGCTCAGCAGCTCTTAAGGAACCTCAGGCTGCAACCCTGATACCAATCTAAGTTAACAACTGCCTTGCTTGTGCCTCCTCCCTCCATTGTGCCAGCACAGGTGCTCCTCCACACCTTGATGAAGTAGTTCGGTATATTAAACAAACAGGAAAACATTTTTTCTTTTCTTTGTAAGGAGCTGAATTGGCTCATTAAGAAGTTAGTTAAACCCTTGTACCAGCAAGGAAATGGGTGGGATCACGAAGAAAGGAGAGACAGAGGGTAGGACTTATGTAAACTAAAATGTCAAAGAACCACAGCTTAGAAACACAGTGAAGTGCTTTTAAATACAGAAGCCAAGATTTTTACTGAATTTAGTCTGAAATAGGTATTAACTGTAAGACAAACTTTTTGGTGAATGACACTTCATTAAAACATAAAAATGTCATTGCTGCTTTGTTTAGACTAATGAAGGAATGAACACACACAACTCTGCTTTACAGTTGTGTAAAAATAAAAGATAGTTTGTAATGTCTTCTATTACTTCCAGTATCACTATTAACTAGAAATCTTCTACACATTTACCTTTCTTTTTTGCGCAATTTTTGTAGGCAACGCAACAGCACCTACCATACAATCATAAAAGTTCTAATATAAAATGACCTAGAGACATGACAATGTTATTTTTGCTGCAGTATACACAGATATTGTAGCCACTTATTTTCTGATAACATTAAATATTACCTGATGTCTGTGAGCCATGACTTCTGAGAAGACGGCTTCCACAGGAAGGACAGTTCTTGGTAGTTGTCTACAAAGACAGTACTACTCAACAACATGAAAAAATACTCTATATCAAAGCTGCATTTGGTTCAGCGGCAAACAGCAAAGGACTTACTGATCACACATTTTTTACTTCAAATTTCCACGTACATCTGGATATTGGTGCTCTAAGTAAAGAGTCAACCTCATCTGGCAATTATATAATACTTCAACCCAGATCAGACTGATCATATTTCACTTTTAATTTTACACATAAAATCAACCAAGTGAGCAAAGTGGAGATCTTAATTCTAACCCCAGCTTTGCTTTTGCTGTAGATCTCATCACAGTCTTCATTTCTCAGGAATACAAGGAGCCAGGACTACTCTGCTTTGCAGAAACTCAAAATCTGGAACTGCAGCAATCATGAATGCTGGTTGAAAGGTGTCACAAAAACCAACTGGAGGAACGTCGCCTGCCGTGCAGACTGGGGAAGGCAATGAAAGAACAGAATACTCCCCTCTTGGGAGTGTGGCATGGGAGTCCATAAAGGGTGAAAGACCTAACGTGTGTCCCTAATTCAGGCCCTTTCCTTCAGCGGGGAGGTCCTTCACAGAGGTTTATGCTTATTTCCACGGAAAGCCTGAAACTCAGCAGAGTCTTTGGGCTGGCAATCAAATGGGATGCACACTGAGCTGTAAAGGCTCCTTCACCAGACTTTCCTGGAGTAAAACCACAGCAAATGTCTTTGAAGCTAACAAGCTTGGAATTCGGTTAGCCAGCACTTGTCCCAGGGCTAAGTCGGCTCTAGTTTCTCGTTTGAGCAAGTGATGAATCTTGAAGCTGAGACTCATTCAAAATTCATGAGCAATTGCAGTAGGGCTTCTCTCTTGGCCATTTTCCAGACAGTACAAGCATCAAGGTGCTCAGACTAAAGGGTAACATAGAAGGCCTTGAGAAAAGCCATCAAAATAGACAAAGGAAAACACTACACAGATGGAAAATTGAACTGTAGGTTCTTCTGACTCAGAGGGGGGCAAGATATTCTTCAATGGCAACAGTCAAACTCGCACTTCAATGAGAGTTGCCAAGCAGTTACAGCTCACCTCTACGAGTGCAGCAAAAGCAAGGCTTGCCAGTCCCTTAGGAGAGGCGACGGACCTACTCAGTGTGCGAGCGCACACCAGGATTCTCCACCAAAGGACCATTCTCTCAGAATGCTGCCTTACCTGCCAAAATAAAGTAATTACTGAAAAAGTCCTTTCAAGGAGCTGGGTTCCAGCTTAAGAAGAGTTAATAAACAACCCAACCATTTTCGTGCTCTGGTTTCATCTATTCCCAGAAGCATATCTGAAAGCTGATTTGATTTTAGAGACTACGTTACACGGCAGCTTGAAATTCACAGAACAGACCCATATGTTTGTATGACACTTAGGTGACAATAAGAAAGCTCTCAGAAATTCTAGGTACTAGACATAGAATGAAGCAAAATTTTGAATGACAGAGTTGTGATGTTTCTTCTATAACTTTTGCTTAGCATTATGTTACAGAGGTGACTTTCCACGCTCTTAATTATTCCAGGGCTTCCAGTATCATCCAGCCTATTCTTACAGCTTTGCAAATGACCACATCGTATTGCCTTCTGTAAGACACCGCCATTCCTGTTCAGTGACTCTAAACTGAGGCAAATCAGCCAAACATTTCAGGCCAAATGGAGAGTGGCACATATAAACCTTTATATGGTCTTCATTGGCGGGTCTGTGCCCGTTGCTTCCCCCAAAAAACATTAAATCATGGCATGGTATCATGACAGGCTCATTTGACCTGATGCTCTTGGAAACCAATGAGCCAGACTTGACAATACTGAACTTTAATGACGGTTAAGTCCTTGAAACAGACGCCACAAAAAGCATATTGAGAACCTAAGAAATGGTTACTTATTAGACAGAAATACGCATCCTTTTCTAATCAAGTTCTCGCTATTTTTAGAGATCAATCCTGTGACAGTTTAAGTCACGCAATTTGTATGACAATTCCGAGTGTATGTTCCCACTTCCAATAGCAAATACATTCCATTGCAGCTAAGTGCACAATGAAGGTCAAATCTGCGAATCCACATAGAACCTAAATTTACTAGGGGGTAGAGGACAGACCAAACACCTCTTGACTGGCTGTAACTCAAGTAATTACTAGAAAAATATGCTTGAAAAAGTAGCAGCTGAATAGAAGAAGGATAAAAATCAACAGTTCAAGGCTGCGAGAGGAGAATAATAATGGGTTTTAAATTAAAACAATGCATTTATTAAAAAGGTTTATGCCAGACATAGTGGGTTTTACAATGAACCGAAAACATTTTCTGTGTTTTTCCCCAATTACACAAATAAGTACTTTACTCAAATATCATATGCATTGTTCTTTTTTTTCTTGAAGCCTAAAGTAGTGAAATAAAAGCTACTTTATAATGTAAGAAATAAAAACAGTTAAATTCAGTCACTTCTGTGCAAAGTTAAAGGCCATACAGCCGTTAGCTGTTTTTTCTTTTCCCCTAGATGAGTCACTTAGCCATTTTTCAACTGCCAGCATTTACATTCTGTTGGACAGTAAAGAATAGCCTATCTTCAAACCAAACTCTTTGCGCAGATCTCATGCTTCACTGTATACTGTATGGTATCTGGTTTGATGGCAATACTAGAAATAAATTCGTAATCTGTTTCAAAATTAGCATTGTGGCTAAAAGGTGGCCACCATTTACTACTGATAACCATGTTCATATACTATTTTTTATTCTTTTCTCTTCCCCGAGATGCTAGTAGAATAAGGCCGACCATTCACTTTACCAGGGGAAAAAAAACAAAACAAAAAAATAAACCCTAAAAAAGAACCACTTCCCTCTGGTGTCAAAATTCACCACATCTTTAGATTTAAGTTTATGCAGCTGACACGATTCAGAATAAACATTGCTACACGAAAAATGCTGACACAAGTACTAAACCATAGAGCAGCTGATCTTATGCGTGTGCATAATGATGAACTCCCTGATGTAGTGCTCAGCTTGGAAAACCCTATGTGTCTTCCATTTTAGATTCCTTTCAACAGTCAACAACTAAAGGCCTTATTCATGAGGTAAATTTATCTTGGGAAATGCCCTGAAAGCACAGACTGTACTCTTCCTATGTACAGTAGCTTACTATTTGCTGAAGATTTATCACGTACATTTCTCGCTGAGGGATTACATTTCATTATTTCCAAAACTGATTACGTTATACATACTATACAGCACTTCTTACTAAAAGTAAAGGATTTTTTCATGATCCTTCTCTTCTGAACAGACTTACCTGGTTCTATAAATCTTGTAATTAAGGGATTTAGGCTCAATCATTTTATCCTCATTTTTTATTGCCTTGTGTTTATTTATTGTTACAGCAGCAGCTGAAGGAAGCATTTGGAAAGGTCTCACAAGGAAAAATTCTTGTTGGCTTTTCCCACTGTAAGTGTCCAGCCAGCTTCTGTATAATCACACAATAGCTAGTGAATTATAAAGTGTGGTTTTTAATTTATTGCAAGTTTTCTTTTTTTTTTTTCTTCCTTTTTTTGGCAACATGGATCTCTGATCCGAGAACCACATCCAAAGCCTAGATGGCACTGGATTCTGGTTTCAGTTCAATCTTTGCTTTGGCCACGATGTGAAATATAAATCAACCATTCATACAATGGAATGTAGCTGATCTTTGCTAACATTTCTTGGACACTGAAATGCAGGGATACAACATGAGAAAGCCAAAGAACAATAATATAAAGATGCATGGTGAATATTTCTACAACTATTAAACTCTAAGCACTATTCTTCTCTTGTGTTGCTAAAGGGTACGATTCTATCTCCCGAGAGCAGCCTCTCCCACTCAACTGAACTACAGAACTGAAAAAAAAGTTATATTTTAACAAATTTTTAATTTAGGTTACATTTTAAATAGTGATCTGCGTAAAAGAATTTAGCTCTAGACAACAAACAACTTGACTGAATACCTACAGGTGAGGATACAAATTTCCTTTAGGTTTAGAATTTTCTCTGCCAGAATGTCCTATTCCAGGCTTCTTTCTGAAAGGATAACAATGCAAGGAAGCTTTACTCAAAGTAGTTGAAAGATGTCTCAACTTTTATTTCCACATGCAATACGAAACTGGGATCTCCCTGAACACAGGAAAGGCCGTTTACTCTGACCCACAGGACACCGATCCAGAGATTTACAGGAACAAACCCACACGCGCAGAAGGATGGTTCTGAGGCCAAGGACGTCACCACGATAACACACCGATGGGGTATCGGCATCTTGAGCGTTCGGACTGACATCATGAAACTTTTGGTTAATAACTGCTTCGATACACGTGAAATCTCTGCACTCTTTTGCCTCAGTATTTTCCCAATCAGGCAGTGACCAGCTACACAACACCCAAATAGCTCCAGCATTTACACTGCACTTCCCTGAATGTCCTGACGATTCCCAAGGTAGAAGGATAGCACCAACAGCATTTGAAAGGGTTGTACCACCCTCCAACACATGGGATAAGGGATGAAGAATATTGCAAACACACACAAGAGAGTGAGCATTTTGAAAGCAGAAGAATTCCGTTCAATTGAAAGACTGGGAAATCAGTTAACTGATTATAACAGAAAAACAAGGAAGGAAATGCCACATATTCAGAAAAAAAGACGCGTAAAAGAGGGCACAGGACAGTATCTGACAGCAAGAGGACTGTTCTCTATATCCAGAAATATGATGCTGCAGGCTATGCAAACAAAAAAGAGCTGAAGAGCGTTTAGCTTTTGTGTACCAGAAGCAACACACAGCAGCCTGGACAGGGAACCAAACTGTTTTCCTTGCTGCGAACGCTCCTCAAGGCATGCCAATAGGTACTGTATTCCTGCATAGTACCCCAAACAATGGTTAATGCCATTTCTGTGTTAGCTCTTGCAACTTAAATTACTTTTTAAAATAAACAAACATTAGAACATAGAGACAAAGTGTGAACAAGCAGGGGCTGTGCCTCTGCCACCCACCTCTGCAGGTGTCACTCACGCTCAGCCAGCTCCGTAACCCAGGCGCTCGGTGCTGCTTCAGTGGAGGCAGTGCCCATGCCAACAACCTTGAGTGGTTTAAACTTGTAAAAGGCTCAGCCTACTTCCACACACCTGACTTCCTGGCCTGCTTTTTCCTATCGATTTCCAAAGCATCTCCTGGGTTTGAATTTCCACTCTCACTGCAGCCGAGACTGCTGATCCGCTGAGCTCTGTTCGTTTCTGAACCTGGAAACTCCCAGTCCATCTCTTTTTCCCTTGTTCTTCACTGGAAAACACTGCAGGTAGATCTTTGCCTTCTTCAGTTCTGCTCCTGTTCAATAATCTCTTCATGGGGCAAAGAGACTACATAAAACAAGACAATCTTCTGTATTATGGTTTGCCACTATATGTAGTGAGTACAGGGGCTGCATGGATTTTGATTTGTGATTTTTATTGAATATCGAATACACACATAAGTCCTACAAGGTTGGGAGTTCTGGAGGTTTGGGGTTTCTGAGGGTTTTTTTTTCATTTTTGCATCAATTCCCAATATCAACTTCTGGGCATTTTAACATCACCCAGTGACAGGTGGCCTAGGCTTTTTTGTTGGGTTCTTTCGGGGGGGTGGGGGGGGATGTTCATTAAACAGTTTTGTGGTGGCAACAGTCTCTGTTTCAAGTTCTTTGTCATGTTTCCATCCAGCTGTAATTCAGTAATACCTGGTAGAGGTCTGGGTTTAGTTGTCTTTTAAGCAGCACTTAGCCTCCTCTGATCTCATCATTCACAAGACTCTCATGTGACATATACTCTGAAGTACCACGCATGAAATCATACCATTCTGGCAACATTTCAACTCAGAACAGTCAAATAGTGATAAGTTGTCGTCTTCAGAAACCGTAAGCCACAAAAACAAAATACAGCTTTTACACTCAAGATTTTACACCTTTCCCAATACTTCTACTTTTCTAAATAAAAAAATCATCACCCATTTATCATTTTTCATTTGTTGGCCATACCAAATTGTCTGGAGCAATATAAATGATCTGTGCCACCCTTCCTGCCGCAGAGTGAGGTTTCCTTTGGGCACATTTGCATGGCTGAATTTTATTTTCTGTGACGAGGCATAATGTCATCTTGGTAAAAAAAAAAAAAAAGGGTCTTACTACATCCTCCAAAATCTTATGCCAATTGGGATTATTAGCTCTTTGGAAATTTAATTTTTCCTTTACCATATCTGTACTTTAAGTTCTGCTTTTTCTTTATATCCTCCTAAGTTATTCTTCTAAAGCAAAATCTCTCCCAGCAACTGACAGCCTTAGTCTGTAGTGGCTATTTTCTCATCATATCTTGCAATCCGATTCTATTATATCTGGAAAATTTGATGGGCTTTTTATATATTTCTGTTCATGTCTTCCAGTCATATTTTCCCTCATTTTACATCTATTTCCTGCATTAAGTTTTATTTCAACTAGAATTTCTGAGCTTTCAAGAATTACACATCTGAAGAGGAACAAACTTGTTAACAAATGGATCGCACATTACTCCCTCCTTTTAATGTCTTATACCAGAAGATTAAAGAAAAATAAAATGAAAAGCCAAAACCAGAGGACAGAATTTGAAGGGCATCATAGGGGGAAGAAGAGCTGAAGAACACTACAGGTCTCTCAGGACACGGTGACAAGCGCTTTCACACACACACACAAAAATCTGCTTCAACAGAATGCCTAGAAATTACACATTTTAAACTAAACTTCAGAGAGCCAGACGCAACATGCACAGTACAAACTGCAATTCAGCCATAATTCCCCACCAAGGCAGAAATATAGAAACATCATTTAATGTTGCCACTATTGCATAAAGATAAAACATGGTAGAAAAGCCCAACGACAAAAAGAGAGAAGCACATTTGCCTGTGGTTACCTCATCCTCTTGCACACTGCCTCTCACTCGCCCTCCGCTCTTCTGGAAATACACACTGTGCTGTGTTATAAACATCATTTTAATTTCCTTTTCAGGGAGCTGTCTATCAACAGCCATTATTATAGTGCCCTAACTACGTCAACTCCACATAATAGTTCCAGCCTTCTATCCAAACATCCCTCAGCTCCTTTCTCACAGGCTTATAAGGAAACACAATATAAAAGCACTGGAGCATATGGCTATACACCTCCACCATCAAAACAGAAAAATCACTGACCCAGAAACACCCTGACCTGCGCACGGTTCTCTAAAGACAAGCAATCAACAAAATGTATCTTGGCTTGATACAAATTGCCATAATCTTTTTCTTTTTTTCCTCTTTTTTTTTTTTTTTTTCCTTAAACAAGTGCAGTTGTAACCTCTCCTGGCATGTGATGATGTCTGTGGGGAGAAGGCTAAAAGTAAAATCAGGCTGCTGGGGAAATACGGACACTGACTTAAGTGAAACTAGAACTCTACCCTATGAGGAAAAAAAAAAAGCACTGGCTTCAATATAGTTCTTGATAAAAACCTGCTAACACCTCTGTTGAGTGTGGCATCCAACAGAGTGAAGTGAAACAGGTCTTTCTCTCCAAAACACAGCATGGTGCATTTTCACAGCAGGCAGAAAGGAACAGTAGAGTGGGACTCTGTTGTAGTATAAGGTGATGGGACTTCTGTAGAAAAAAAGGGTGATGGCTTTTCTAGCAAAATTAGCTGATTGGTTTGTGGAGTTTTTTTTAACGTTCTCTGCTATATGTTGAATTTGTTAAGACTCTTACCAATTCATTTCTTACAAAGTACGTGCTTATTTGCAGCACAACACCAAGAACTCTTCATTTTTCTCCATCTACTCAGACAATACTAAAGTTTTTTGGTAGGTTTTTAAGACCTTATCCCATTAAGTCAAAATGGTGCTTTGATTATTTTCTAGCATACCACCAGGGAAATACGCCCTTTTAGCTGCTCTCATCTCATGACCACCTTAAATTGTGGAATCTCTTCTCCAAAAGTTCTCCAAAACAACAGACAGAACTGTCACATCTGTGTAGCATTACACATTTTCTTTGCTTTTGATGTAGAGAACCAACTGCTTTATACCCAATCCTGCAGTGGATCTAAAAGACGCAAAAAAGCACGTCTCTCTTTAAATGCTTACCTTAAAGATGTTACTGCTTGTTTAAATTAAGAATAAATTGGCAAGCAACAAGGTAACACTTCCTACAATGTCTCTCATACAAAATACAATCATATCGCTCCAACTGCCCTGTCAGCAAACATCAAATAAAACCTAAACCTATTGGCTTCTAAGCTGCATAATGATCTCAAGTGTCTTGTGTAAACATACTAGCTACTAGAATGCATGCTTTAAACACCAACAAAACCCCCCCAGTTCTTCCATGATATTAGTCAAAGACTGATTCTGCAATCAGGACAGAGACAACACTTATCTGTAACTCAAAGGAAGAAAAGCCTAAAAAGTAGGCAAAACACTGAATAACCTTATCTTAATATGATGGGATTCATACAAAATCCCATCAAAACTCAAAGCTTTGGTTCAGATTAAAAAAGAAAAAAAAATACTCCTTTGTTCAATGTCAATAAGAAGCAAATAACAATGCTGCATATACAGAGTTCCAAGCTGCCAACACACAGAAGCTGCCACCGTGACAGTAAGGCACTGATTCCTTCACACACCAGTCCCTTTGATCCAAACGTGTCAGCAGCTCAGGCCCAAACGCACTCGCTGAATCTTCATGCTTCGGTTCACAAAGGAAGAACGGCAGGTTTAGTGTCAGACTTGTTAAGCGAGAACAGGAAGGTAATCCAAAACAGCCACACAGTTTGCTTCGTTCCAACAACGATGGCATTTCTCATCAGTGATTTTTGCCACTACAACCAATTTCTGAGTGCTAACATAGCTCTTGTGATGGTTCACCAAGTTCACANCAAGCCATGGCAAACAAGCCGTGACAGACTGGAAAAGATTTGGCAATTTCAGTTTCCAAGGTAGGCAAACCAGTATTGAGAAGGCAAAAATAACAATCTTTTGCGTACAAATTACCTTTCTTGAACTCCCTTCTCTCGTTTCAGATTCTTTCCTCCCATATCTCTCACTACAACTTTCAAAACCACAGCCCTCCCAGTAAGCTTCCCAATCCTTTCCTTTCTACTGATTCTCTGGAAACCCCCCCTCACACACACCGCATGTCTTCTCCCATTTCTGGCACCTCGCGGCCCCGCTGGCCGGTGGACACAGCAAACCCTTCTGTTGACCTGTGCTACGCTCCGAGGGTTTCACGGCAAGCGTCTGCAGATGCTCTGCGTGTCTGTGGAGAGCACTTGTGCGTTGGATTTGAAACAACACGCCGAGTTCGGCGAAAAGATTGCTGGACCTTGCAACTGCCTGAAAAAGCTGTCAGGGAGAGACAGGGAAAGCCACTCATGTTTGATGAGAAAGGTAGAAGTATTTAGGTTTAAAACTATTTTTTTCTGATTGAAAACAATCAAAGGCTAAGGAAAAAGAGGCATTTTACTAACAAATTGTAGTCCAAATTATACCTTAATTGATGGAGCAGAGAATTCTGGCAGGGAGGGTGGCTGACGCAGAGAAAAACTGGATGAACCCAGGGGATACAAAGAAATCGTCTGCTAGAGGAGAAAAAACACCACCCACAATGGACTTCAAATGTTAAAGAGGCAGCAGCAGAGGCCTGCACGCCGAGGAAAGGAAGGCGGCCGAAGAATAGCAGGGTATCTCTGGGCATCAAAGCACCAGAAGGGCCAGGGGCATCAGACGTGCAAAAGCAGCGCAAATTCCTTCAGCTGTTTATACTGGTAGGTGTGAGGCTCAGCTGCTCCTGGGCACTTCGTGTCAAGTGACATTAACAAGGACCAAACAGGATCCTACTTTAAAATTGACTGTTTTTACTGACTTCTAAGGAGACATAATCTGAAGGGGTTAAAGAGGGGCTGGCAGCTGAAAGTGTTATTTATTAATCTAAGGCTGACTAGCTAAACAAATGCCATTAGGGGTGGAGAAAAGGGGTTAAAACAGTCAGGTTTGTGCTAAAACAAACAAACCCTTTCTTCGATTTAGGCTTCAAGGTTCTCACTTTTCCCTAACAGACTGCAGATGATTCACAGCTGTCTGGCATCTGGTGCCCTTCTACCCAGTGAATGCGTTCTCTTTGCCATTAGCTACCTCCAGACACATCGACGGGAGGGCTCACATCCAGCTCCCTGGAGTACCAACACCCTGCGCGTCACTCAATGGTCCTTGCACATTGCTGCTGGTGGAAATCAAGGAGAGACCTACAGGCACCGCAGTATGAAAGCACTACCTGCTTACTTATGCCTAAGAAAATACATTTTCACTTAGCATGCCTAATTTAATTTGTGAAAGAACCTAAAAGCATCACCCTTCAATTCCAGGTAAGATTTCTATTATATAAATTGTTAGCAAATAAAAAAAAACCTTCTTGCAGTTAGAGAGGCAGAAAAGTGTCTGTTCTTCAGATGTACGAGCAGACAAGTCTCACGTTTACTGCATGATTCAGAAAACGTAGTTGTTACTTAGCCGCAGTATTTTGCGAATGCAAGATGAGTAAACTTTTGGTTATTTTGACATGCAGAAGCTTTTAACGGTATGAAACCAATTTTATGTATGCAACTGATTCAAAATTAAAAAAACGTTTATGTATTACTTTTGGCATCAGATTATTGTATAGTATCACATGGATGAAATATCTTAGTTGAAACAGCTGTGCAGAGTACTCAAACTGGCTTGCTTTATTCCTCTTTGATAAACCTCTAGTCTGCTTGGAAATTCCTATTTTTTCCAGACCTCAGTTTGGTAGGCTTATTTGGCAGTCTGTCATCTTCCACAGACACATACTCTCATTTTCTAGCAGCTGTGGACATTCGAATTTCTATAAAAATCTACACATGTCCACTTAAAAAATCAGATTCAAAAGCTCCAAATCTGCTAAAGGCAGGAAAAAATAACAGCAAAGCATGAGAAGCGGTTCTTGAAATAAATTATAAAAATAAGTTATAAAAGTGACATTTACCTATTTTCAGTTCTAAAAGTAAAAAAAAAAAGTATCAAATTTTCACGAGAACAGAAACACATCTATCAAGACTGTATTTGAAATTAATACGTGCTAGCCCTATAACAGTGCCCAAAATCATTAAGAACAAACATTTTTCCTAAATGCAGTATTTTAAAGTGAATGAACAGCAACAAATGTAAAGTTCTGGTCAAAAGCTACACAAACGTAGAACAGCTGATGTGCATCTAAGAGCCCCATAAGATGGCACATGATTTGCACACACAGGCTATATCTGGACACAGATATAAGCCAGAGCTCTCATTATCTGTAAATTCCTGACAATTAGAAGTCCTGAAATAAGAGTAAATATTTAACGCCATTTAATGGCAGTTGAAATACACGTTTGCCCAACATGGCATGTTAAGACGACTCCGCAGCCTATTCCTGAGCATGGCTCAGGCCACAACAGCCTTGGCTTTTAGCAGAAGAGAAAGAATTTTTCAAGCATTGTTAGAACGATTCCCCCATCTCCCCCCGCCCAAAGCCCTGCACTAAGATTAATGAGGTAGCTCATGCCTTTCAGAGCTGCAGGAAGCTGAAACGATGACTACATGTTCTCCAGTTATGTTTTCAGACTTGTCTGTTCAACTCTCTCAAAACTCAGATTCTGATAAAATTACATTGCTCGCTCTCTCTCAAAGAACTCCCTACCTGTAGCACAGTCTTTTTAATATTCTGATTTCCTCAGATGATAATTAGTATAATTTACTGGAGGACCAGTGGCGTAATTCCTTGGTAAGGTATCTCAGATTCAGACAGGCGTTCTTCACTCTGAGGGTGGTGAGGCCCTGGCCCAGGCTGCCCAGAGAAGCTGTGGCTGCCCCCTCCCTGGCAGTGCTCAAGGCCAGGTTGGACGGGGCTTTGAGCACCCTGGGGTGGTG